>Ga0075431_100000866_pt1 | contig 26579 bp, 24 predicted proteins | sample RhiMetdeltSRZDD5_FD_75297 | JGI IMG/M metagenome (GOLD analysis project Ga0075431, IMG submission 75297) | Populus rhizosphere microbial communities from Tennessee, USA - Rhizosphere MetaG P. deltoides SRZDD5 | ecosystem: Host-associated > Plants > Roots > Rhizosphere > Soil | place: USA... | reverse complement strand
TCAGTTACAAGCAAATATTTATTGTCCGGCGACAGCACTACTGTGTGTACATGGGGCTTCGTTTGATCTTTATGTACGCTGCTGCCCTCATGTTGAACGCTTTGCACATCGTCATTCAACGATCCATCTTCATTCACCCTGATTGCAGCCAAACTTCCTCCTCCATAATTTGCTGAGAAAACATACTTATCATTATTATCTACCTCTACATAACATGGTCCGTCGCCACCCGATGTAACGCTGTTTATCAACTTCAACTCTCCGGATGCGGGATCAAAATGAAATGCGGTTATACTTCCCTTACCACGCCCCGCCTCGCTGACTGAATAAACTTTCTTACGATTTCTGCTGATGGCGAGATAAGATGGGTTTGTTATTCCCGTAGCTTTCGATTTATATGAGTTTGCTCCAGTGTTAATATTGAAATCATATACATAAATGCCTTCACTTTTTCCTGAGCTGGTGTAGGTGCCAATCAACAGATTGTAGTTTTCATTTTTCACTTTCTGGGCCTGTGAAATTTGAAAAGCTGTAATAAGAATTGATAATAACGTTATTGATCTTTTGAAGCGCTTCATTTCTTCGTTGAGTTTCTTACAGTTGTAACTTCCAACGTAGTAACCGATCCCTTCACACGTCCAAACCTGTTACGGATGTAGGTGGCAATGGAAGCAATTGCGTGATCATCCAATATATCTTTATGCGGAGGCATAATTCCATTAAATGTTTTTCCATCTACGGTGATCTGACCCTGCAGTCCATTCAAAATAATTTCTATTAACTTGTTCTTATCACCGGTTACATACTGAGATCCCGTTAACGGCGGAAACCTTGCCCCATCACCTTTGCCATCGCCCTGGTGACAATTATCGCAATAAGTTTTATATAAGATACTGCCCTCGAGCCTGTCGCCCGTATTTAGATTATCCGCAACCTCATCAGGAGTTTTAATATACGTTCGTGACTCCCGTTTCGTCATCTGCGCGAGTTGCGTATCACCAAATTTACTTTTATCGCCTTTGTACATCACCCTCCATATTTTTCCGTCATTCGATTCTGAAATGTACAGCGAACCATCAGGACCTTCTGCCAATCCCATAGGCCTGTACTTTGCATCGCTTGTGTTAACTACAGTGTCGACGCCGGTGAATCCATCGGCAAACACTTCGATCTTACCGGTTGCTGCTCCGTTTTCCATCGGAACAAAACAAACAATGTATCCTGCCTGTGGATAGGGGGACCTATCCGTTGATCCGTGAAAAGCCACAAACGCACCGTTTTTATAACGCTCAGGAAACTGATCGCCCTGGTAAAAAAGAACATCCATCGGTGCCCAATGCCCCGGAAAACCAATTACCGGAATATCGAATTGAGCTGCTCTTCCAATAATTTTACCATCACCTCCATAGCCAGGCTGCAACACATTTTTCTTCTGCATCTGATCGTAATAGGCGTATGGCCAGCCGAAGTTGGCTCCATCTTTTAGTCTTATCAAAGTTTCGGCGGGCAACACCGCTGCCTGCCACGACGAAAATAGTTTCGGATAGATCGTGTGAAAATTATCAATTCCATTCACTACAGCATAAACACTCTCATCGCGCGGGTTCCATTGCATGCCAACAACACTGCGAATGCCTGTAGAAAACTTGTAGCCGTCTTTCTGTTTCAGATTTAGTTTATCGGCCTCGAAACGCCAGATTCCAGCATGATTTTCCAGTTCGGTTGCAGGATCCAGGCCCTTGCCTCCAGGTATCCCTACAGGGCCGTATTTCTCTATATCCTGGTTAGCATCGGAAGGAGATCCAAACGGAACGTACATATAACCCTTGTTATCGAACGCGAGGGGTTTAGTAGTGTGCCAGTTCTCCGCGACCTTTGGATTATCATCGGTGAGTACTACTTCAGTCTTGCTCGTTGGCACAAGTTCCCCATCCTTCAGCTTATTTCTTAGCACTTGTGTAACAGTACTCGTATACAGGTAGCCGTTATGTATGGTTGCACCAACAGCAGAGCGTCCCACATCCTTGTAATCACCAAAATATACTATTGAATCGGCCCTGCCATCGTTATCAAGATCACGTAGGCCAACTGTTCCGCCGGCGCCATTCATTCTATCATTGTATGTTAGCTTAACATAAATGTCACCGTTTCGGTTAACAGTAAGATGACGGGCAGGGCCGATGCTGTCAACAACAACCAATGCTTCAAAATCTCCGGGAAGAAACAAACCTCCATTATCAGGGTCGGCCTTCGGGCGTTGAGAGGGTTGTTTACATCCTGTTGAGCCAATTATCCATATAGTTAGAGCCAGGCTTAGGAATAATTTCATTCGTGAAAATATGTTTCTTGAAATTAATGGATTTGTTCAGGGGTCCACCCCCGGCGCTTCGCGCCACCCCCGCCTGATCACTCCACATCCCACCAAAGCCTTGTTGCGACATTGTCGGGGCCTCCGAGCAGTTCAACAGCCGCTTCCACGGCAGCAGCATTTCGGTCCCTGTCATAATTAAGGAATGGAATGCGCTTTATAAACTGTCCAGCTGGTAAAGCAGGATTATCGGAATGAAGCACCGGATATAACTTGGGATATCCTGACCGTCGTACTTCAGCCCATGCTTCATGCCCTTCAGGGAACAGTGCCAGCCATTTTTGTGTGAGGATTTGTTCACGTTGCTTTTCGGGATCGGTTGAAAATTTAACCGGTATATCAGTAAGCGCCGGCGTATTAAACATGCCACCAGGCGCCGAAGGAAGACTCGTGCCATTGATGTAATTGCTGATAACTGTTGCATCAGTAACCTTCCATGTGCGAAGCGACATCTCAATACCCGTTTCATAAAGTTCCTGGGCAGTTCCTCCCATTTCCCATCCATTCAATGCGCCTTCAGCACGAAGAAAATATGCTTCGGCAGTGTACATTACGGTAGAAGGAGTGGTAGACATATTTTCGGGAAGCAGATAATCACTCGGGCCCGAAGTGTTGTCCGGTTCATTTTCCGGCGCTACAATTTCGGCCACATTCATACCATTTCTCACACCTTTATATTCACCGGTGTTAACGGCTGGCTGCCAGTATTTGCTCAACCGGGGATCATCATATCCTACCAGTAAGCTTTCCATCGTCTGACTCATTCTGAATTCGTTCCATCCCGACTGACGCAGATATCCGTTGTAATTTATACCATCGCTCTTGAGATACGCATCGTGCGCCAGCTCCTCCATTGTTCCACCTGCAACGGCAGCCTCCGCTTCTTCCTTAGCCATATCAGGCTTTACATTTGAAATGCGCATGGCAAGCCGTAAGCGAAGGGTGTTGGCAAACCTCAGCCATTTTTCATTATCTCCGTCAAAGATCACGTCGGCGCTTCCATAAGCAGGCTGGTCGATATTTGCCTGCAGATCGGCAGTGGCCTCTCTCAACTCTTTAAACAGATCCATGTAAATATCTTCCTGCCTGTCGTACGGAATTACTGTGCTGTCGTAACCAATATAGGTGTAAGGGAACGGTCCATAATAGTCGGTTGCACGATGTATGGTCCACACTTTCCAGATGCGTGCAATAGCATTCAGTGCCTTCTTATCGGGATCTGCAGTTTGCCTGATAATATTTACCAATGGAGCCATTGCTCTGAAAGTACCGATCCACTGCTCCTGTATCCATTCCTGCGAAATGTTGTACCGGTCGGTGGGATCGAAAGTTGCTGTTATCGCAGAATACTGCGCATACAGGTCTGCAAAAAAGCCCTGCGCATACTGATACTCTGCAGATCCGTCGCCGGAATACATTGCCATATACTCCGCTCTCGTAAATAATCCTTTGATATCTTCTGTCGTGAGAGATGTTATCCGCGTGGGATCGGTGTTAATTTCGTCATAGTTTTTGGTACATCCGGTAGCAACAAGTACCAGTGATAAACAAACGAATTGAAATATTTTTTTGTTTTTCATTTTGGGTGTGTTTATCAGAATGAAAGATTTAGGTTAATTCCATAATTACGGGTAGAAGGCAACTGCGCGTATTCCAGACCACCTCCATTTATACCCCTTGTAATTTCAGGATCGATAGGTGCATCTTTGTGAAAGAAAAAGAGGTTCCTGCCCACTATCGATACATCTGCCCGTTTAATAAACTTTGTTTTATCCAGTAATGTTTTTGGAAGGCTATATGTTAGCACGAGTTCTCGAAGCCTTGTGTTTGTTCCTGAGTAACTATAGAATTCCGCAATGGGATATCGTCCGCCGATTAAGCTGAAAAATTTTTGCGCATCTACTGCCGTTGTATTCTTGCCACCACTGTGCGTAACACCATCGAGTACGATACCAGTTTCGCGACCCTGCAGTGAAGCTTTTGAATGACCGTCGGCATCAATCAATGCTTGTGTACCGGAGATCACTACTCCACCCTGCCTGTGATCGATCAAAAAGCTTAAGGAAAATGCATTATATCTGAAAGTGTTGGAAAGTCCCGCCATGAAATCGGGGTTGTAATTACCAACAAATGCGTTTGTTCCATCCGTTAATGTTGGTGAACCGTCGTCATCAACCAATCTCCTTCCAAGGCTGTCGCGCTGCCATCCTCTTACATAAACGTCGCCGTAGCTGCTGCCCTCATCTACTTTTATCAGGTACACCGCATCACCGGCACCAATAACCACCGACTTCATGTTTTCGGTAAGCTCTTCAACCTTGTTAACGTTCTTAGCGTAATTGCCGGATACTGTCCATGAAAAACTTCCAGTTTTAACCGGCGTGTAGTCGGCCGTTATTTCAAGACCTCTGTTTCGTATCAAACCTGCATTAATGTATTTCTGCGAAAACAATGTTGGATTGGGAATACCAATGAGCAACAACTGATCTTTTGTTTTAGTGTTGTAATAGGTGATATCAAATCCTCCCCTGTTTTCCAGGAAGCGCCAGTCCAATCCAAATTCAAGTGAACGTGTGATTTCGGGTTTGTAGTTTCCCAGCGATTGAATGGAGGGGGTAGATATTGAACCACCAGAACCAACGGAATAATAATTGCGATCGAGATATTGAGTACCTCCAAATCCTGAGCTCGCAAATGTAATCCTTGCCTTTCCGTAAGTAACCCATTCGGGTAACTTAACCATGTCGGAGATTATTCCCGACAATCCAATTGATGGATAGAAATATGATTGATTTGATTTTGGAAGGGCAGATGACCAGTCGTTACGTGCGGTTAAGTCTAGAAAGAGATATTCGTTGTAACCGAAGGTAGTCGACACATATAATGATTGAACCTGTGGACGGCGTCCATATGAGTTGCTAACGAACGGACTTTTCGCATTGGTCATGAAAAAGAAATTCGCTTTGTTCAATCCATTTGCACTTTCGATTGTGTTATCATACCTGCTTTCCTGTAAAGAAGCACCCAGGTTTCCTGTAACATCAAAATTTTTGCCCAATGAATGATTGAATGATAAAAGCGCATCCACGTTGATGCCCAGATTGCGTGCCGTTGTTCTGTCGTAATCGGATCCAACCTGGCTGAAATAGTTATCTGCGAATACCTTGTATTCATTATTCTGCATCAACTTATCCATGCTTCCACGAACCAACAGGTTGAGCCAATCATTGAAATCATATTTGAAAGACAAGAGTCCAAGAAAACGATCTCTTCGCTGGGTATTGAGCACCTTGTGCAACGCCCAGATGGGATTAAGTTGAACGGAGGATCCCGGATTCCAGTAACTCTGTCTTTCTGCACCGGTTTCGTCAATGTAGAAGTATTCCTCCATTTCACTGAGTGGAATAGTTACAGGTGATCTGATGATTGACGGCAGCGCGAAAGTACCTCCATCACCGGGGAACACCCGGTTTTCTACCTTTTCATATATGTATGAAAGTTTGGAGAAAAAGGAGAGCTTAGATGTAATGTTGTTGGTGATCTTCCAGTCGATATTGTGACGATTCAGATCGTTGTTACGCATGATACCTTGTGCCAGGGTATTGCTATATGAAAAGTAAGATTGCACTTTGTCGTTTCCACCCTGCAGGCTTAACGTATTATTGAGGGTACCTGCAGTTCTGAAATAGTTTTTCAGCCTGTCTGGTTGACCGGCCATCTTAACTGTATGTCCGTTCCACAATTCAACTTCCTGTCCTGTTATCTTAGGTCCCCAGCTATGTTCTGAGGCTGCATTGTAAATGCCAGCGTCGCCCTGTCCATATTCAAACTGCAGTTCAGGCAGCACTGAAGCCTTATCGATAGTGTAGTTGCCGATGTAGTTCACAATTGTTTGCCCGGCTTTACCTCTTTTGGTTGTGATGATGATGGCACCGTTCTGTCCCTGGCTTCCATATAATGCTGCAGCAGAAGCGCCTTTCAGTACGGTCATACTTTCTATGTCGTCTGAATTCAACATGCTTACATTACCGCTTAGGGGCACTCCGTCGATTACATATAATGGTTCGTTGCTGTTGGTGATGGAGCGGTTTCCGCGAAGCAACACTTTAGAATCACCACCGGGTCCCACTGCGTTTTTGGTTATAGTTACGCCCGCAACTTTTCCCTGCAATGAGTTGATGACATTTGTTTCCTTAGCCCTGTTTAATTCGTCGCCTTTCACATTGTCGACCGAATAGGTGAGCGATTTAACAGATTTACGTATGCCCAGTGCCGTTACCACCACTTCATTAAGTGATTTGTTCTCAGCTGCGAGGCGCAGGGTGTAAACGGTTTGGCTGCCAACGGTTACTTCGGCTGATACAAAGCCGATGGAACTGATCAACAATACCTGGCCGCGTTCTGCATCGATGCTAAATCTTCCGTTTTCATCTGTGGCAGTTCCCCTGTTGGTTCCTTTGATTACAATGTTAACACCGGTAAGCGGGTTGCCCTCAGCGTCGGTTATCGTTCCGGTTATTGGTGGCGGAGCGGGGGCCTTGACTGTAGCGACCACAGCGATCTGCGATGCAACTGCTTTCTTTTTGATGAATATTGTTTGCTGTTCGATGTAGAACGTGAAAGGCTGATCTTTCGACACGAGTGAAAGAAAATCGATCAGAGGTGTGTCTTTCACGCTCACCGTTACAGGCTTTGCGCCCTGAAGCATCTCCTTGTCGTAAAAGATGGAGTAATGCGTTTGTTTCCTGACGATATCGAATACCTCGAGTACCGAAACATTTTTTACAGTTGCTGTTACTGTTTCAGGATTTACCTCGGCTGTCGCATTCAGGAAAAATGCGCAAAGAAGAAGTCCGGTAAGCCGGAGAGTTAAAAATGCGCTTCTCATAAGTTTTTCGTCATTTGATCGTGAATAAGCATATTAACAGAACATCGCGCGACGATGTTCAAAGTGCACTTTAGTTTGGTGAACTACTTCTTTAATAGAATCGTTACACGTCTTCCATTCAACTGAAAATGAACGCCTGAGTTTTCGAGTCCTTTCAATACCTGATTAAGCTTGAGATTTCTGCCAATTTCACCGCCATACTCTTTCTGCGGAACACCATCAGGGTAAATTACTTGCAGGTCGTACCAGCGGGCAAGCTGCTTCATTACCTGCGACAGATTTTGGTTATCGAAATTGAAAACGCCATTTTTCCACGCCACATCCTGTTCAATATTTGTGCGAACGATTCTGCCATTAATAAAGGCTTGTCCAGGTTTCAGTATCTGATTTTCGATTTTAACTGAACCTTCAAGCAGGCTTGTTTTTGCTGGTCCATCATCTGCGTATGCCTTTACGTTGAAATGCGTGCCGAGCACTTCAATGACCATTCTTTTTGTTGCTCTTACTTCGTCGGCTTTGTCGTCAGCACGACCAGTTGTATTACATTCAACCCGGAAAGGCCAACTCTTATCACTTCTCACCTCGAAGTAAGCTTCGCCTGATATTTTTACTTTCCTTTCCTCATGTGTAAAAACCACAGGGTAGGTTATAGAAGATTCGGAGTTCAGCCAAACTTTAGAGCCATCAGGTAATACGAGTTGATACTGACCACCACGCGGTGTAGACATGGTATTGAAAGCCACTACCTGTCCGTTACTTTTGTTATTAAGAGCCTGGTATTGGACCTCGCCGTTGTCGAGCTTAATTACCTTTGTCTGGCCCTGCTGTGCTATCTGACCGTTGTTCGCGTTGTCGAGCACGATTTGCGACCCATCTGATAGTGTTAGTATTGCTTTCTCACTGCCGGGTTCAACGTCGTGAAAGGTACTAACAGTAGCTACATTTACAGATGCGACTTCAGTTTTATTCAGACTATATTTTATCAAGATGGCCGCAGATATTGCAGATATTATGACAATGGCAGCGGCTGCGTATCTTATTATTCGTTTATTAGTGTTGAGAAAGTAGTAACCGCGTGTTGTTGACTGTTGTTCTTCATGGATCTTTACCTTGATATTTTCGAGTGCCAGCCTGGCCTGTTCAGGCTCAGAAAAACCTGAAGGTGATTTTGCCTGTAATGCTTCTTCAATCGCGGCAAGCCAGTCGTTTTCATTTGCCGGCTTGTTGAGTGTTTGCCACAAACGCGTGAAATCCTTCCTGGATATTGTGCCAGCGAGGTATTGCTGGACCAATGATTTCAATTCCCGGGATTCCATAAAACGTTTGTAATGGTGTACCCTATGAACCCTGAAACGAGTGAAAGGAAGTGAGCCGGTTAAAAAAATGCCAGAATCAGGAGCAGTTCGTACCGGTCGAGGAGCGGCCTGAGAAAGGCAAGCGACCGCACAATGTAATCCTTCACAGTCTTTTTACTCACACCCATCAATTTGCTGATATCGTCGTGCGTTAGTCCCTGTTCGCGACTCAGCCTGAACGCACGTTGTTGTTGCGGTGGAAGATGGGCAATGCCTTCGTGAAGTGTTTCCTGTAAATTTTTTATTGCGAGCAGGGATTCCTGTTCGGCAAATTCGGTATCGACAGAGTGATGACGCATATATACAGCAAAAGCATCTTCTACTCTCATACGTCTGAACGCTTTATGTACCTGGAACTTTACAGATGTATACAAAAAGCCTTTGAGATTTTTTATTTCTGCCGCGTCCTGCCTGTTTCGCCATAGTGTTAAAAACGTTTCCTGGGCTATATCATCCGCCAGTTCCGATGATTTTGTCATGTAGAATGCCGCGGAATAAACGTGGTCCCAATTGCCATGAAAAAGTTGATCGAATGCCGACTCATCTCCTTGCGAGAGAAGTTGCAGCAGCGATTGGTCGTTATGTAGATCGTGGTCAAACAAATGAGAAAGAGGTAACCGGTTCCGACAATTTTAATAAAATTTAATCCGAATCATGATAATAAAGTTACGCTAACGTTTGCGTAAACTTGCCGGAACGATTTGGTTTAAGAGTATTATGAGCGAAGCCGCTCCATTGTGGTGTGCCTGCCGTATATCCAGAGTAAAACAGGCTTATCCGAGTGATCAATTACGAAAGATAGCTTCTCCAAAAAGGCAAAGGAAACCATTGGACAACCGGAACTGTTACAAATGGGATTAGGATAACTTTCTTTGTCAGGCACGCAGTTTAATCCATGGATCACCACGGCCCTCTTAAAAGCATTGGAGTTGGAACTTTGCAAACCATATAATTTATAGGCCTTACCATAGTGACCGCGATAGCTTCGACCCACCCTGAAAAGACCGGATGAAGTGCAACCGCTTTCAGGCGTATTGGAAAACTTCACATCTTTTAAAAACAACTGGTCGCAACTGCCGTGCGCTACCAGGCCCGAGAAGGCAACTGTATTTTTCGTGAGGTCGTAAACGAAGAAACGCTTTAACCCGCTATTCAAACTCATGTCTATCAGCAGGCAGTATTTAGTTGAATACCCTTTCTGCTGCGCGTAAATCTTCAATTCGTTTGCACAATTCTGGAGTTGAGATACTTCTTTGCGCTTTGGCCTGTTGGTTGAACAATTCATAAAAAGCAGCGTCACTCCACAAAACAAGGCAAGAGTTACAGTTTTCATCGGATATTGATTTCAACCTAATTTAAGAGAATTCCCATTGGGTTGAAATAGGAAAACATACGTGTTAACTACAAGCCCGGAATCGAGTATCTACGTTCGTATTATTTATAGTTCGCTATAGCGATCAGTTTTCCAACATCATGCACAATTATCTTTCTGCCTTGAGTGGAAATAATGTTTTTTTCTTTGAACTCGCCCAAAACTCTTACAACATTTTCCCGCACGGTACCAACCACGCTGGCCAGGTCGTCGCGGCTCATGTTGATTTCCACAGGCGTTCCCGAAGTAAAATTCTGCTTATACTTTTCTCTGAGCACAATCAACTGAAGCGCCAGCCTTTCCCTTACCGTTTTCTGTGAAAAAAGCGACAGGCTGTTTACAAGCACAGCAAATTCGTGACTCAGCGTTTTTAACAGGCGCCGGCTAAGTATTTCCGATCTTTCTAAAACTTCGAGGAAATCTTCCTTTGGAATGAAAGCTATCCTGCTTTTTTCCAATGCTGCTGCCGAATCCGGATAGCGGTCTTCTGCTAATAAGGCATGATAGCCGATCACTTCGCCTTTGTTGGCTATATAAATGATGTGCTCCCTGCTTTCCTGGTCAAGTTTATATTTCTTTACTTTCCCGTCAACAATGTAAAAAATTCCGGATGGCAGGGCGCCTTCGCGAAAAACAATTTCACCTTTCGCATAATATTGTTCGGTCTTGTGCGCCGTAAGCAGGTTCATATCGGCAGCAGGCAGGTCCTCCAGAATGGATTTGGTATTGAAATCCCATTTATTGATCGGAAAAAGCTCGTGTATGCTCATGTATCACCAAATTTACCTTTTCAAATATTGACAATTCTCACTTTCCTGGTTGACAAGTTTTACCGCACGTTGGCCTGATCAAAGGTACCTTCGCGCGTAAATGTTTCGACCCAAGATCGTTGACACGCTGAAAGGCTATAACCGCAAGCAGTTCATGCGCGACGTCATGGCTGGGCTGATTGTGGGCATTGTAGCGTTGCCGCTCGCCATCGCCTTTGGAATTGCCTCCGGGGTTTCTCCGGAAAAAGGGTTGTTTACTGCTGTAATCGCCGGTTTCATCATCTCCGCATTGGGCGGCAGCCGTGTGCAGATCGGGGGACCTACAGGAGCCTTTATAGTTATCGTTTATGGTATTGTTCAGCAATACGGGATCAACGGGCTGATCATTGCCACGTTCATCGCCGGCTTGATGCTGGTGATTATGGGCCTTACACGAATGGGTTCCGCGATCAAGTTTATTCCGTACCCTTTAATTGTTGGATTTACAAGTGGAATTGCACTTATCATCTTTTCATCGCAGATCAAAGATTTTCTTGGACTGCAAATGGGAACAGTGCCGGCAGATTTCATTGAAAAGTGGCAAATCTATTTCCGGAGCTTTGATTCCATCAACTTATATTCATTATTGATAGCAACTGTAACCGTTGTGATCATTATTTTCTGGCCGCGTGTAACTCATAAGATTCCCGGCTCTCTGATAGCCATTTTAATTACTACTTCAACGGTGCAAATCCTTGGTTTACCAGTGGAAACTATCGGCAGCCGGTTCGGACAAATCAACTCCGATTTACCTTCGCCTGTATTCCCTGAAATCGATTTTACAACCCTGCGAAACCTGATCCAGCCAGCGTTTACCATCGCCTTACTATGCGGCATCGAATCTTTACTTTCCGCAGTGGTGGCAGATGGAATGATTGGCGGCAATCATAAGTCGAACATGGAACTGATTGCCCAGGGAGTGGCAAATATTTTTTCTTCTATATTCGGAGGCATACCTGCTACCGGAGCTATCGCACGTACGGCCACAAATATCAAAAGCGGAGGCCGAACGCCTGTTGCGGGCATGGTGCATGCCATTACTTTATTGGTGATCGTATTGTTTGTAGGCAAATGGGCCGCCTTGATACCTATGGCGACACTTGCCGGAATATTGGTGATTGTGGCTTATAACATGAGTGAGTGGGAAAATTTCACCAGTATGCTTAAGGGCCCTAAAAGCGACGTAGCCGTGCTTGTGACTACTTTTTTGCTCACTGTGCTGGTAGACCTTACCGTTGCAATCGAAATCGGATTACTGCTTGCCGTTGTCTTATTTATGAGAAAGATGATAAACTTCAGTGACGTGAGCTTACTGAAAAAAGAAATTGAAGATGATGATAATGAAAAAGAGACAGACAATGGAGAGAAAGTTATTATTCCTAAGGAAGCTGAAGTTTTTGAAATAACAGGACCGCTGTTCTTTGGCGCCGCGCACAAGTTTAAGGACGCAATCAAAGTTATCAAAAGCCGGCCCAAAGTGCTGATCATACGAATGCGCCAGGTGCCGATAATTGATGCAACCGGCATCAAAACTATTGAAGAGGTATATAAAGAATCCAAACGCAGGGGTACACGCCTTATCTTAAGCGAGGTTCATAGCAAACAGGTGTTACAGGAACTGAAAGATGCGCGGCTTTTATTTGCTATCGGTAAAGCTAATGTAACGGAGACATTTGAAGCGGCTGTAAACAGATGTAACGCTATTCTTCTCGATAATGCGCAGCGCACTCACAAAATAAAATAGCGGTCCCTGAGACCAGGGACCGGTTTTGGGTGTATGCCGTTTGAACTGCAATATGGACCGGCATAAGAAAACTAACTTTTGATATATGATTCAAAAACGTCTATCTCACCATTTACTACCCTGACTGTTTTAAGGAGTTTTTGATTATCGATCTTAACAAGGTAAACGGTTGTTTTCCCCTTCTTTACTTCAGTAACATGAACAATTGCATATCCCAGGAAAGCTGTTTTAACTGCATTTGCGATATGTGAATCAAGTTGCTCTTCGTTGTAATTTGATATAGTACTCACCCAATTCCCACGTTTATCATAGTCAACCATATACTTAACTTCACCATGAGCGAATTTTACTCTGTAACCGTCTTCCTTTTCTATCCATTTAGGACTGTAAACATTTCTGAACTCTCTCCTGAAGTTTCTTTCGGCTCTCTCGTTCAAGACAGCAGCATGTTTTGCCTTGACATCGTTCATATTGAGGCGGGCTATTGCGTCCTGCGCCATTAGGGGTGAACCCAGGCTGCTCAGTTGCGTAATTGCGAAACTGATAATTATGAGCTTTTTCATAAATTCTGTATTTAGTTTTGAATAATAATTGCTTTTGCATTTCAAAACTAATGTGCCGCTGGATGCGCGGAGAGGGAAATGAGTAGTTAACGGATGCGAGGTAGTAAAATGCGCCCACTGCTTATTAAGTTGCTGGCAAAGTGTCCGTAAACGAAGGGCTGATGTTTCTTAAATTCGGGATAGAATATCCAATAAGTCATTTTTCCGGTGCGGGCCCACATTGATTTCAGTTCCGTCATGCAGTTCCAATACACCACCATCTTCATTCTTGTATTTAATAATATAGTCGGTGTTAACAATGCATGATCTGTTGACGCGGAAAAAATTCTGTTGGGTCAGCACGGCTTCAAAATCTTTAAGCGTTCTTGAAACCACGATCTTCTGTTTATTCACAAGATGAAAAGTTGAATAGTTGCTCAACGCCTCAACACGCACTATCTCTTTTATTTTCAGAAAAGTTATTCCCTGGGCAGTAGCTATAGCAAGACGTTTAGGACCACTCTGGTCTCTCAGCGTTTCACTCAATAGGTCAAACTGCTCCTTTTTTTCGAGCCGGTTATTCTGAAGAGTAATACGTTTTCTGAACCTCGCCAAAGCGCTATTTAATTCTTCAGTATCTACAGGTTTCAGCAGATAATCGAGTGCGCTGATATGAAGCGCATTCAACATATACTCGTTATATGCTGTTACAAAGATAACTTCGAAATCAAATTGCTCGAGTTTTTCGAGAAGCTGAAAGCCGTTCATTCCGGGCATTTCAATGTCAAGAAAAACCAGGTCTGGCTTCATTTTCTTAATGGCGGAAATAGCTTTTTCCGGATCGTTGCAAATACCTATAACCTCAATATCATCCGCAAGTTCTCTTAGTTTAATCTCAAGAGCCTTGGAACTTTGTGGTTCATCATCTACCAGTATAACGCGAATCATCGTGAGCGTTTTTCGATTAAACAGACGTACGGATCATGTGAAAAGGTAAAGATTCTGGCCTTACCAGCGTCTTTCTATTGAGCGAAAAGCGGCTGGTGTCGAGTAGATCAGCTGTTCTATCGAGCAAAGAAACCGGGTGGTTATGAAATAATAACCGCGATCAATATTATTGAGTAACCAATGCCGGGTCCTTTGACAATATCTCTTGCAATGCGCTGGTGTACTGTTCGTCGAAAGTTATCCGGTTGTGGCCAAGCCCTCTTAACCTGATCAACGTGTCGGTGTCCTTTAAATACTTCTTCAGTTTAAGGGACGACTCATACGAAACCAACTTGTCTTTGTCGCCATGGAAAATCACTATTGGACAACTGCATTGTTGAACGTACTTATAAGTATCAAGCTTATACCTTAAAATAAATGGCGGCAGGATCTTGTAGTGATCTTTCATCATGTCGGTCATGCTGTAGTAGGGTGCCTGAAGGATCAGCATATCTGTCCTGTTGTTCGCAGAAAGCCTGGCGGCAAGACAGGTTCCAAGAGAATACCCTAATACAATAATTTTTTTGTCGCGGTATTGAGAGCATACCTTATTAAATACCGCCTGTACATCCTCATGCAGTTGTGTTTCGCTGGTAATCTTTCCTTCACTTTTTCCATATCCACGATAATCAAGGAGAAAAAGATCATATCCCAAACTGGTATACACCTTCGAAACGCCGCTCCATGATGAAATAGATCCGCCATTGCCGTGCAGGTAGAAGATCAGGCCCTTTGATGCTTTGCTTTTGAAGAGAACTCCATTTAACTCTTTTCCATCAGGCATTTTGAAGTTTCTCTCTATAAATGATCCTTCAAATTGAAAGGTTTGATTCCTGTCGGTCTTTTCAGGAAAAAAGAGAAGGTGCTCCTGGAAAAAATAAAGAATGATACAAACGACAACATAAATGCCCGTAAGAAGCAAAAGCCATCGTATGAAAATAATCTTACTCAATTTTAATGTTCACTCAAATGTTAACTCGTTATTGCAGGAAACTGATCATCTTAAAACGTCTGTATCGACGGGTTCATAACCCCACGCTCTTCCTAAAACCAGTATCTGCCCCTTATGATGAAATTCATGAGTTAAAACATGTGTGAAAAGTTCCAGCGGTGTGGCGCGAAAATGCCTTGATGCAAGCTCCCCCTCCACAGGCTGATCGTATCGCTGGTCGAAGTGATCCAGAAATCGTTCCATCAGGTGATCCGTAAGTTGGAAATAATTGTCGCAATCCTTAAGCGTCAACAAATCTGTGTATACGCGTTTCTGAAATGGTTCCCTTAGTGCAAATTTCAAAAGCCAGCCGTGATAAGAATTGTTGATGTGAACCAGGAGGTTTCTTATGCTTCCTCCATTCCCTACTTCGGGATGTGAACGGACAAAATTATCAGGCGATATCGTTGCGCAGTAAGTCATGAGTACCGCGCGGGCGTCGCGGGTTAGCTGGTATTGTGCATGTAAAACTTGTCGCATGCGTTAATCAAAGTTTTAATTAGCTGCGTTGTCCTGTTATTTTAATCTTTATTTTTCCTGAAGTGACCGATTTATTCAAATGCAGCTTTATTCTGAATATCTTATCACCCCAGGAATTTTTCAACCGCGAATCTTCTATTGCTATGGTTTCAATTTCCGGCGTTAGGGTATTATCGTAAGCGATGTTGAGCCTGAATTCATCGCCCAGAACAACCAACTTGCCGCTCTGATCTTCAACAGGCAGGGCACTCATTAATGTAAAGAACGTCTCCCCTTCTGCCTTAGAAAGGCTGAACTCATCCATGAGGGTGATCGAATTGTTCCTGACAAAATTCCAGGATCGTTTCCACGTTTTTATTCCAGCTTCCTTTGGATATGCATTCTCTAAATTCATTGACAATATCGCACCTCCCACTGTTGAAGTGAAGCTAACGTTCTTCGCCGCAAATTCCCTTCCCGCGGATTGCATCATACCGTTTATAGTCGGACAATTATGATAGGCAGACTGCATCGTCCAGATATCATAACGTTTGCTGCTGAAAGTTTTCGCGGAATATGTTTCTACCCCAACATCAATCAATGCAGGCTTGCCATCGTAATACACAATAAAATTTCCGACATCATTGTGATTATGACTTTCGTTATTATGACCACCTTGTGCACCGAGGAATAACCCATCACTGTTTTTAGTATTTGATCTCGCTGTTAACACTTGTGTCTCAAGCAGCCAGTATATGAAATTGGGCCGCGCCTGCGACGAAAATTTTTGCAAATGCTGAAGGTTGAACAAAGTCATTAACGGCCTGTACACACTGGCGTCGTTGTCATAATCGTCAGAAAATTGGTCCCTGAAAGCCGATGCGCCAAGTTCCATCAATGTGTCATTCGCAATGCGCTCTCCGTATCCGTACACCACGGCCGGATCAATATTCATCTTTGCTGAAGCATCTGCAAAATTGATGTAGTAATCATTTGAAATGTGAACCTTATAAATGTATGAACCGATATTTTTTATCAGTGGATGTTCATATATATTGAAAGCTTTATTGCTACCATGATAAAATAACTCAAGGCAATCGAACAATGATCCACCGGCCCTGTTCCAGTAAGAGGGACCTTCGTCGCAACCACCATCTTCAGGATATTGATCGAGAAAGTGATCGAGACACTTCGCAATTTTTATTAAGGATTCTTCTTTCTTCTTGTTATCCTTTTCCATGATCAGTATGCACGTAAGCCAGTTGGATACGATCCAGGGATTCCAGTTGTTCACAGTTCCTGAGCCGAAACCCATCCACCAGAAATCAGATCTTGCAAGGTTAGGCGCAAGAATTCTTCTGTCTGTTTCATTTATCATCCGCTCGTTAACCGCTGGCGAAACACTATCCAGCTTATCTCCCAGAAAGTAGTAGATCCATGCGATCAGTGAAGCTGTCTCAGCCGCAAAAAGATCTACAGTTGGCTCAGAAATATCCGGCAATCCGTAAGTCTTTTTCTGCATGCTCAAATGAGCAGGGTAACCCCAGTACGACTGCTCACAGGTGGCCCATACCCCATTCGCAATGTCGTTCAGGTATCTTCCCTTGTGTTCGATACATTCGGCGATCAGCAAGGTTCCGAGTATCTCTCTTCTCATTGCAGCGACGTGTTCGTAGCGACTGCGATTACCCGTTTTACTGTATTCCAGGAAGAGTGAAGCTTTTAATGAAGGCCATTCGAAGCCAATGTACCTGTCGGCCTTTTTCACAATCTTCTCTTTATAAGATTGTGGAATGCTGTTCCATTGATCTCTTTCATCATAGTGTGGAAACTGGTGAAATGTTGCTGATATTATTTTATCCACTCCAACCCGTGAAAGTTCATTTGAAATTAAACTGCGTTGTGAAAATGAGAGGAAAGCTGAGCCAAGGAAAAGCACGAGTGTGCAGGAAAAATTCCAGAATATCATGCGGAATATTTTCAGTTGATCAAGAATGCATTCGAAAATACGGCAGTTGTGGAATATGTTCACAAGTTCTTTGCTTGCTACCCTTTGGCATAATTACTGTGGATCGCTATAAAAAAACTGGTTATGCCTGGACGTGGAGACAATAACAAGCACGGCTCTGCAGGACGCGGAGCCCGTAATCAAAGCAATCAAAGGTTTGTTTCCGACGGGAACAAAAAACCTGCATCGGATCATAATAAGAAATCCACTAACTTCAGAACATTCGATCTTACTGTAGATGATATTCCATACTATGTGGAAGCTGAGGGATTTCAGTTTAATGATGAGAAAAGGTTCAATGTGCGGATAAATGGTGGCGTTGAGCATGTATTTGCCTATGACAGCGAATTGCGACGATTCAGGTCGCTTGATGATGATGCCACTATTTTGCCCGATGCGCTTGAAGAGGGCATCAGCGGGAAGCTCATAACCGGAAGAGCCTAAACTTCAAGAAAGTCGCATAAACTGCTAATGAGCCAGCCTTGAAAGTTGAAAGGAAGCGGTTATTACTAAAACTTCTGGCACAATCATCACATATCAATTAGCGTTATGGAATAAGTAGATTGAACTTTGGACTATAAACTTATTAATCACCTAAACTGAGAGTTATGAAAAGGATTTTTGTTATTTCGATGCTGCTAATTGCCATAAACGCGTGTAAAAAAGATGATGTTAAACCAGCCTCAAAGTCGGATTTGCTGACCTCCGGAACCTGGAAGCTCACCGCCGCGGTGACAGATCTGGATGGGGACGGCACCTTTGAAACAAACGAATTTGCCGATTTCGAGCCATGTTTCACAGATAATATCTGGACTTTCAACTCAAATGGCTCGATTGCCGTGGACGAAGGTGCAACAAAGTGCGATCCGTCTGATCCCCAGGTACAAACCGATTCCTGGCAAATGACCAACAATGACACAAACCTGACTTTCGCCGGAGACACCTATTTAATAGAGCAGCTGGACGCCAACACGCTCATTTTAAAACTGTCTTATGGCGCCAATAGCAGTTCTAAAGTGACGCTTACGAAGAATAACTAATATCGCTTGCCTTCTATCAGAAAATCGCGGAATGAAAGAAGAGCCTGAAATATTACGGTTCGACGTATATGTTAAATGAAATGTTACACGTGCTCAACAAAATATATTTTTCAATAAATTTGTGTGTTCACCAAAGAAAAGGAGGTATTCATGAAATCAGCAGTCAATTCATGGAAACATCCAGTTAGTATCGCCTAACCAGATTTTTCATTAAAATACTGTGACGTAAAACGTCGGAAGCCGTAGGATCTAACCTATGGCTTTTTTAATGCAAAATTCCTATAATTTCATGGAATGCGCTTAATACTTCTGGTTGGTACGGGCAGCTTTATCGGTGGTGTTTGCCGGTATCTCATTTCGGGTTTCGTTCAATCAAAATCTTCGTCAATCTTTCCTTTTGGCACATTAGCGGTAAACCTCGTTGGCTGTTTACTTATTGGGATTCTTTACGGCATTTTAGAAAAAACAGACATGAGCACCGGCTGGCGGATTCTGATGGTTACCGGTATCCTGGGAGGATTTACAACTTTTTCAGCGTTTTCGATAGAAACGCTTAATCTGCTAAAAACCGGGCACGCGGGATGGGGATTTCTTTATATGCTGTTAAGTGTCGCAGGAGGAGTAAGCCTTAGTTTTCTTGGCGCGTGGATCATCAAAACATCCATCCAAGGCGGAACGTAAAGCGCTTGAAGTCGTATTCAAATTTTTGATTGTATTCCGGGCAAGGAGGGTTAAAGCAAGGAACAGTGCTTTTGTATCTCTCATTGATCTGTTTGGCAGAAAACCCCACAGACATCAATACAGACCCGCTTTTTTTATTAATACCCAGTTTATATCCTGCACAGGCACCATAATACAATGATGGCGCGAACTCGCCGTCGTTACTGTAATAATTGTAAAAGTTTGCTGTTGTTTTATCCCAAACGAAATTTGTTCCTCCATCAAGTGTAAAATATACCGACTTCAGCTTTGTTGTGAGAAACCTGGTAAATGATAAATACAATGGAACAGTTCTTATGTAATAATAATCCACCCCTGTTCCTATTCCTCCAAACCACGGTCCACGCTGGATACCATTTATAGTATTCAGGCTTAGTGCCGCATCCAGGTCGCCCGTCATTGCACCGACAGTATTTTGTGAATGAAACTTATATTGGCAGGCGGCATTGTGAAGGAGCATTACCGCAACGAAAGTTGCTATGACTCTCATTTACCAGAAATATGAATTGTGCTGAGCGATCTTATGCTTTGCACGTCACTGTAATCATATTGGTGTAGTCCGTCTTCGCCGCTGACAATTAACCTGTCTGCCCAGGGGATGGCATCAAAGGCGTTTATACCATTAATATGCGAAACGAGCTTAATGTCGTTCACGTCTGTGGCATCGTATACTTTCACACCATCCTCTCCATCGCAAATGAATAAAGTGTTGCCATCTTTTGCAAGACCATGAGGATTGGTCATCTGGTATGATTTCACTAGATGAGGAGACATCAGGTCACTAACGTCAACAACATCCAGCTGGTTCGTATATCCCTGACAAGCGGTGCCCGAACGAAGCGTTACATAAGCGTAATCACCATCGGATATAACCGGATCGCAGGCACTTGCATGGTTGAAATTACCCTTCTGGTCTGGAGAAGCCGGCTGATCGATACTGTATATGAACATTCCGCTTGACGATCCTATAAAAAGATTGTTATTGAACGGATAAATAGTTTCTATGCTCCATCCGGAGAATTGTTCATTTACCTTTTCAGGATTGGAAGCATCGGTTATATCATAAACGAGGAGTGAAGAGTTATTTACAGCATAGAGATAATTGTTTACAACAACAAACCGCGCCATGGAGCCGGAAATGCCCGGAACATAATTCGCTTTACTGTCGCCTCCACTCGCCTGAGGTGCAAGTAAGCAAGAGGTGCATATGTTGGGAGCATAAAAGCCGTATCCATATCCATAATCAGGTTCGTCCGTTACCGTGGTGTCTTTGATTATCCAGTCAACGATAATCGTATTTTGGTCTGCTATCCATCCATTTCCGTAATTTCTTTCAGGGAAAACGTTGAAGTTGCTGTCTACCACTTTCGCATCGAGTGGATTGGCAATATCGATGGTGAGAAGATCGGTGTACATGTCGGCATACAAATAATGGCCGCTGACTGCTACATCAAGGTTGCCGGGAATTTTTATAAATGAGATCGCCCTGGGATTAACCGGGTCGGAGTTGTCGTAAATGTGAATACCCTTATCTACTTCATTGATGTACAGATAATTTCCCCTGATAAAGATCTTGCCCGGTTTACTAAGTTCCTCTACCGGTCCGCTTTTGACATTGTTATATACTACGGCTTTGTCGGCATACACAGGCCGCATTATTTTGTAAGTTCTTGATACTTTGTCTTTGATGCAGCCTGAGCAGAGTACGATGATGGCTGGCAACAGCCAGGAGATTGGCAGCAGCTTTTTCATACAGGGGCTTTTTTTATGTGACATGAAAAAGCCACCGAACGTTGCAATTGAGGAATCGTGTCATTGCTTTTTTATCACCGCGGTACCCCCGTTTGGCAGCAGGTCATACAAAACCGCACCATCTTTTACTATGGCCTCCTGAACCTTGTCGCCCTGTTTTACGGTCACTTTCTTCCATGACGAAGGCACAGAGGTACGGAGGGTGAGCGGTTGATTGTACATGGTCTGATCGAGCGTGTGTGTAAGTTCAACAGAAATTTTATCACCATCCATCTTACCATCCACTTTTGCGTTCATTCTTTCGCGCATGTACCTGGCTACGTCACCAAATGTGGCTATCCATGAACTATTTTCATGTTGCTTGATGTAATTGAAATATTCCTGAAGAAGCGATCCCGGTAAAGCTTCCCATCCTTTTCCATCCACGCCATGAAAAACCAATACCAGCCAATTGTTATTGTGTGCTTCCACTGAATCTATCCATGACTTCATCAGGGGCAATGATGTTTTCGTTACTGCACCCCGCTGCCATTGAACATATTCTTTGTTAACGGTGCCGGGTTGAATTTTCGATGACCTGTTTAACTCTCCGAGCCACGGCTCGGGCATCCTGTTACGCAATGCGGGATAAATTTTATATGCATAGCTCATTACTCTTTCGTCTTCTGTTCCATAGGGCCCTTCAGCAGAAAAAGTATATTGCTCTCCGAGTTTGTTCTTTATCTCCTCCTTACTTTTCTCCAGCTCATAGATCATGTTTACTTCGTCGAGTACTGCGAGGCGTGGATGAGTAATGGTATGGCTTGCAAATTCATGCCCTTGCGATGCATACTTTTTCACAGCTTCCCATGTGAGGTGGGGTTGCTCTTTTGAATTACCTGCAGGTTGAAATTCTTTATTTCTCACTTTCATATAAGCGGTATCAATAAGCTTATATGCCTGCTCAATTTTACCATCTTCATATAAAATACCGGCGTTCGTATGATAGCTTAATGCACCTTTATATCCTAAAAATCCGATTGCAGATGCGCGTTCAAAAAAATTATCCTTATTGGTGGGAGTGTCTGCAGTGCCTTTGATAATGTCCTCCACGGGTCGGCCGATAAATTTTCCATGAAATTCCGAACCACCTATTTCTCCTGTAATCACAAAAAATGTGGCAGGTATCTTCAGCTTGTTCAACATTGGCAACGCAACAGAAAACTGGTTTGGCGAACCATCATCGAACGTTAGGGAAATTGCGGCTCTCTTATCACCTTTCCATTTGGTAATTTCTGTTTGCTGCGAATAAGTAAGAGAAAATGAACACAACAATAAAAAAGCGAAGGATAGTTTCAGCATACGAATCATTTATAACCCCACTTCTTCATGATTGCAAGGTCTTCCTTCACACAATCGAGTGGTGTTTTACCCTGATAAGATTCCTGTTCAATAATAAAGTGTTTTGTGCCGCCAATTTTCCTTCCGGCATCAACGATATCCTTTACCGGCAATATTCCTTTACCGAGGATGGTACTTTCATATCCGCCCATCTCACCTTTCTCGCTCTTGATCTCATCTTTAACGTGCATCGATTCGAACCTGCCAGGATATTTTTTAATTACATCCACCGCGATCCCACCTGCACCGTACATATTACCAACATCAAGCTGTTGTGTCACGAGCGCAGGATCTGTATTTTCTAAAATAATATCATATAATTTTTTACCATTCAGCGATTCAGCAAATTCGAAATCGTGGTTATGGTATCCGAATTTCATTCCCGACTTCTTGCACAATTCGCCGCTCTTATTAAAAACGTCCATGAACTTCAACAGACCGTCATAATCCTTGCGCAGCGATTCATCGAGCCAGGGGCTGATCACAATCTGTTGTCCAACAATAGCTGCATCCTCAACTGTGTTCTTCCATTCATCGGTAAAATCATTAGCATCTGCTTTCCAGTGTTCACCACGCATTACAGTGTGCCCACTTGGCATTTTCATTCCAAGATCATCGAGAATTTTTTTAAACTCCGTCGCTGAATATCCATAAAATTTGCGATCTGAATAATCAGCATGCTCAACGTGCTTGTATCCCATAGCCGATATTTTCTTAAGGGTTCCAAGTGGGTCGGCTTTCATCTCTTCACGAACTGAATATAACTGCACACCCACCAGCTCGGCGCCTGCATTGGCAGAAGCCATCAGAAATTTGGAAAACATAGCGGCACCTGCAATAGTGAGCGCACCATTCTTAAGGAAAACTCTTCTCGACGTTTGCATTTTGTTTTATTTGAAAGATAAGGAATTTTGATTCACGCCTCACGCTCACGATCATGCCCCGCACCCTGAGCCACATTAAAAACATGCAGAACATGAGGAAACAATGCATCCATTGTTTCGATGGTGGCCTTTTCTGAGCCGGGAAGGGTAATGACGAGTGCATTTTTAATAAAACCTGCAACACCACGCGATAACATGGCGTATGGAGTACGTTGCTGGCCATAGCTGCGCGCCGCCTCCATAATTCCCGGGATCGGCCTGTCGATCATGGAGCCGATAACATCGGGAGTTACATCGCGGGGCGACAATCCGGTTCCGCCTGTAAAAAGGATGAGCCTGCATCCTTCCTCAATTAACTCGTTTGTTCTCGAGCGAACTTTTTCTTTTTCATCCGGAATCACTTCGCAGGAAGCTTCGATATGATATTTCCTGAGTTTTTCTACGATAGTTTTCCCCGACCTGTCCTGACCTTTACCCTGCGAAATACTATCCGAACAAACAATCACAGCCGCTTTGATATTTTCAGTGCCATTCGCTGACGCGTCGGACTTACCGCCCGTTTTTGAAATGAGTTTTATAGAAGATATCTGTACATTTTTATCTATCGGCTTCAACATGTCGTACATCGTCAATGCCGTTATGGATGCACCGTGCATGGCTTCCACCTCAACACCGGTTTTATATACCGTGTGAACTTCTACTGTAATTATTATGTTGCGACCTTCGATAGTGTGCGCGATCGCAGTGTATTCAACAGGCAGCGGGTGACAATCAGGAATTACATCACTTGTTTTTTTCACTGCAAGTAAGCCGGCCGCCCGCGAAAATTCAAACACATCTCCCTTTGGCACCTGCCTGTTTTTTATCGCATCTATGGTAGCTGTCTCCGAAACTGTAACAGTGGCACTGGCAATAGCTTTCCGCAGTGTATTATATTTGTGAGTGATGTTAACCATGTCAGTTGTTTTCCTTCCATTGATAGGTATCGTCTTCAAACAATTCCTTTCCCCAAATGGGCAATTCTTTTTTTATACGTTCAACTACTTCTTCGCAGGCATCTATTGCTGCCTTACGGTGCGCTGAGGATGTGAATACAAAAAGGCATATTTCGCCTGCATTCACCTTGCCGAGGCTATGATAAATATGCATGCAGGTAAGATCGTATTTATTGAAAGCGTCCTCACGCACCTCGCTCATTTTTTCCAGTGCCAGTTCCTCATACGAAGTGTATTCAATTGCAGTTACTTTTTTGTTATCTATGTCGTCAGCACGTACCTGTCCCAAAAAAATCGAGTGCCCGCCAATATTCAGTTTATCCTGGTGAGCCTGTATTTTTTCTGCGATGAACGCAGCAGAAATAGCTCCTCCAACAAATATGTTTTTGTGCTTCGTCACAGATGTAAAATTTATCCGCCCGAATATGGCGGCAGCAATGCAACGGTATAGTTGTCTTTAAGCATAGTGTTTCCCTGAACAATTTCCTTTTCGACCGCTATTAGAAATTTCATTTTATCGAGGCCCGGGTACATCTTGTTCATCTTTGTTACCATTTCGCTGGTGTCGGCAACATCAATTACCTGGCACACATGAGTTCCTGTTACATCTTTAAGCGGACCGAATATCAGCACATTCACTTTCATTCGTCATGCATTCGTAAATAATAATTTATATGCGGCTACCAGCAGTACCGCCGCAAGAACATTTTTTAGCGCTACCGCCTTCAATTTCAACGAACCCACATATGCTCCGAGCATGCCACCGGCAAATGCTACTACAACATACATAAGCATATCTCCGCTGAAATTTATGCCTTTTGTTAATTGTCCCATCAACCCAGCAAGGGAATTTACAAAGATAAACAAGGCGCTGATAGCAGCCGTTTGCTTCATGTTACTCCAGCCAAGCAGCAATAATATAGGAGAAAGTATGATACCGCCGCCGATACCGATTAAACCTGATAAGAAGCCGATGACAGCTCCGATCAGCAAGGCCGGTATGATCTGCGCGTCCTTTGTTTCAGTGTTTTTGAATTTGCTGAAGAAAAGGAAGCGGGCCACGGCGATCACCAGTAAAATGCCAAGAATGATTTTATAAATGGAAGCATCCATATGAATCAATCCGCCAACAAAAGCAAGGGGAACCGAGCCAAGTGCCAGCGGCCAGAATAGCTTCATCCTGAAGTGGCCACCGCGATAAAACTGGATGAATGATACGACTGAAACGAAAAGGTTGAGTAGCAGGGCCGTGGGTTTCATCACATCTGGCGAAATGCCATAAATCGCCATGAGCGCCAGGTAACCGCTCGCACCGCCATGGCCCACAGATGCATATAAAAATGCGATGATGAACAATGCGATGTAAAATATTATTATACTGTCTGCCATTAAATGATCAGGTGTATTTCCTTCATGTCGCCCTTTTTACAATCCTCATCGTTTTCGCCGAGCACTATAAGGCAATTTGCTTTTGCAAAAGAATTCATTTTATACGACTCCTGGCCCGTCAGGGGAGTAACGGTGCTACCGTCGTAATAGCCTTTCAGGAATTGGGTAAATGGTACGTTCTTCCTAAAAGGTTGTGATAATGGCGCTTTTGATATTTTTACTTCGTGGTGTCCATTAGTCATTTTCTTCAACACGGGCACAACGTACTCATAAAAGCAGGTGAGCACAGAAGAAGGATTGCCAGGTAGGCCGAATACAACTTTATCATCCTTCATACCAAAGAACAGAGGCTTGCCCGGCCGCTGCTTTATTTTATGAAACAAAGTTTGTATTTCACACTCTGCTGCAACCTTAGTTACAAAATCGTATTCGCCAACGCTTACCCCGCCAGTCAGTAATAATACATCACTTTCCATTAAGGTCTCCTGCATTATTTTTTTGAGAACACCGGGGTCATCTTCGGCTCTTACAATTTTCAACGGATTATGATGAAATTGCTTTAATGCGGCTGTTAAGGCGAACGAATTACTTTCATACACTTCGCCATACTGCAATGGCTTGCCAATAGTTTTCAATTCATTGCCGGTTACAATTATACTGACCACGGGTTTTGGATGAACAACAACATGCGTTATTCCTATCCCGGCGAGAAAACCAAGTGAAGCGGCACTCAAATAGGCTCCTTTTGGCAGCGCCAGTTCTCCTTGCCTGATCTCGGATCCCCTGCCACGCACATTGCTTCCGGCAACGAGCGCTTCATCTTCAACTATTAAATGCCCGTTCTGCACTTTCACTTTTTCCTGCATTACCACTGTATCGGCGCCTTCCGGAACCGC
>Ga0075431_100000860_pt1 | contig 26641 bp, 17 predicted proteins | sample RhiMetdeltSRZDD5_FD_75297 | JGI IMG/M metagenome (GOLD analysis project Ga0075431, IMG submission 75297) | Populus rhizosphere microbial communities from Tennessee, USA - Rhizosphere MetaG P. deltoides SRZDD5 | ecosystem: Host-associated > Plants > Roots > Rhizosphere > Soil | place: USA... | reverse complement strand
AGTGAGTGAATGTTCCTGCCGAGTGTTGTAAGTTGCTTTTCCTGGACTCCGCTCACCTTTCCAGAAGGATATAGAATTACCACTTCCACTCCTTCCACATCGTAAAATCCGTTTGCCACGGCACTGCCGGTATCGCCGGATGTTGCAACAAGTACAAATACTTTTTCTTTTTTGTCTTTCGAAAAATAGCCAAGGCACCTGCTCATAAATCTTGCACCAACATCCTTGAACGCAAGTGTAGGGCCATGAAACAATTCAAGTGCATAAGAATTGTCATCAACCTTTACGAGCGGGAACTCGAAATTCACTGTTTCGCTCACTATCCTGTACAGATCTTCCTCCGGAATTGTTCCTTCGACATACGGACGTATGACCTGGAAAGCAATGTCTTCCTTTGACATCGCACTTAAATTATCGATAAATGATTTAGAAAGGGTGGGAACAAACTCAGGGAAATACAAACCGCGGTCCGGCGCCTGGCCTCTGATCGTGGCCTCTCTGAAGTCTACCTCCGGAGATTTTTTATTGGTGCTGTAAAATTTCATTGATCTTAACTCCTTTGTCGTCAATTTTCGTTACATAAATTTTGAAGTCGATTTGAAGACATGCATATACTTCACGCATCACTTCAGCGACATTCTTTGCGGTGTTTTCTTCAACACTTAGCATGAACACAGACGGTCCCGATCCTGATATGCCTCCACCGAGTGCACCCGCCTGTTTACATTTCTGTTTCACTTCATCAAATCCAGGTATAAGGATGCTTCTTACCGGTTCGATAATAACATCTTCGAGAGACCGGCTTATGAGCGAATAATCCTTTTGCATGAAGCCGGCCACTAGTCCTGCTATATTTCCCCACTGCCTGATGGCGTCTTTCAGTAACACCTGCTTTCTCAGTATCTCCCTGGCATCTGACGTTTTTACCTCTATCTGCGGATGGACAACTGTAACATACAATTCGGGGAATGTCAGCTTAACAATATCGAGCGGCATGATCGATCTTATCAAAGTGATGCCGCCCAGCAAACATGGTGCAATGTTATCGGCATGCTTTACGCCGGAAGCGAGCTTTTCACCAGACATTGCGAAACGTACAAGATCATCGTCGGAAAACCGGTTGTTCAATAGGGCATTGGCACCTGCAACAGCACCGGCTGCACTTGCGGCGCTCGAGCCAAGTCCGCTGCCCGGTTTTATTTTTTTGTTAACCCTCAGGGTAAATCCTGTCGACGCATCCAGGTGCTTTAGCATTTCGAGCAATGCAACGCCTGCAACATTTTTCTCCGGCTCTTCAGGTAATCCATATTCATCTTCGTGTATAATATGAATGCCGGGCGTATCGCTCAGGCTCATGATCATTTCATCAGCGGGGTCCGAGAGCGACATGCCCAGCACATCGAAGCCGCAGACCAGGTTAGCGACAGACGCGGGGGAGAGGATTTTTATGGATTTGTTCATTGGTTGAGTTAGTTTTTGTGAGAAGTGAGAGGTGAGAGGTGAGACATGGTGTTTTCCTTCTCACATTTCACTTCTCACTTCTCACTATATCTTCGACGCCCTTACAATATCAGCAAACACACCTGAAGCCGTTACTTCCGCACCCGCGCCGGCACCTTTAACAACCAGCGGCTGCTCAACGTATCTGTCGGTATAAAACAACACTACATTATCCTTTCCGTACAAATGATAAAAGTCGTGCATCGGGTCGATCTGTTTTAATCCGACTGCCGCCTTTCCATTTTCAAATGATGCAACAAACTTCAGCTTATTTCCATTATCAGAGGCCGCCTTGTATATTTTTTTGAAATGCTCTTCTTCCTTTGCCATCTGCTCGTAGAAATTTTCCACGGTACCCGTCATGCACGATTCCGGCATGAACGTTTCATTGGCGATATCTTCCATTTCGATATGCTCGCCTGCTTCACGAGCGAGGATCATGATCTTTCTCATCACATCTTTTCCGCTAAGGTCGAGGCGCGGATCTGGTTCCGTATAGCCTTCGTCCTGCGCCTGCTTTACTATTTCTGCAAAAGGCTGTTTGCCGTTGTAATTGTTGAAAACAAAGTTCAGCGTTCCGCTCAGTACAGCCTGTATCCTGTTTACTTTGTCGCCGCTGCGTAAAAGATCATTCAGCGTGCCGATCACGGGTAAGCCGGCGCCTACATTTGTTTCGAACAGATATGGGACATTGTACTCTCTAGCGAGATCTTTAAGGGTTTTATAATATTGAAAGGAAGAAGAGGCCGCCACCTTGTTACATGCTACCACCGAAATGCTTTTTGAAAGCAGCTTATCGTAATACTCTGCGAGTTCCGCACTGGCGGTTACGTCAGCAAAAATCGTGTTGCGCAGATTCTTATTCCTGATATTATCGATAAATGCACCGATATTCATTGCATCGCCACCGTCGAGTTCATTCTTCCAGTTGTTCAAATCTATCCCATTCTCATTGTACACCATTTTCCTGCTGTTGGCAAGTCCAACAACGCGCACATGCAGGCGGAGATGATCGAATAAATATTTTCTTTGTTTCTGTAACTGAGCAAGCAACCTGCTGCCTACATTTCCAACGCCGGCAACAAACAAATTCACCTGCTTGTACGATGTTTCAAAAAACTCTTCATGCAATACGTTTATAGCTTTCTTCACGTCTGCTTTGTAGATGACCGCTGAGATATTTCTTTCAGACGATCCCTGAGCTATTGCGCGAACGTTAACGCCATTTCTTCCAAGCGCGCCAAACATCTTACCGCTGATACCCGGATGGTTCTTCATGTGATCACCAACAACAGCAACAATCGATAGCTCGGTTTCCACTATCAATGGATCCACCTGCCCTGCTGAAATCTCCTGCTCAAAAACCTTATCAATGGATTCTTTGGCGCGCGGGGCAGATGATTCTTCAACTGCAACGCAAATAGAATGTTCCGACGAGCCCTGCGTGATCATGATCACATTGATACGTGCATCTGCAAGCGCCTCAAACAATCTTTTTGAAAAGCCCGGTATACCAACCATACCGCTGCCTTCAAGTCCTAACAATGCGATGTTGCCTATTGAAGTAATTCCCCTGATGATATTGCCGTTCTGCGTTGCGGTGCTGTCTATCAGTGTTCCTTCTTCCTGAGGGGCGAAGGTGTTCTTGACCTTTACGGGAATATTCCGTTTCAGTACAGGTTGAATTGTGGGAGGATAAATGACCTTCGCGCCAAAATGAGAAAGCTCCATTGCCTCCTGGTATGAGATATGGGAAATTATCTTTGCGTTAGTAACAATATTCGGGTCTGCTGTCATAATTCCCGATACGTCGGTCCATATCTCCAGCACTTTTGCATTCAGAGCAGCTGCAATGATTGCGGCCGTGTAATCGGACCCACCACGACCAAGCGTTGTAGTAGTTTGCGTGGGTCCGGACGCGATAAATCCAGGCATCACAACTACATTCTCATTTACTGTTCTGAAATATGCGTTGATCAGTTCATTGCTTTGGTCGAAATCGACTTTGGCATTTCCGTAGTTAAGATCTGTTTTAATAACTTCCCTCGAATCTTTCCACACATTTTCGATACCCTCTGCACTAAGTTTAGCCGAAATGACGCGTGATGACATCAGCTCACCAAAGCTAACAATGCGGTCCTTTGATGCGGGCGACAACTCGCGAAGCAGGAAGATACCATTACAAATATCTTCTATTTCATTGCACTGTCTTTTAACAGCACTGAGCACGCTACTCTGACGTGCAACGGGGATAAGGTCCATCACTGCTGCAAGATGTCTTTTTTCAATAACCGATAGTTGTTCCGTATACGATTCATCGCCGTTTGAGGCAAGTGTGGCCGCACTCAGGAGAAGATCCGTTACACCTCCAAGCGCCGACACCACAAACACAGTTTTGTCTTTCTGGGATGATTGCTGAACTATTGCTATTACCTTATTTATATTCTCTGCATTGGCAACTGAAGAGCCGCCAAATTTTAAAACCTGCATAATTGTTTGAATTGATTGAAATGATTGCTTACCCGTGTGATGTTGTCAGCCAAAGCCCGATGGTTAATATGTACATAGCACAACCCTTAGCGGGTTGTTGTGGTTGAAGATGTAGTAACTGTTGCTCCTGTAGCAGGTGCCGAAGGAGAAGAAAAAATAATATGGTTGACCAGGTATATCATTTTTCAGGAGAGGCTAAGATATGCAAAAGACGCTAAATAAACCAAGGCAGGGGCCGATTTCACTAAAAATGAATTATTTTAGGCCCCCGTTTAGCTTGCCTGCGAATTACAATTTTAAAATTAACCAGACTAATGGATCATCAGTCGAGCAAAGGATTGCAGCAGTTTAAAAATAATGTGGGCATTAAGTTTCAGCTGTATAACAGCCTCTTTACTTCTCTGCCTTTTCACCGCATTGAAAAAACCGGGATATTACTTTCATTGCTGCTTAACAATTGCGAGGAAGGGTATAAGAAGAAGATGAGCCCCGAAGAGATCATCCAGGAATTTTTTAAGAAACATACTTCATTTATTAACGAGGAAGACAAGCTCGACCTGTTGTTCCGCTTCATACAATATGTTGAACGGCAGGTTGTCCTATTCGATGCGCTTGAAGACGCATCCTTCAAAGATGTGAATGACCTGAATGGCGTGGGCACGCTTAAGCATCTCGAATCTGAAGTATCTCAATACGGTAACGAAACAGAACTCACCGATAAGCTGAAGGATTTTGCAATAAGGCTGGTACTTACTGCCCACCCTACCCAGTTTTACCCCGGTGCAGTGCTCGGTATCATCAACGATCTCGCGAAGGCGCTTGCCGAGAACAATACAAGCCAGATCAACATGTATCTGCAGCAGCTTGGAAAAACACCATTCCTTAATAAAGAAAAACCGACGCCGTATGATGAAGCCATGAGCCTTATCTGGTATCTGGAAAATGTTTTTTATTCTGCCGCAGGCAGGATCATCTCGTTTATAAAGAACCAGTTCCCGCAGGCTATGACAGAAACCAACCCAATCATCAATATGGGATTCTGGCCGGGCGGAGACAGAGACGGAAATCCGAATGTGAATGTGGCGACAACACTTAAGGTAGCCGATGCCTTACGCGGAGGTATTATTAAATGTTATTACCTGGACGTACGCCGGCTTAAACGCAGATTAACCTTCAAAGGCGTTGACACTATACTTGGCGACATGGAAGTGAAACTGTACGACAACATCTTCATTCCCGGCCACCGCACTGAACTGAGCAAAAAAGATATACTCGATTCCCTTTTAAGGATACGCGACATATTAATTTATCAGCACAACGGATTGTTCCAGCACCTTGTAGATAACCTCATCAGCAAAGTGCATGTGTTCGGATTACATTTTGCTTCACTCGATATTCGCCAGGAAAGTTCCGTGCACAATACCGTGCTTGAAGCCATTGCAGCGAAAGATAATGTGCTGCCAAAAAATTATTCCTCACTTAACGATGAAGAAAAGATTGACGTACTGATGGATGCCGAAGCCGACATTTCATCTGAAAATTATGACGACGACCTCATATGCGACACGATAGAATCGGTGCGGGCAGTGAAAAAAATCCAGGCATACAATGGCATAGAAGGATGCAACCGCTACATCATCAGCCAGTGCAACAGCGCACTGAATGTAATAGAAGTATATGGACTGTTTTTATTGGGCGGATGGAAAAAAGATGATCTGACAATTGATATCGTTCCATTGTTTGAAACAGTTGAAGATCTGAAGAACGCCGGACCTATCATGAGCCAGCTGTATTCAAATAAGAAGTATATGGCTCATGTGAAGAGAAGAAAAATGAAGCAGACAATAATGCTTGGTTTTTCTGATGGAACAAAAGACGGTGGATACCTGATGGCGAACTGGAGTATATACAAAGCGAAGGAAGAGCTCACTAAAATTTCCAGGAACCATGATGTAGATGTGGTATTCTTCGATGGACGTGGCGGTCCTCCGGCACGTGGTGGTGGTAAAACACACAAGTTCTATGCATCTATGGGAAAGAATATTTCCAATGAAGAAATACAGCTTACAATCCAGGGACAAACCGTCAGCTCAAACTTCGGGACAATCGACTCCGCGCAGTATAACATAGAGCAACTGATACACGCAGGAATTTCGAATGCCCTGTTCTCGAAACGTTCGATAACCCTTGAGGCCGCCGATGAAAAATTACTGGAAGAACTGGCAGTTGATAGTTTCAAATCGTACACCGAACTGAAAAATCATCCGAACTTCGTTGAATATCTCGCACATGTGAGTCCTTTGAAATATTATAGCGAAACAAACATTGGAAGCCGTCCTTCAAAAAGAGGTACTTCGTCCAAGTTTGCGCTTAAAGACCTGCGTGCTATTCCATATGTAGGTGCGTGGAGCCAGCTTAAGCAGAATGTTACCGGCTATTACGGTGTTGGTGCTGCATTGCAGCGTATGGAGAAAAAAGGAAAATGGGCGGAGGTGAAGCGGCTGTATCAACGTTCGATGTTTTTTAAAACGCTTATTGATAATTGTGAGATGGCGATGAAGAAATGTTATTTTCCGCTCACTGAATTTCTTGCCCGCCACCCGCGATACGGTGAACTGTACAACATGATTCATGATGAGTATGAGCTGACGCAGCGGTATATTTTTCAATTGTCGGGTAAGAATGAGCTCATGGCAGATTATCCGGTTGAACAGCTGTCTATTCAGATGCGTGAGAGGATCGTGCTGCCGCTCACAACCATTCAGCAATATGCGATGTCGCGGATACGCGAGATGGAGGAGAACAATGCCCCAGGGCCGTTGAAAGATACTTATGGAAAACTGGTAATCCGGAGTTCGTTTGGGATAATTAATGCGGGGAGGAACAGTGTTTAGGGCAAGACAAAAAAAGGAACGCCTTACGGGACGCTCCTTTTTTTTGAATACTCACGAACCGAGTTTAGTTAGTTTTCATAATGTCAGAACCTGTAAACTGCCGCGAGTAATGCTGTAAATGTGCTTTTGGTACCCTCGCCGGATTCTTTAACATACATCTCCCTGTTTGCATTCTCCAATCTCAATTCAGGAATGAACACCAGCGGACCAGCCTTCAGGCTTGCGGACAATGTTGTTGCGAAAATGTTCCCGTCGAAACCAAGAACGCTCTTCTTGTCATTGAAATACTCTGTTCTAAGGGTGAGTCCAAGTTTAGAGGAAGGATCAACATTGAAATAAAGAGCAGATCCCCACCAGCTGTCGCTTCCGCCATATTTGCCGATGCTGTCTTTGGCCTTCTGCGATTGCACGGTGCCGTTATATCCTATGCTGAACTTGTCGGTGATCACGCCTGTAAGCACAGCATCGATCTGCTGCAGATTTGTAGTTTCACTAAGCTTGCCACCGATATAGTTCAGGTAAAATTTCCATTTGTCGCTGGCAGCATAGGTATATTGTGCGCCGATCATTTTCTGCTGGAAGCTGGCTGTTTTCAGGTCATTAGGATTAACAACGGCAACCATGAAGCCGCTTTTACCCGTGGCTAATTCCGCCTTGACACCGGTGTGGAAGAACGGTCCGTATGAGAACATATAGCTCATGCTATAGTTACGGTTCAGGTATGGATCCACAAGCTCATAACCCACATGCGTAGCCCAGGAACCAGCTGAAAGTTTCAGTTTGTCGGTCACCTGATAGCTTACATAGGCCTGTTTGATGGCCATCATTGTCTTATCGTCGTTATACGAAAAGTCTTCCGCCCTCTTACCAAATCCAAGGTCAGCCACTACGCTCACCTTTCCGACAGTGTGATCAAGCCTTACTGAGGCCATTCCCAGCTCAAAGGAATTCTGGCTATTGGTGAAACTTGTATAATTATTGGTTGCGCCACCGTTTACGTTCCTGGCGTTTGCAAAATTGTACCTGTAATAAACATCTACGGATCCCGATATCACGGGTTTCGGAGCAGGTTCTTCGGTAGCTAATGCAACGGACGAATCCTGGCTGTACGATCCAATAAAACATGAGAGTGCCAGAGACGTTGCAAATAATTTTTGTAACATTGCGATTGGTTTTTAAGTGTTAACAAGAAAGGGTATGGCCTATGAACTTGTATCAGAAGTTCATCATATGGCCGTACCTTTTCTGTTTTTTGAATATTTGACTATTTCAAAGAGTGATGTAGAAGCAGTGAACTTAAAAGTTCACTACTTCTGATTCCTTAATAATATCAACGTCTTTGAATTTTCCGTTTGTTGTTGATGTACCAGGAGTAACAAGCAGCGTACCCTGGAGATATTTTTCATCATGTTGTGTTGAATCGAGACCAAGCTCTTCTTCTTCTGAAGTAACACGAAGTGGCAGTATGAAGTTGATGAATTTGAAGATCAGGAACGACATAGTGAATGCATATACTGCTACGATCGACATCGCCTTCAACTGCGTAAAGAAGAATGCGGGATTACCGTAGAACCATCCCTGAGGACCACCTGAAATTCCATGCACCAGCGGAGCTGCAAATACACCTGTCAGCAACATACCTACCATACCTCCTATTCCATGACATGGGAATACGTCGAGTGTGTCGTCGAGTGTTGATTTCTGTTTGAGTCCCACAACGAGGTTTGAGATGAGTGCTCCAACAAGACCAATAATTATACTTTGAGGAATTCCTACATAACCCGCGGCAGGAGTGATGGCTACCAAACCAACCACTGCGCCTATACAGAAACCGAGCACTGATGGTTTTTTACCTTTCAATACATCGAAGAACATCCAGGCCAAACCTGCTGATGCGGCTGCTGTGTTTGTTGTTCCGAACGCGTTAATCGCAAGTGGAGTTGCTCCAACTGCTGAACCGGCGTTAAAACCGAACCAACCGAACCAAAGTAAACCGGTACCGATCAGAACATAGGGAACGTTGGCTGGAGGGATTTCCCTTTTTTCGATATGTGATTTTCTTCTTTTCAATACAAGCGCTCCGGCAAGGGCTGCGCAACCTGCTGAGATGTGTACCACAGTACCACCCGCGAAGTCCCACGCGCCCATTTTTGCCAGGAACCCATCAGGGTGCCATGACCAGTGTGCAAGCGGAGCATATACGAGTAGACTGAACAGTGCGATGAAGAGGATGTAGGCTGTGAAGCGGATCCTTTCAGCAACTGCTCCCACCACCAAACCTGGCGTGATGATAGCAAACATCAGCTGGAAGAGTGAAAACAGCGTCAGGGGTATTGTGTTGGCTAATGGCCATGCGGCGCTCGCTTTAACGCCATTATAAAATAAATAAGTCGAAGGATTTCCGATCAATCCGTTGATGGATTCGCCGAAGCTAAGGCTGAATCCTACAACGATCCAAAGTACGCCAACCACCCCTGCGGCTACCACACTTTTGATCATTGTTGAAATAACATTTTTACGATGCACCATACCTCCATAGAAGAAGGCGAGGCCGGGTGTCATAAGAAACACCAGAGCGGTAGAAACAAGTACCCAGGCAATATCTGCCGAATTATACTGAGGGTCTTTTTCTCCAGGAACATAATCAGCCGCCGGGGCAATAAACATGGCGGTTACGGCTAGAGCACACAAAATCAGAAAAGGTGCTATCCGTTTGAATGTTAGTTTTCTCATACCTGTTGTCATTTTTAGTTGTTAATATTCAAAAAAAATATATATAAATATATAGCCTAAAAATAAGCAATGGTGGCGAGAAAATTAATGTATAATTTCGTATTTTATTTATTACAATGTGTAAGTACCTACGTATTTATGAAAAATTTTTGTTATTCACATATTATGTTGAAAAATTAGTCGCTAATAAGCAGAAAAATGCCCTGTTTTCTTCAAAACAGGGCATATATTATTTTCTATAATAGATCGTAATTCTATATGGCTATCAGATTTTCGTCCTTTGTCTCCAGAACAGAATGACCCATAAGGAACTCGTCTACCTGGCGTGCACATTCTCTTCCCTCACTGATAGCCCATACTACCAACGACTGCCCTCTTCTCATATCGCCTGCGGTGAAGATCTTTTGAATATTGGTCTGGTACAACTTTTCACTGGCCCTGACGTTGCCCCTCTCATCAAGCTCTACGGCCAGGTCGTTTATAAGTCCTTCATGCTGCGGATGAACAAAACCCATGGCTAAAAGCGCAAGATCGCACGGGATTTCGCGTGCTGTTCCCTCAATTTCAACAAACTGTGCTTTACCGTTTTCACCAATCTTCCATTCAAGGTCAACTATTTTTAGTGCCTTGAGGTTACCGTTGCCATCACCAATAAATTCCTTTGTATTGATAGCCCACTGTCTTTCACAACCTTCCTCATGAGAGCTGGATATTTTTAATGTCATTGGGTAAGTGGGCCATGGCATCTGAATAGTTCTTGATTCAGGTGGCTTCGGCAAAAGCTCGAACTGGGTAATCGATTTTGCTTCTTGCCTGTTAGAAGTGCCAACACAGTCTGAACCTGTATCGCCTCCACCAATAACCACAACATGTTTTCCTTTTGCAAGGATCGGCTCTTCATTTTTATCGAGCGACCGGCTTATTCTCTTATTTTGCTGTGTAAGGAACTCCATGGCATAGTGGATCCCTTTAAGGTCCCTGCCCGGTATAGCCAGATCTCTTGGAATAGTTGAGCCGCCTGCCAGAACTACAGCATTGAACTGCCGCAGAAGATCATTTACACTAACGTTTACACCAACTTCCGCATTACACTGGAACACCACACCTTCTTCTTCCATAATTGATATCCTTCTATCTACTACCCACTTCTCCAGTTTGAAGTCGGGGATACCATAACGCAATAAACCTCCGGGAGCATCATCTCTTTCAAATACTGTAACAGAATGTCCGGCAGCATTCAATTGTGCTGCTGCGGCCATGCCGGCAGGACCTGAACCCACCACTGCAACTTTTTTACCTGTTCTCAGGTTTGGCTTGTGTGGTTTCACAAAACCTTTTTCAAAAGCTATCTCGATAATATGCTTTTCTATTTCTTCAATAGCTACTGGTGGCTGATTTATGCCAAGCACACATGAACTTTCGCAAGGTGCCGGACATATTCGTCCCGTGAATTCAGGAAAATTATTGGTAGATGAAAGTATGTCATAAGCCTCTCTCCAGCTTTGCCTGTACACAGCGTCGTTGAATTCAGGAATAATATTTCCCAGGGGGCATCCGTGGTGACAGAAAGGAACCCCGCAATCCATGCAGCGTGCAGCTTGCTGGTTTAGCTTCTGTGAGGGATACTTTTCAACAAATTCCCTGAAATCGTTCACACGTTCCTTTACCGGACGCTTAGATGGCATTTCCCTCGAAAATTCCAAAAATCCTGTTGGTTTGCCCATTTGTTTATGTTTCCTTTCTTTATTATTACACTCTTTTATTCAAGATTCCTCGCCAGCGCTCGGAATAAGAATTTATATCTTGCTCTTTACTTATCTTCTTACGGTCACTTTTTCCGCAGCTCTCGTCTTAATCGCTTTCTTGTAATCTTTCGGATATACCTTAATAAAGTTCTTTATCTGGTTGTCGAAGTCATCCAGAATAAATTTAGCCACAGTGCTGTTCGTATACGTGTAATGGTTAGATACGAGCTTCATCAGCACATCCGTGTCTTCCGCTTCAAGCGGATCGAGATCCACCATTTCTTTATTGCATAATGAATCAAACTGGCCATTAACATCATACACGTAAGCGATGCCACCACTCATACCGGCTGCGAAGTTTCGTCCCGATGTTCCAAGTACAACTGCAATGCCGCCGGTCATATATTCACATCCATGATCTCCTACTCCTTCAACCACTACTTTTGCTCCGGAATTTCTTACACAGAAACGTTCGCCTGCCTTACCCCTGATGTATGCTTCACCCGATGTAGCACCATAGAATGAAGTGTTACCGATAATTATATTTTCTTCAGGAACAAATATTGACTGCTTAGGAGGATATACTACGAGCCTGGCGCCGCTCAATCCCTTTCCAAAATAGTCGTTCGCGTCACCTTCCAATTCAAGGGTAATACCTTTTGCGTTGAATGCGCCGAAGCTTTGTCCTGCTGTTCCGGTAAATTTGAAATGAATTGTGTCATCCGGAAGACCATCACCTTTATATTTTTTGCTGATCTCATTAGACAGCAGCGTGCCCGTTGTTCTGTCGATGTTTCTTATGTTGAACGATGCTTTTATGCTCTCCTGTGTTTCAAGCGCTGGCCTCGCGGTTTCCAGCAGCTTCCAGTCGAGAATATCGGCAAGTCCATGATCCTGTTCATCCGAATTATACAAACCTGTATACAATGATGCGGGCTCTTTGTATAATATGGGCGACAGATCAAGATTTTTATATTTCCAGTGTTTCACATCGTCGCGCACTTCCAAAAAATCTGATTGGCCAACCATTTCATTGATAGTTCTAAAACCGAGTGCAGCCATTATCTCCCTCAATTCCTGTGTTATCAGTCTGAAGAAGTTCACAACATGGTCTGGATCACCGGTGAATCTTTTTCTTAATTCAGGATCCTGCGTAGCCACGCCAACAGGACATGTATTCATGTGACATTTGCGCATCATGATACAGCCTTCAACTATTAATGCTGCCGTAGCCACTCCCCATTCTTCCGCGCCAAGCAATGTTGCTATTGCAATATCCCTGGCTGTTTTCATTTGCCCATCGGCCTGAAGCACAACCCTGCTGCGCAATTTATTTTTTACAAGCGTCTGGTGCGACTCCGCAAGTCCAAGTTCCCATGGCAGACCAGCGTGACGAATCGAACTGATCGGAGAGGCACCGGTACCGCCATCGTGGCCTGAAATGAGTATCACATCAGCCTTTGCTTTTGCAACGCCAGCGGCGATCGTACCAACGCCCGCTTTCGAAACGAGTTTCACGTTTATCCTTGCCTTGCGGTTAGAATTCTTAAGATCGAATATTAGTTGAGCAAGATCTTCGATTGAATAAATGTCATGATGTGGTGGCGGTGATATCAACCCCACTCCAGGAGTGGAGTGACGTGTTCTGCCGATCCAGTCATCAACCTTGTGACCTGGAAGCTGGCCACCTTCACCTGGCTTCGCGCCCTGAGCCATCTTGATCTGCAGTTCATCCGATTCAGTAAGGTAATAGCTGGTAACACCAAACCTTGCAGATGCCACCTGTTTAATGGCGCTTCTCATTGAATCGCCATTCGGCAACAATTCATATCTCCTTTCATCTTCACCACCTTCACCAGTGTTGCTCTTGGCACCAATACGGTTCATTGCGATGGCGAGTGTGGTATGTGCTTCCCACGATATTGAACCAAACGACATCGCGCCCGTAGCAAATCTTTTCAGAATGTTTTCTGCAGGCTCAACCTCATCAATAGAAATTGCGGGCCTGTTGTAGCGGAAACGGAACATGCTTCGCAGGGTTACTGCTTTTTCTTCCTGATCGTTTACCGCCTTAGAATATTTTTTGAATGTTACGTAGTCGTTTGTTTTCGTTGCATGCTGCAGCAGATGTATTGTCTGCGGATTAAACAAATGCACTTCACCTTTTCTCTTCCACTGGTACACCCCGCCTACCGGCAGTCTGTCAACCGGAATATCTTTCCTGCTGAACGCGAAGTAATGTTTTGCAAGAGTTTCCCTTGCAATTTCATCAAGCCCCATTCCTTCTATTCTCGAAACCGCGCCCGTGAAATATGTTTGTACCACAGAGCTGTTCAAACCGATGATCTCGAATATCTGCGCGCCCTGGTACGACTGAAGTGTTGAAATTCCCATTTTTGAAAACACTTTCAGCAAACCTTCGTTAACGGCTTTCACATAATTCTTTTTCAGCTCTTCAACACCCAGAGTTGTTTCAATCTTGTTGTTTAGCTTCATGTCCCTGATAGAAGACAATGCGAGATATGGGTTGATAGCTGTTGCACCAAATGCAAGCAAACACGCGAAGTGATGAACTTCCCAAACGTCGCCCGCCTCTACAACAATGCCCACACGTCCGCGATATCCTTTGCGGATAAGATGGTGGTGAACAGCAGAAACAGCAAGCAATGATGGCATTGGTGCGTGCTCTGAATCTATTGCGCGGTCTGTGAGAACAAGTACCTCGAATCCGTCTTCCACAGCATCAACCGCATAGCGGCAAAGCCTGTCGAGACCTTTCTTCAGTGAGCCAGGATTACCGTCGGCTCTGAAATAACACTGAAGTGTTTTTGCCTGGAATATACCCGTATCAATACTCCTTATCTTCTCCAGCTCATGATTATTTAAAACCGGATGTTTGAGTGCGACCGTATGACAGCTTAGCTCTTCTTCGTTCAGAAGATTGCCATTGTTACCCACGAATGTGGCAAGCGACATCACCATTCTTTCCCTTATCGGGTCTATTGGTGGATTTGTTACCTGCGCGAACAACTGTTTAAAGTAACTACTCAGGTGTTGCGGCTGGTCGCTGAGAATTGCAAGCGGTATGTCTGCAGCCATTGAACCTACAGGTTCTTTCCCATCTTTCGCCATAGTGGCGATGATGTTGTCGAGATCCTCTGTAGTATAGCCGAATGCCTTTTGATATTTAAACACCTGCTCGCTTTCGAGGTGAGTAAACATTACTCTTGGTTCTGGTAATTCCTCGAGCCTGATTTTGTATTTGTTCAGCCACTCTGAATATGGCTTGCGTGAGCAGATGTCCTTCTTAAGTTCTTCGTCGCTGATAATCCTTCCCTGTTCCATATCTACCACAAACATCTTACCCGGTTGCAATCTTCCTTTTTCTTTGATCATTGAAGGATCAACTGGAAGCACGCCTGATTCAGATGCCATGATCACCCTGTCGTCGGTGGTAACGCAATATCTGGAAGGTCTGAGTCCGTTTCTGTCGAGTGTGGCACCGATCATTTTACCGTCGGTGAATGACAATGATGCTGGACCGTCCCATGGTTCCATCATTGATGCATGGAATTCATAAAATGCTTTCTTAACGGGATCCATGTGGTCGTTTCCATCCCATGCTTCAGGAACAAGCATCATCATTACATGCGGCAAAGAGCGGCCGGCAAGTGTAAGCAATTCGATCATGTTATCCAGACATGCACTGTCTGATTGCCCTTCAGTAACAACCGGCAATATCATATCCATCTCTTCCTTCGTGAAGTAAGGTGATACAAAGCCTTTTTCACTGGTCTTAAGCCAGTTCAGGTTACCCTGTAAAGTGTTGATCTCACCGTTGTGTGCTACGAAACGGAAGGGCTGTGCAAGTTTCCATGAAGGGAAAGTGTTGGTAGCAAACCTCGAGTGCACCAGACCAAATGCTGAAACGATCCTTTTATTAGAAAGATCCGGGAAATAGTTTCTCACCTGCATGCTTGTGAGCTGGCCTTTGTAAACAACGGTCTTATATGATAGTGATGCGATATAGAAACCTATCGGATCCTTTTTAACTGTGTTGTTAATAGTGTGCGAAGCATGATTGCGAAGCACAAATAATTTTCTTTCAAATTCATCGCGGTTCGAGATGTGGTCGGGACATGCAATGAAAACATGCTCCATTTCCGGCTCAACGGACAGAGCGGTTGTTCCTATACCTTCGGGGTTAACCGGAACTTTCCTGTAAGCAAGCACTTCAAGCCCGAGTTTGTCTGCTGTGCGGTTAAAAATATCGCGACACTCTTCTCGCAGGCGAATATCCTGCGGAAAGAATACTACCCCCACGCCATAGCGGCCAAAGGAGGGAAGATGAACCCCGAGTTTAATGCATTCGTCGAAAAAGAATTCGTGTGGAATCTGAATCATGATACCGGCACCATCGCCCGTATTAGCTTCGCAGCCGCATGCGCCCCGATGCTCCATGTTCTCGAGCACGGTCAATGCATCGCCCACGATCTGGTGCGACTTGTTTCCTTTAATATTAGCCACAAAGCCGATCCCACATGCATCGTGTTCAAAAGAAGAGGAATAAAGACCCTCGCTTGCCATCATTCTAATTGCGATTTTAGAAATTATTCAATAAAACGTTAGTTTTCTATAGGGATATCAAAAAATAGAGCAAGCAACCCCATGAAATTACGAAAAAAGGGCTAGATAATCGCCAAGATATTCAGAATTTTTACACCAGGTATCCGAACAGGTCGTCGTTCTTGTTCAGTTCTGTGTAATTGAAATGGCGCGCATTAAGGTTTGCCATCAGCTGGTCGTAGTCGCGGCGGCTCTTCAGCTCTATGCCTACAAGGGCCGGGCCGGTTTCTTTGTTATGCTTCTGAATGTATTCGAATCGCGTGATGTCGTCGTTTGGTCCCAACACCTCATTTACAAATTCTTTAAGCGCTCCGGGCCGCTGGGCAAATCTTATCAGGAAGTAGTGCTTAAGGCCTTCGTATTGCAGCGACCTTTCCTTAATCTCCTGCATCCTGTCGATATCGTTATTGCTTCCGCTTAATATACATACAACATTCCGGCCGGTTATTTCTTTGGCATAATCATCGAGGGCGGCTATTGATAGCGCACCAGCAGGTTCCACAACAATTGCATCTTCATTATAAAGCGTCAATATTGTTGAACATACTTTTCCCTCAGGAACAAGGTGCATATCGTCGAGCACTTCCTGACAAATCTTAAACGTGAGATCGCCTACGCGCTTAACCGCCGCGCCGTCCACAAAACCGTCTATGGCTTCAAGCGTCACGGGATGCCCCGCCTTTCTGGCCTCAAGCATAGAAGGCGCACCTTCGGGTTCAAGGCCGATAATTTTGGTTTTAGGTGAATATGTTTTGAAATAGGTACCAACGCCTGCGGCAAGACCTCCTCCACCAACGGGAACAAACAGGAAATCGATATCGGAAAGATCCTTCAGTATTTCAACCGCCACCGTGCCCTGCCCCTCGATGATCTTAGGATCATCGAACGGAGGAATAAATACCATATTTTTTTCGGCGGTATACTGCTGTGCTGCCAGTGAGCAGTCATCATAAGTGTCGCCCGTAAGAATTACTTCTATCCACTCTTCACCAAACATTTTTGTTTGACTAACCTTTTGGTTCGGTGTAACGATCGGCATGAACACTACCCCTTTCACCTGCAATTTTTTGCAGCTATAGGCAAAGCCCTGGGCGTGGTTGCCTGCGCTGGCGCACACAACACCTTTACTGAGCTGATCTTTGGAAAGACTGCTCATCATATTGTATGCACCCCGCAGCTTATAAGAGCGCACCGCCTGCAGGTCTTCCCTCTTAAGGTATACGTTCGCATGATACTTCCTGGAGAGATTATGATTTAACTGAAGTGGCGTTTTGTGTACAACATTCTTCAGCCTCTTCATTGCTGCGTCGAAATCGATATTGAAGGAGGAGGTTGTGGGCATTCGAGAATTTTTTCAATCGACAGACGAGAGATGAGAATCGAGAGGTTGTTCCCGATTCTCGATTGTCGATTCTCGTTTACGCTTGCGCTGCGGCTTTCGCTTTGGGCGCTTCAGTAGTTTTCTGATTTTCAGGGCGAAGGCTTCTTACAGTTTTGCCTGCCTGCCACAGTTCGCTTTCGCGCAGTTCTTTCAGCTCCACTTCAAGCTTTTCCCTGTAATCAGCTTTACTGTTGCTCTGAATAGAGCGGCCTGCTTCTTTGCCCGCAGCCACGCTTTCGTATAATTCATTAAATACCGGCAATGTTGCATCGCGGAATTTCTTCCACCAGTCGAGCGCGCCACGTTGTGCAGTGGTAGAGCAGTTCGCATACATCCAATCCATGCCATTCTCAGCAACAAGCGGCATGAGTGATTGCGTTAGTTCTTCAACAGTTTCGTTGAAAGCTTCAGACGGAGTATGTCCTTTTTTCCGCAATACTTCATATTGCGCGGCAAAGATTCCCTGTATGGCACCCATCAGTGTACCTCTTTCGCCTGTAAGATCGCTATACACTTCTCGTTTGAAATCTGTTTCAAATAAATATCCGCTGCCTACGGCTATACCAAGAGCAATTACTCTGTCAAATGCTCTTCCTGTTGCATCCTGGTATATGGCATAACTGCTATTAAGGCCGCGGCCCTGCAGAAACATTCTGCGGAGAGATGTTCCCGACCCTTTCGGAGCCACAAGAATTACATCTACGTCAGGAGGAGGAATGATCCCTGTCTGATCGTTAAATGTAATGCCAAAACCATGGGAAAAATATAACGCTTTGCCTTTTGTAAGATGTTTCTTTACAGTTGGCCACAATTGAATCTGTGCGGCATCGCTCAACAGGTAACAAATGATCGTTCCTTTTTCCAGCGCTTCTTCAATATCAAAAAGAGTTTTGCCGGGAACAAATCCGTCCTGTACTGCTTTGTCCCACGACTTTGAATTTTTTCTTTGACCAACGATAACATTTATACCGTTGTCTTTCTGGTTAAGCGCCTGGCCCGGACCCTGAACGCCGTAGCCGATAACAGCCACTACTTCGTCCTTCAGCACCTGTTGTGCTTTAGCCAAAGGGAATTCTTCACGTGTTACGACGTTTTCTTCAACGCCACCAAAATTTAATTTTGCCATTGTATGAATATTTAGAGATTTTATTATTAATACTTTTTGGTGAGAGGTGAGAGGTCAGAAGTGAGAGGTCAGACCGATGGTACTTCTCACTTCTCACCTCTCACTTCTCACTACATCGTAAACACCTCCTCATTCTTATCGAGATATTTATTTTCCACTACTTCACCACGTCCCGGTTCCTTTTGTTCGAATTCCTTTAACGTCTGATGGAAACCACGCGAAGCCTTCGTAATCGCAACCCTTGCACTTCTCACAAATTCTATCAACCCATACGGCTCAAAAAACTTTACGAGCCTCTCTGTCTCTTCACGGTGCCCCGATACCTCAAATATTACAAAGTCTTTTCTTATCACAACCGCCCTGGCTCCGTACTCACGCAGCAATCTTTCAACTTTTATCTTTTCCGTTATCATGTCGGTCGACACCTTATATAGAGCGAGTTCCTGCCAAATGATCTCATCATTCGTATTGTATCTTGCCTTCAGCACCTCAACCTGTTTTTCTATCTGGCGCACCAGCTTCATTACCACTTCTTCACTTTCATTGATAACAATAGAAAACCGGTGAATGCCCGGAATCTCCGAAGGAGAAGTATTCATGCTTTCCACGTTGATCTTTCTCCGGGAAAAAATTATCGCTATGCGGTTCAACAGACCAATATGGTTTTCCGTGTGAACGGTGATGGTATATTCCTGTTTCATAATTTGATGTTTGGTTTTTGGCTTGGGCAGAAGGCAAAGGGCAGAGGGCAGAATTTGGTTTTTTTGCCTCCTGCGTTCTGCCTTTTGCCTTACTTTAATCTTATCTCCGCAACGCTACAACCCTGCGGAACCATTGGAAATACGTTATTTTCTTTTCCAACCATTACTTCCAGCAGATACGATCCCTTGTGGTCAAGCATGGCTTTCAACCCTTCCTTTAGCGTTGAACGGTCTGTAATTCTCTGGCCTTCGATGCCATATCCTTTTGCGACCATCACAAAGTCGGGACTTGTAATATCAACAAACGAGTATCTCTTATCATGGAACAGTTGCTGCCACTGCCGCACCATTCCGAGGAACTCATTATTCAGAATAAGGATCTTAACGTCAACCTCGCTTTGCATGATAGTGCCGAGTTCCTGCAGTGTCATCTGGAAACCTCCGTCACCAATAATTGCAATTACGGTCCGGTCGGGTGCTCCGAACTTCGCTCCTATTGCTGCCGGCAAGGCAAAGCCCATTGTGCCCAATCCCCCGGAAGTAATATTACTTTGCGTTTTGTTGAATTTAGAATACCTGCAGGCCACCATCTGGTGCTGACCTACATCCGTAACAATTATTGCGTCACCCTTAGTAAGTTCATTAAGAATGTTTATCACTTCACCCATCGTCATCTTATCCGACGCCGGTGGCTTCAATTCCTTGTTGATGACTAATTCAACTTCCTCCTTCATATATTCCCTGAATCTCGAAAGCCACTTATTGTGATCTTTCTTTTGAACTTTCGCTGTAAGTAACGGAAGTGTTTCTTTACAGTCGCCCCAAACAGGAACGGTTGCTTTCACATTCTTATCAATTTCAGCAGGATCAATATCAAGATGAATGACCTTAGCCTGCTTCGCATATTTATCAAGCCGTCCCGTTACGCGATCGTCGAAGCGCATTCCTATTGCAATCAATACATCACACTCGTTGGTCAGCACATTTGGGCCGTAGTTACCATGCATGCCGAGCATGCCTACATTCAACGGATAATCTGTTGGCAGCGCACTTAAACCGAGGATGGTCCATGCCGCCGGTATTCCTGTTTTCTCAAGAAACTTTTTGAGTTCGTTCTCCGCCTTGCCGAGAATTACACCCTGCCCAAATATTACAAAGGGCCGCTCTGCATTATTAATAAGCTCTGCAGCCTGGTCAATGTATTCACTGCGAATTTTAGGTTTCGGACGATAGCTGCGTATATGATCGCATTTACTGTAACCTTCGTAATCGATCTGTTGCAACTGCGCGTTTTTCGTTATATCTATCAAAACCGGACCCGGTCTCCCACTCTTAGCTATATAAAATGCTTTTGCAAGCACCGAACAAATCTCAGAAGCATCTGTTACCTGGTAGTTCCACTTGGTAATCGGCGTAGTAATGTTGATCACGTCGGTTTCCTGGAACGCATCGGTGCCGAGCAGATGGGCGAACACCTGTCCGGTGATACAAACCACAGGTGTACTGTCGATCAATGCGTCGGCAAGACCGGTTACAAGGTTTGTTGCACCGGGACCACTTGTCGCAAAAACAACACCGACCCTTCCTGATGATCTTGCAAAACCTTGCGCAGCGTGTATGCCACCTTGCTCATGGCGAACAAGTATATGTTTAATCTTATCACTGTAGTCATAAAGCGCATCGTAGATAGGCATAATTGCGCCTCCGGGATATCCGAAAATGGTATCGACGCCTTCTTCGACCAACGATAACATTACCGCCTGCGATCCATTAATCGTTTTCTTTTTCTTCTCTTCAACGGGCGTTTTTAGTACCGCTGTGTCCTGTTGGGGAGTCATATTTTTTCAAGTTTTATAGTCTCTAAATTGGTGAGAAGTGAGAGGTGAGAATTTTCGCTCATCTTTCACCTCTCACCTTTCACTTCTCACGATTCATCCGTCACACATCCTTCCGCCGCAGTTTTTACCTGCTTCGCGTATTTATATAAAATTCCTTTTTTTACTTTCAGTTCCGGTTTCTTCCAGCCTTTCCTCCTCTCGGCGATCTCTTCGTCGCTAACGTGCAGGGTTATACGCTTACTTGCTACATCTATCGAAATCCTGTCGTTATCTTTTACAAAAGCTATCAATCCGCCTTCATATGCTTCCGGAGTAATATGACCAACAACAAACCCGTGCGTGCCCCCACTGAAGCGGCCATCTGTAATTAGCGCCACAGATTTACCAAGACCTGCTCCTATGATTGCCGATGTTGGTTTCAGCATTTCGGGCATACCCGGAGCTCCCTTCGGTCCTACCGCGCGAATCACTACCACATCACCTTCATGTACACGGCCCGTGCTTATTCCCTGAATCAATTCGAATTCACCATCAAAAACTCTCGCAGGGCCTTCAAACCTTTCTCCTTCTTTACCGGTGATTTTTGCCACGCTTCCACCTTCGGCGAGATTTCCATAAAGAATCTGGAGGTGTCCTGTTTTTTTGATCGGGCTTTCTACAGGGAAAATAATTTTCTGTGTATCAAAGTTGAGATCCGGAACTTCTGCAAGATTCTCTGCAAGTGTTTTACCTGTAACGGTCAGGCAGTCGCCATGAAGAAATCCCTTTTGAAGTAAATACTTCATTACAGAAGGAATACCGCCATGTTCATGAAGATCCTGCATCAGGTATTTACCACTCGGTTTGAAATCTGCAAGCATCGGCACCCTGTCACTTATTTTCTGGAAATCGTCCTGGTTTACTTCAACGTTCACACTTCTCGCCATTGCGATAAGATGAAGCACCGCATTCGTGCTGCCGCCCAAAGCCATTATCACTACGATCGCATTTTCAAAAGCTTCTCTTGTCATGATATCGGACGGGCGGATATTTTTTTCCATCAGATTCTTTATCGCCTTACCTGCGGCGAGGCACTCCAGTTTTTTCTCCTCGCTCAACGCCGGATTCGAAGAAGAATATGGAAGACTCATGCCTAAAGCTTCAATAGCGGCCGACATTGTATTTGCAGTGTACATGCCTCCGCAGGCACCTGCACCCGGGCATGATTGCTTAACAATATTTTTAAAATCTTCAGGAGACAAATTGCCTGCGATTTTTTGTCCAAGCGCTTCAAATGCAGAGATGATATTCAGGTCCTGCCCCTTGTAATGACCAGGAGCAATTGTACCTCCGTATACCATTATTGCGGGTCTGTTCAAACGCCCCATAGCGATGATTGAACCTGGCATGTTCTTATCGCAACCGGGAAGTGCGATCACGGAATCATAGTATTGAGCACCGCAAACAGCCTCAATGGAGTCTGCGATGATGTCGCGGCTTACCAGGGAATACCTCATTCCTTCAGTGCCGTTGCTCATGCCATCGCTAACGCCAATGGTATTAAAAATCAATCCAACAAGATCGTTGTCCCACACGCCCTGCTTTACAATCTTAGCGAGTTCGTTAAGATGCATGTTACAGGTGTTGCCGTCGTAGCCCATGCTGGCAATCCCCACCTGTGCTTTCTTCATATCTTCTTCCGTAAGTCCGATTCCATACAACATGGCCTGTGCAGCTGGCTGTGTTTCATCCTGCGTAAGTGTTCTTGAATATCTGTTAAGTTCGTTGGACATCTTGTGTCGTTTTTTCTCCCGTATGATTAATAATCTGTCATTAAATAAAATCCGGCTTCCGGTAATAAAAAAACCCGCCTTTCTGGGAGGCGGGTTATAATAAATTATTATTTGTTATAAACTATATTCCACCTCCGTTCAGCGCAGGAATAATAATGACCACCACAACGAGTATTGTGCTAATGATGGTAACTATTTTATTTGTTCCGTTGTTGAACATGCTGGTGTATTGATAACACGAATATACTTCCGCCTTTTTGAAATACAAAGAACTTTCGGTTTCAATTTGAATTTGGATCTTATTATGGTAGATGGCAGAAGGCAGAACGCAGAATTATCTGCCGTCTTCCCTCCGTCCTCTGCCCTATATTATCGTCGACTTGCTCAAAGAAATGTTATTCTTATTGATGTTCGATGGTATACGGTTTTCGATAAAATCCCTTATCAGATCACCAATCGTTGATGTTGAATAACTGTTCACAAGATCAATATCCCTCGTTACGAAACCATTCGATAGCGTCCATTCAACCGCCTTTTTCACTAATTCCGCCTCTTCCTTCATTTTAAAATGTTCAAGCATCATTGCCGCCGACAGTATTGATCCCAATGGATTCGCAATATCTTTCCCTGCCGCCTGTGGATAAGAACCATGTATCGGCTCAAACAACGCTGATGACTTCCCTACAGACGCCGATGGCAATAAGCCCAATGATCCGCTCAGCACACTCGCTTCGTCGCTTATAATATCACCAAACATATTTTCCGTCAGAATAACATCAAATTGTTTGGGGTTAATGATGATTTGCATAGCGGCGTTGTCAACAAACATGTAATCAACTTTTACATCGCTATATTGTGCAGACAATTCGCGGACTACCTTTCTCCACAATCTCGAAGTTTCAAGAACATTCGCCTTATCTACAAGCGTGAGTTTCTTTATTCTGCCCTGCGCAGCTTTGAAAGCCAGGTGCGCCACACGCTCTATCTCCTCTCTGCTGTATGAACATTCATCAACAGCATAATTCTGTTCACTATTGGTTTCTTTCTTACCAAAATATATTCCTCCGGTCAGTTCCCGGAATATTATAAAGTCAACGCCTTCCAGAACCTTATTCTTCAGTGGCGACAAGTGTTGCAGTGATTGGTATGTGGAAACCGGCCGGATATTCGCAAACAGCCCGAGCGATTTCCTCAACTTCAGCAAGCCTTGTTCCGGGCGCACTTTAGCATCCGGATCGTTGTCAAATTTGGGATGTCCGATCGCGCCAAATAATATGGCATCACTCTCCAGGCACACTGATAGTGTTTCGTCGGGTAATGGATTTCCGGTTTTATCGATCGCTTCGGCGCCCATCATGCAGTAAGTATAAAAAAAGGTATGACCGAATTGCTGCGCAACGGCATCAAGTATTTTGATGGACTGCTGCGTAACTTCCGGTCCTATGCCGTCGCCCATTATTACCGCTATGTTCTTCTGCATATTTATTTGTTTGCCTCTTCGTATTTAATGATGTCGTCTTTAATGCTTAACAAATAATCAATATCGTCATAACCATTAAGAAGGCATGTTTTTTTGTAATTGTTGATGTCGAAATTCTCGCTTTTACCTGTTTCATCAATTGTGATTTTCTGTTCTTTCAGGTCAATCGTTAGCGTTGAATTATTTTTCTGATTGAAAATTTCCTGCAGGAATTCATCGGACACCTGCACAGGAAGCACTCCATTATTCAACGCATTATTCTTGAATATATCCGCAAAAAAACTCGACACCACCGCCCGGAATCCATAATCAAGTATCGACCATGCCGCATGTTCCCGCGACGATCCGCAGCCGAAGTTCTTTCCCGCAACAAGTATCTCTCCTTTGTATTCAGGCTTATTAAGAACGAAATCTGGCTTCGGTTTCAACTCATCGTTATTAACATAGCGCCAGTCGCGGAAAAGATTCTTACCAAAACCTTCTTTTGTTGTTGCTTTCAGAAATCGTGCAGGAATGATCTGGTCCGTATCGATATTCTCAATAGGTAAAGGAACAAATGTTGATGTTAATACCGTGAACGCCTTCATTCTACAATTCTTTTGTTAACTCTCTTACATCTGTGACAACGCCGGTGATAGCCGACGCCGCAGCAGTAAGAGGACTTGCAAGCAATGTTCGCGCACCTGCACCCTGCCGTCCTTCAAAGTTTCTATTCGATGTGGAGATGCAATATTCACCCGCGGGGATTTTGTCTTCGTTCATACCAAGACATGCACTGCAACCCGGCTGGCGTATTTCAAATCCCGCTTCCTCAAATATTTTGTCGAGCCCCTCTTTTCTTACTTGTGCCGCCACCTGTTGTGATCCCGGAACAATCATCACTTCAACGTTTGATGATTTCTTTCTTCCTTTCACGATCGATGCAACCATCCTCAGGTCTTCTATCCTCGAATTGGTGCAGCTTCCTATAAATATATGCTGAACGGGCATGCCCAATAATTTCTTACCGGATTCAAGTCCCATGTACTCCAGCGCCTTCAGAATATTTCTTCTTTCGTTCTCATCTGTCAGTGTCTCAGCCTGTGGTATTGAGCCCACTATCGGAATGCCAAGCCCCGGATTAGTTCCGTAAGTGATCATCGGCTCAATGTCGGCCGCATTGATATTAATCTCTACATCAAATGTTGACCCTTCATCTGAATACAGTTGTTTCCACTCTTCAACTTTCTTATCCCACTCCTGCCCTATCGGAGCAAACAACCTTCCTTTCATATAAGCGAACGTTGTTTCGTCGGGTGCGATCATGCCTCCGCGTGCTCCCATTTCGATACTCATGTTGCAGATCGTCATCCTCGCTTCCATACTCAAGGCACGGATAGCGGATCCTGCGTATTCGACAAAATAACCTGTTGCGCCACTCGCAGAAATTTTTGAAATGATATAAAGAATGATATCCTTCGAAACAACACCTTTATTTAATTCACCTTCGATATTGATGCGCATCTGCCTGGGTTTGCTTTGCAACAGGCACTGACTTGCAAACACCATTTCCACCTCACTTGTACCGATACCAAAGGCGATTGATCCGAAAGCACCGTGTGTGGACGTGTGACTGTCGCCGCAAACTATCGTAATTCCAGGTTGAGTGATACCGAGCTCAGGACCTATAACATGAACGATACCCTGGAAGGGATGTCCAAGTCCATATAATTCTATTCCGTGCCTTGTGCAATTTTCGGCAAGTTTGGTCACCTGATGACGAGACAATTCATCTCTTATAGGCAGATGCTGGTTGATGGTGGGAACATTATGGTCGGCAGTTGCAACAACCTGCTTAGGCCGGAACAATGGAACACCCCTGTTCTCAATACCTTTAAATGCCTGTGGACTTGTTACTTCATGAATAAAGTGCTTGTCGATATATAGTACAGAAGGACCATTAGGAATGGTCTTTACAACATGTTTGTCCCAGATCTTATCGAATAATGTTTTAGGCATTTGCGATATTTTAAATCTTAACTTTTAACTTTCCAACGGCACTGGCTTATATTCTTTAGCCATCTGATGAAGATCTTCTTCAACAACTTCTTTTTTCTGATCTGCAATTTTTAAGAATTGCTGATACAATATATCGATATCGTTACGGTCGAACTGGTAACCAATTTTCGAAAAACGGTGTGCCAGTGCGCTGCGTCCGCTTCTTGCCGTTAATACTATTTTCGACATTTCAGCACCAACCTCTTCGGGGTTAATGATTTCGTAATTGATCGCATCCTTAAGGAACCCATCCTGGTGAATGCCCGATGAGTGAGAAAATGCGTTTGCGCCTACGATAGCTTTGTTAGGTTGTACAGG
>Ga0075431_100000855_pt1 | contig 26734 bp, 24 predicted proteins | sample RhiMetdeltSRZDD5_FD_75297 | JGI IMG/M metagenome (GOLD analysis project Ga0075431, IMG submission 75297) | Populus rhizosphere microbial communities from Tennessee, USA - Rhizosphere MetaG P. deltoides SRZDD5 | ecosystem: Host-associated > Plants > Roots > Rhizosphere > Soil | place: USA... | reverse complement strand
CGCTCCTAGGTACCTCGATGAACCAGGATATCAGAATGGATGAGGGAACGGCGCGTGTGTGGAGTCCCCTCCTGTGGCCGAGCCCTGCCGGGCGCAGCTTCCAAGCGTGGGTCGGCGAAAAAGAGTCCGATGAATTCATCCGCCAAAGCCAGAGCATCGTCGCGTCGTGGTGCGGGGCTGGCGTGCATACGACCTTTGCCGAGATCGCGGGGCAGGATCATTTCAGCGTCTTGGGTTCACTTGCTGACGCGGAAGGCGATTTTCCGACGCGCCTGGCAGACATGGCACTCGCCACCCAATAGGTTGCTCTTCCCCACTTTCTTCAGTATCAACTTTCGGCAGCTGCATGTGCAGGGCATCGTTAAATTTCGGTAAGTTTTCGGGAACATGGTCAAGTCCTCGACACCTCTCCTCGACCACATCAAAACACCTGCCGATCTGCGGCGGCTCGAGCCCCGCCAGCTTCGCGAGGTTGCCGAGGAACTGCGGCGCGAGACCATCAGTGCCGCATCGGTGACGGGCGGTCACTTCGGGGCTGGGCTAGGTGTGATCGAACTTACGGTGGCGCTGCACTATGTGTTCAATACGCCCGAGGATAGGCTCATTTGGGATGTGGGCCATCAGTCCTATCCCCACAAGATCCTGACCGGTCGCAGAGACAAAATACGGGCGATCCGGCAACGCGACGGCCTTTACGGCTTCACGCGGCGGGAGGAAAGCGCCTATGACATCTTCGGCGCGGCCCATAGCTCGACTTCGATCTCGGCGGGGCTCGGCATGGCCATCGCGCGCGATCTCGCGGAGCGCAAGCACCACGTGATCGCAGTGATTGGCGACGGCGCAATGAGTGCAGGCATGGCCTATGAGGCCATGAACAATGCCGGGGCGCGCGACACGCGCATGATCGTCATCCTCAACGACAATGGCATGTCCATTGCCCCTGCTGTCGGCGCTCTCACGAATTATCTCTCCTGGCTGGTGTCATCTCGACCTTATCTGTCGATCCGCGACATCGCCAAACAGCTGGCAAAGAGGTTTCCGCTCAGCTTTCAAGCCATGGCACGGCGGGCCGACGAATATGCGCGCGGCATCGTGCTCGGCGGAACACTGTTCGAAGAGCTCGGCTTCTATTACGTGGGGCCGATCGACGGACACAATATCGAGACCCTGGTTCCGATCCTGCAGAATGTTCGCGATGCCGATCAACTCGGCCCCATTCTCATGCATGTGGTGACGGAGAAGGGAAAGGGACATCCATTCCGCAAGCAAGATACCGAGAAGTACCATGCGGTCAGCAAGTTTGACGCCGAAACTGGCGAGCAGCACAAATCCTCCGCCAATGCGCCGAGCTTCACCTCGGTTTTTTCGCGCACGCTCATCGATATCGCGACGAAGGATGAGAAAATCGTCGCCGTTACCGCGGCCATGCCCTCAGGCACCGGGCTCGACAAATTCCAAGAGAGATTCCCGCAGCGTACGTTCGACGTGGGCATCGCCGAGCAGCATGCCGTGACCTTCTCCGCCGGCCTCGCCGTCGAGGGTTACAAACCATTTGCGGCGATTTATTCGACCTTTCTGCAAAGGGCCTATGACCAGGTGGTGCATGACGTTGCCGTTCAGCGGTTGCCCGTCCGCTTTGCCATCGACCGGGCGGGGCTCGTGGGACCAGACGGGCCCACTCATGCCGGCAGCTATGACGTGGCCTTCCTGACGTGCCTACCCGACTTCGTCGTGATGGCAGCAGCGGATGAAGCGGAACTCATGCATATGGTGGCTACGGCAGCAGCGATCGACGACCGGCCTTCGGCCTTCCGCTACCCGCGGGGGGAAGGCATCGGGGTCGACCTGCCGGATGAGGGCGTGCCACTTGAGATCGGCAAGGGACGGATCGTGAGGGAGGGTACGCAAATTGCACTTCTTTCTTTCGGCGCACGGCTGCACGAGTGTATGCGCGCGGCCGAGGAACTAAGCGCCATGGGCATTTCGACGACGGTTGCCGATGCCCGTTTTGCCAAGCCTCTGGACGTCGATCTGGTGCGTCGACTGGCACAATCGCACGAGGCCCTTATCACGATTGAGGAAGGCGCCATCGGCGGCTTCGGCTCGCATATTCTCCATTTCCTCGCGGCCAACGACCTTCTTGGCCGGCTCAAGGTTCGACCGATGTGCCTGCCGGACCGTTTCATCCGCCATGGCTTGCCGGTTGAGCAGTATGAAGAGGCCGGATTGCACGCTCGACATATCATCGAGGAAGTGTTCGTAGCGCTGGGGAAGGAGCTGCGGGCGCCCACCCACAAGGCACAGGCTTGATCTCGTGAAGCACAGCACGGGTCATCAAAAGGGTTTGCGGACTATTGCAGTTCATGCCGGAGAAGGCGTCGACCCAGTAACGCGGGCATCCTCGCCCAATCTCGTCATGTCGTCGACTTTCGCCCCCGAGGCGGTGACCGGATTCTCGGCCCGCAACCGGATGGGCTATGAAGGCTTCATCTACGCCAGACAATCGAATCCGACGGTCAGGCAATTGGAGGAGAAGCTCACCGCCCTCGAGGGTGGCGAAGCGGCGCAAGCCTTCGGCTCCGGAATGGCAGCTTCGCATGCCCTCATCGCCGGTCGGTTATCCAAGGGCGATCACCTGATCATTTCGGATTCGAACTACGTCGGCACGGCCGAACTCGTGCGCGACTCGCTTCCACGCTTTGGCATCGAAGTTTCCTTGGCGGATACGTCAGATCTGGACGAGGTCGCAAGCAAGATCCGGCCCCAGACCAGAATGCTATGGATCGAGACGCCGGCAAATCCGATCATGCGGTTGTCCGACATTGCGCAGCTCAGCGATTTGGCGCACAGGGCGGGAGTCAGAGACGTGGTGGTCGATTCGACCTTCGCCTCGCCCATTGCGACGCGGCCTCTCGAGCTGGGCGCCGATTTCGTCGTGCATTCGCTGACCAAATACATCGGCGGTCATGGCGATGCCATGGGTGGGGCGGTGATCGGCCGCAAGCAGGACCTTGATGCCTTGAACCTCGAAGCAACGGTACATTATGGTGGCGTGCTGTCACCCTTCAATGCCTGGCTCATATTGAGGGGTGCGGCGACGCTACCCCTGCGCATGCGGGCGCATGAGGAAAATGCGCTGTTCGTCGCAAAATTTTTGGAGAAGCACAAACGCATCAAACGGGTTCTTTATCCCGGGCTCGCCTCACATCCACAACATGAACTGGCGCAAAGGCAGATGCGCAATTTTTCCGGCATGATGACGTTTCAGCCCGAGGGAGACGGGGCCGAGATTGCCAAGAACATGATCGAGCGCTTCGAAGTCGTCCATTATGCTGTGTCGCTCGGACATCATAGGAGTCTGATCTACTGGATACCGACGGATGCGCTCATGGCCTCTTCCTTCAAACTCGAGGGCATCGCACTCAAGCGCTATCGCGCATTCGCAGGCGATGGCGTGTTTCGCTTTTCCGTCGGAATCGAGGATGGGCAGGATATTTGTACCGATCTGGAGAAGGCCCTCAACTAAGTTTCAAGCGCGACTGCTCGACTTTTCGCGCTGCTCGGCGCCGAGACGCTCCTCGTAAGCTTGCTTGTGGCGGTAGTAGCTTTTGACTCCCACGGGCAGCATGGCGAGGTAGAGGAAAGCCAGGAAGGTCAGCACCTCCCAGGTGAAGGCAATGAGCATGGCAACGGTGAATGCCGCGATGCCCAAGATCGGCAGAACCATGTCACGGCTCACCCGCTGGCCGAAGGTCTTACCGGAGAAAGTGGGGACGCGGCTTACCATCAGCATGGACACGATGGCAATGTAAGGAAGAACGAATTTGGCGGCGCTCTCAGTATGAGTGGAGAGCCCGAGGAAGCCAAGATACATGGGCAGCATCGCAAGTCCGGCACCGGCAGGGGCGGGAACCCCGGTGAAGAAATTCATGGTCCAGGCGGGTTTGTCCGGATCCTCAATGGCAACGTTGAAGCGTGCAAGCCGAAGTGCGCAGCAAACGGCCAGGGCAAGCGATACGATCCAGCCGAAATTGCGCAGATAGTGCAGCGACCACAAGTGGATCATCACGGCGGGCGCGACGCCGAAGTTGACGAAATCCGCAAGCGAGTCAAGCTCGGCGCCGAAGCGGCTCGACCCCTTCAGCATGCGGGCGAGTCTGCCATCAACGGCATCGAGCATAATGGCGAGAATAACGCAACCCACAGCCAGCTCATATCGCCCCTCGATGCCGAGTCGGATCGCCGTCACGCCGCTGCACAGGGCTAGGAGCGTGATGAGGTTGGGCAGGAGGACACGAACCGGAATGCTCTTGAAGCGCGGGCGCCGGTCAAGAGTGTGGTTATCTGGCTCCGGATCCAGGCCTGGTACAGTCATCGGGCGAACTCCCTTACGATCTTCGACACTCCCTGGCTCCCTCGTTGGCGCGCAAATCGGCGAGCACGGTCTCTCCGGCAATCGCGCGCTGGCCCACCGCAACGAAAGGCATTTGGCCGTCGGGCAAATATACGTCAACACGGCTGCCGAAGCGAATGAGGCCTATGCGCTGCCCCGCATGAACCTGCTCGCCCTCGCGGACGAATTTGATGATGCGGCGCGCCAGCAGGCCGGCAATCTGCACGACTCCGATTCGATTCCCGCCTTCCATCTCGATCGTAAAGGCCTGGCGCTCGTTATCGGCGCTCGATTTGTCGAGCTCGGCGTTGATAAACTTGCCTGGCACATAGGCAATGCGGGTTATGTGACCGTCGATGGGGCTGCGATTCACATGAACGTCGAAGACATTCATGAAGATGGAAATGCGCTGACGCGGCGCTGAGCCTAGATCGAGCTCAGGGGGAGGAACGACCGCTTCGACGGCGCTTATGCGGCCATCGGCCGGGGAAATGATCAGCCCTTCCCGCAGTGGCGTTGCGCGTTCAGGATCACGGAAGAAGTATGCACACCAAACACATAAGACGGCGCCGAACCAACCCAGCGCCTCGAAACCGGTAAGAAACAGGACGATGGTGCCAACCAGGAAGACGGCGATGAAGCGATAGCCTTCTCGGTGAATGGGCGTGAGGATCGAGTAAATCGGTTGAAGCATGGTGCGTCTTTTCCGTCCGTCAAGCATGCCAAGGCCGTGCTCTTATTGGACATTGCCCCGCGGATCAAGACTCAGACTTCCTCAACGAAAACTTCCTCGCGCTTCTTGGCCACCGAGGGAAGAAGCACGATGACAAGAACGGCCATGGCGAGAAGGATCAAGGCCGCACTCAAAGGCCTGGTAAGGAAGACGGTAGGGTCTCCTCTGGATATTATCATGGCGCGGCGGAGGTTTTCTTCGAGCATCGGACCCAGGACGAAGCCCAAGAGCAACGGTGCCGGTTCACCGCCCAATTTGATCAAAACGTAGCTCAAGGCTCCGAACACGGCCACGGTGAACAGGTCGAAGGCGTTGCTGTTGACGCTGTAAACGCCAATGGCGCTGAAAACGAGAATGGCGGGAAAGAGCACGTAGTAGGGAATGGTCAGCAGGCGGACCCAGAGGCCGATCAAGGGCAGGTTCAACAGTACGAGCATTAGATTGCCAAGCCACATGGAAGCAATGACGCCCCAGAAGAGCTCAGGCTCGTCGGTCGCGACATTGGGTCCGGGTGTGATGCCCTGAATGATCATTGCTCCAATCATCAAGGCCATGACGGGATTGGCGGGAATGCCGAGGGTGAGCATCGGGATGAATGAGGTCTGAGCTCCGGCGTTATTGGCGGATTCCGGTGCGGCGACCCCTTCAATCGCCCCCTTGCCAAAGCGCTTGGGATTATTGGAGAGGCGCTTCTCGATGGAATAAGCAGCGAAGGAAGATAGGATCGCGCCACCGCCGGGCAGGATGCCCAGAATGGCCCCAAGCGCCGTACCGCGGAAGACCGGCGCTACGATCGCCTTAAAGTCTTCCCGACTTGGCCACAGGTTGGAGACTTTTTTGATCACAACGTCGCGGTCCGTTTCGTTCTCGAGGTTGCGGAGGATTTCGGCAACGCCAAAAACGCCGACAGCGACGGCGACGAAATTCAATCCATCGGCAAACTCGAGAAGGCCGAAAGTAAAACGAGGGGTGCCGGTGTATATGTCGGTTCCGACGAGGCCCAGCAGCAATCCCAAAACGATCATGGCGATGGCCTTCAACACCGACCCGTGCGCCAGAGCTATGGAGGTCACAAGCCCCAAGAGCATTAGCGAAAAATACTCCGCTGGACCGAATTTGAGGGCCAATCTGGTGAGAGGCGGGGCAAAAAGAGCTATGAGGACGGTGGCGACGGTGCCGGCGAAAAAAGATCCAAGGGCAGCGGTTGCGAGCGCGGGACCTGCCCTGCCCTGTCGCGCCATCTGATAGCCATCGATGGCGGTGACGGCGGAGGAGGACTCTCCAGGGAGGTTGATCAGAATGGCAGTCGTTGAGCCGCCGTACTGCGCTCCGTAATAGATGCCGGCCAGCATGATCAGCGATGTTGCCGGATTTAGGGTGAAGGTGATCGGCAGCAGCATTGCAATCGTAGCCGTGGGCCCGATGCCAGGGAGGACGCCGATCAGAGTGCCGACCAGGACTCCCAGGAAGCAGTAGAGGATGTTCACCGGCTCGAAAGCGGTGGCAAAGCCTAAGGAGAGATGGCTGAAAATCTCCATCGTATGGCTAAAACCTCAACCAAGGACCAAAGAGCGGAAGTGGCAGGCGCAGACCATAGCTGAAGACGGCAAGACAGAAGAGGGTCAGGCCTAGGGCCAGGGCTCCGGCAAGCCATATGTTCGAGCGCCGGCTGGCATAGACGGACAGGATGGCGCTGAGCACAATGGCCGGAGCGAGGCCGAGCTTCCTGACGGTCAAGCCGAAAGTCACCGGCGCTGCGAGCACCAGCAGAATTCCGCGCCAGGACGGAACTTGTCCAAAAGACTCACTTTCCCCTTTGAAGGAGCCCGCAATCAGTATTGCTCCCAAGAGCATGAGCAAAAAGGACAGGAGCAGCGGGAAATAGCCGGGGCCCATGCGAAAGGCCGTGCCGATCTCGGCGGAACGTGAACCAACGGCAAAGGCCGCGCCGATCAAAAAGAAGATCAAGCCTAATGCAGCATCGCGTCGGTTCAACCGTTCCATCAAGTACTCCCCGTCGCTGGCGCCAAAAAAGTCGGCGCCTGCACAGGAGGTTCAGTCGGCGAATTGCCCTGCGGCGGTAATGATGGGCCGCCATCGCTCGATCTCGCTCGAAAGCTTTTGCTTCAGGGCCTCGGGCGTAGCCTGATCCTCGGGAACCGGGGCCGTCCCGAGTTCAGCAAGCCGCTTAACAACCGTTTCATCCTTCAGTGCCGTTTTAAGCGACTGGGAAAGTCGATCGATCACGTCTTTCGGGGTGCCCTTGGGAGCATAAATCCCGTGCCAGATCGTGACCTCGAGCCCGGGCAAGCCCGCTTCGGCCGCCGTCGGGATGTCCGGCAGATTGGTCAGGCGTTCCGTCGTGGTTGTGACATAAGCCTTGATCTCGCCGGCCTTGATCTGGTTGGTCGTGTTGGTCGATTGATCACACATGAAGTCGACCTGCCCACCGATGAGATCGGTCATCGCGGGACCCGTTCCCTTGTAGGGAACGGTGGTCAGCGGGGTTTCGATGCTGCTCATGAAGAGCATTCCGCAAAGGTGAGACGCAGCCCCGATGCCGGCATTGGCATAGGTGACCTTGTCTTTGTTGGCTTTCACATAATCGATCAACTGTTTCAGATCGGTGGGTTCGAAGTCCTTCCGCGCCACCAATACCATGGGCACATCGGTCACGAGCCCTATGTATTCAAAGTCCTCAAGGGCGTTGAAGGGCAGTTTGCGATAGAGGGTGGCTGAGGTGGCCATGCCGATGTGGTGCATAAGGAGCGTGTAGCCATCGGGCTCCGCCTTGGCGACGCGAGCTGCGCCCAAAGTTCCGCCGGCGCCGCCGACATTCTCGACGATCACTTGCTGCCCCAGATCCTTGCTCATGGCTTCGCCGACGAGGCGTGCAACGGTGTCGGTGGGTCCGCCTGCGGCAAAGGGGATGACCATCGTGATGGTGCGGTCAGGATATGTCTGAGCCTGCGCCAGCGAGGGCGATAGTGCAAACAGGATGGCCAGTAGAATTGCGCGCATTGTTTCCTCCGATTTTCTTCATGCCGAACCGGCGCCCCCTACCTGCGCGCGGACCGGTTGAAGAATAGAGACGACATTTTGGAACGGAGGTCAAATGGAGGCGTCCTGACAACCCCAAGATCACTCATAGGGCGCTCAGGCTTCGACCGGCTCGGGTCGCAGAGCTTCGGCCTGATCGGGCACCTTCGATGTGGAATCGTCCAGATTTTCCGCCAGCTTGCGACGGGCTTCATCGGCTTCGCGCTGACGGGTCCACATCGCGAAGTAGATGCCTTGCTTCTTGAGTAGTTCTTCGTGCCGCCCGCGCTCGGCGATCCGACCTGCCTCCAGAACGATGATTTCATCGGCATCGATCACGGTCGACAGGCGGTGAGCAATGACGATGGTCGTTCGGTTCTGCGCCACCTGTCGCAAGGCTTTCTGAATTTCCTGCTCGGTACGCGTATCCAGAGCCGATGTGGCTTCGTCGAGAATGAGAATCGGTGGACCTTTCAAAATGGTGCGGGCGATCGAAACACGCTGCTTCTCACCGCCGGAGAGCTTCAGTCCGCGTTCGCCCACCATAGTTTCATAGCCCTGCGGCAGGCTCATGACGAATTCATGGATATGCGCGAGCTTCGCAGCCATATAGACCTCCTCATCGGAGGCCTTGGGGCGGCCATAGCGGATGTTGTAACGGATGGTGTCGTTGAAGAGAACGGTATCCTGCGGGACCATGCCCACAGCCGCGCGCAGCGAGTGCTGCGTGACCCTTGAGATATCCTGGCCATCAATCATGATCCGCCCGCGGGTCACATCATAAAAGCGATAGAGGAGCCGGGAGATCGTGGACTTGCCGGCGCCGGAGGAGCCGACAATCGCGAAGGTCCTACCCGGCGGTATGGTCAGAGAGAGATCGGTGACGATCGGCCGGCGGCGATCATAGGCGAAACTCACGTGATCCAAAACAATCTCCCCGTCGCGTACGATTAGGGGACGGGCATCAGGGTCATCCCTGATCTCGGGATCAACTCCCAGCAGGTCAAACATATGCTCGATATCGATCAGGCCCTGCTTGATATCGCGATAAACGGAGCCAAGAAAGTTAAGCGGCATGTAGAGCTGGATCATCAAAGCGTTGACCATAACGAAATCACCGACCGTCGCCGTCCCTCTGATCACATCGTTCGCCACCATGATCATGATCAGAGCCAAGCCGATAGAAAATGCTATGGCCTGACCCGCATTGAGAATTGCCAGAGAAATCCAGGTCTTCACGGCGGCCTTTTCGTAGCGTTCGAGAGAATGGTCGAAACGGGTGGCTTCGTGTTCCTCATTGCCGAAATATTTGACGGTTTCGAAGTTCAGCAGGCTGTCGATGGCCTTGGTATTGGCGTCGGTGTCGGCATCGTTCATCACCCGGCGGAGATTGATGCGCCATTCCGTTGCCCAGTAGGTAAAGCCGGTATAGGCGACGATCGTCAGCACTATGATCAGCGCGTATATCCAACCGAAGTTCCACCAGAGAATGCCGGCGACAAAAGCGATCTCAATGACGGTAGGAAAGGTGTTGAACAGAGAGTAACGCAGGATCGTATCGATTCCCTTGGTGCCGCGTTCAATGATGCGAGAGAGCCCGCCCGTGCGCCTTTCCAGGTGAAATCTGAGGGACAGGCTATGCAAGTGTCGGAAGGTCTTGATGGCCAGAGCACGAACTGCGCTTTGACCAACGCGGGCGAACAGCGCATCGCGCAGCTGAGCAAACGCGACCATGGCAATGCGCCCGAGGCCGTAAGCGGCGACCATCGCAAAGGGCCCGGCAAGGAGCAGAAACGATGTAACCGGAGTGGCGCCCGGCCGTTGTGGACCGGTCAGGGCGTCAACCGCATATTTGAATGCAAAGGGGGTGAGGACCGTAACGACCTTGGCAAAGACGAGGGAGAGAAGCGCCAGCACCACCCTGCGCTTAAGATCGAGTCGGCCGGGTGGCCAAAGGTAAGGAAGGACCGCCTTCAGGGTTGCAAGTTGCTCTCCGCTGCCGCCTTCAACGGCCCCGGGCTGCATGCTCAGTCGTCTCATTTTCCTGCAGCCGAAGCCACGGTCAGCCCCATGGGCTACCGTGGCTTAAGGTTTCGCTCTACTGCTCAGATGTGGGGCTGGAGGTGCTGTTTGCCAAGGGTGCCGTTGTCTTGGGATCAATGTTTTCTGGGGGCACGACACCCGGAGTTGCAAAGATTTGGCCTGGATAGATGAGGTTTGGGTTCCGGATATCGTCCTTGTTCGCCTCATAAATCACGGTGTATTCAATTCCACGACCGTAAATAACCCGCGATATCCGCCAGAGGCTGTTCCCCGGCTGGATTACGATCTTGCCATTGCGCTGCGGCTTCGACTCGGTCGAAACGGTAGGCGAGTCGGCTGAGGCGGTGGACGTTTCGGATGGCAGATTCGCGGCTGGACCTGCAGGTGGCTCCAGCGCCAGAGAGGGCGTTTCAACAGGATTTTCGACCTTCGCCATCTCGCCCGCTTGGCTCTCTTCCAAAGCTGCGGACGGTGGGGGTGGTGGTTCATCGTCCGTAACGGCCACCGTGGGCTCTACCGCTGAGGGTCCCTCCTCCCCGGCTTTGCTTGGCTCGTCAGCTGCAGACGGGGCCGTGACTGGCTGATTCAGAGAGGCAACCTCCTGCGGCGCTGCGCGCACGAAAGGCAGTTCGATGCGCCTGGACACCGATCCGTCGCCCTGGAGCTGATCGACCCGGAGAGAATGGCTACCCGGCGCAATCGCCTTAGTACCCGCAAAACTCCATGTGCCGTCAGTGGCGACAGATGCGTCGCCGGCCGCCCGATTGTCGACGTAGAGCCGAATGCTGGCGCCAGGTGCGGCACGGCCCGAGAAGATGATTTCGCCGGCGTCGTTATAGTCGACAGTGCCCAGAGTCAGGTCCATGGGTGAGGGCATATTGCTCTGACCTGGCTCCATGGAAGCTGGGAGATCAGATTTTGCGACCGTGGTCTCATTCTCGGACAATTCGGGCTTCTGCAGAACCCTGGACGGCCGGTTTGTGTCGCTCAACACAACAAGCGCTTCCTCGCCCAGTCGCTCAGGCACTTTCAGGGCGACAGATTGCTCGGAATCGATAGTCAAGGCTCCCGGCCTGTTCATCCGCAGCGTCAGCTGGTGATCGCCGGGAGGCACAGGTTCCTCTGGCACCAATATCCAAGCGCCTTCAAGGTCCGCTTTGACGCTGCCGAGAGGCGATCCATTGAGCATCACCGTAACGTCGCTCTCGGGAAGGCCCCGGCCGGCTATGACGGCAGAACCGTCCCGCTCAATTCTTATTGTGTCGAAGGTCGGCTTGGAGCCTCCGGTCTCATCCGATTCCGTTCCTTTAGGAGCATCTGCCGCCGGCGCTTCAGTGGAAAGCGTGGGCGCCGTCGATTCCCTAGGGGCAATCGAGGCCAATTCGGTTTTTTCCGCGGTGGGCTCTTCCGCTGCAACAGGTGGTGCCATATTCTGCAGCTTGCCTTCCGTGGGGGCGGATTTCATTTCGCTTTCGGCCGTGGCTATTTGATTGTGAGCCGTTGCGGACCATTTGTCATAGGTCACACCTAAAAGTGCAGCGAGCGTTGCAAGTGCTGCGCTCGTGAATATGACGAGAGGATTGTACATATGCGCTGTTCCGCCCCGCGGCCGTGTGACTATACGAGATTAATTGCAGAGAATCGCTACAATAAACCTACGCAACCGAATCGGCAAATTAGTCATTTACGATCAATCGGGGATTCAATCCAGCAGAATTGGGTCATGTTAAAGTGCTCTGGAGCCTGTCAAAATGCTTGAAAATACCAAAAACCGGATAGGGCCAATGAAGTTGCAGCCCAGCGTTTGCGTATTTTGCGGATCGGGACCTGGACGCAACCCCGCCTATATCGCCGGGGCGCGGGAGCTTGGGACAGCTTTGGCGGAAAATGGCATCGGGCTCGTGTATGGAGGAGGCAGCAACGGCCTCATGGGCGAGGTCGCACGGTCCGTCCAGGCTCATGGCGGGCGGGTGTTGGGGATCATCCCCGAGTTTCTATCGGCCAAGGAGCGCATCTTCACCGAGGCCAACGAGCTCGTGGTGACGGCGACAATGCACGAGCGAAAGATGACAATGTTCGAGCGTTCCGACGGCTTCATCGTACTGCCGGGGGGAATGGGAACTCTCGAGGAGCTTGCCGAGATGAGCACATGGGCACAACTCGATCGCCACAAGAAGCCAATTATTCTTTGTAATATAGAGGGTTATTGGAGGCCGTTTCTTACACTGCTCGACCATATGAGGGACGAGCATTTCATCCGGCCAGGACTCGAGCTCAAGATCGATGTCGCCATCACGCCCGCGGAGGCGGTATCAAGGTTTCTACTCAGCATGGCGAAGAAAGAGCCTGAACCCGTGCCGTTCAAACCGGTGCGGCAGCAGATGTAGATTTCAAATTCCGGCAGCAGGAGCAGAGTTCTGCAGGGCGCGGCGCGAGCGGTCTTCCTTGACGACTGCGTAGGAGAAGACGGCTAGACCGAGCCAGATCAGCATAAAGGAGAGCCAACGAAGCTCGTTCATGGGTTCGTGGAAGGCGAATACGGCGATCAGGAAAACGATCGAGGGAGAGATGTATTGCAGGAGGCCCACGGTCGAGTAGCGGACGCGCTTCACCGCGGAGCCGAACAACATTAGCGTGGCTGCGGTGAAGAAGCCCAAGCCCATCAGCAGAAAGGTATCGGGAACGCTGGTCAAAAACACGGTCGTTCCCCGGCTCATCGTCCATGCCAGATAGAGAAGAGCAAAAGGTGCCAGGATGAAGATTTCGATGAAGAAACTTGCCACCGAGTTCACCGGCACCTGCTTGCGAATATAGCCATAAAGACAAAAGGTGGCAGCGAGAGAGAGGCCAAGCCATGGGAAGGCACCGACGGCGATGGTTTGGACAATGACAGCTATGACAACGATGATCAAAGCCACAGTTTGGATGCGAGTGAAGCGCTCGTGAAGAAAAACATAACCCACGAGAACATTCATCAAGGGATTGATGTAATAGCCAAGAGCGGCTTCGGCGGCGCGGCCCTGTTGAATCGACCAGACGTAAAAGCCCCAGTTGAAGACGATCAGCGACGAACAGAAGGCTAAGAGGAGAAAGGTGCGCGGCGAGCGCAGAGCCATCCTTGCCTCACTGGAATTTCCGAGGACAAAAAGCATGCCGGCGGCGAAGGGGAGCGACCATAGTCCGCGGTGCACCGCGACTTCCACAGGGGAAACATGATCCAGAAGCTTGATGTAAAAGGCCATGGCCCCCCAAATCAAATGGGCAACCAACAGAAAAATCACGCCCTTCTGAGCATCGCTTAGATCCGACACTGTGCTGCGGTCCACCATGGCCATGCCGCTGCTTCTAGCGGCGGGGGCCCTTCAAGGAAAGATTCAGGCCCATACGCTCTACGCATGGCTGCCCGCTCACAAGGCTCAAGCTGCTTAAGAGAGATGTTCCAAGCCTGGCTTCGGCGCGCCGGAGCGGATAAGCTTGTAAACAATGGAATCGCTCAAAGCTTGGAACGAGGCATCGACGATGTTGGGCGATACGCCAACGGTGAACCAGTGATTGCCCTGCCTGTCCCTGCTTTCGATGAGCACACGGGTGGTTGCACCCGTGCCGCCATTGAGGATGCGAACCTTGTAGTCCACCAGCTCGAGATCCTCGATAAAGCTCTGATATTTGCCGAGATCCTTGCGCAGCGCGACGTCGAGGGCATTCACCGGTCCGTTGCCTTCGCCCGCAGAGATGATCATCTGGCCGTCAACAGCGACCTTGACGACTGCCTCGGAAACCGTCACCAGCTGGCCGAGGGCGTTATGCCTTTTCTCGACCATGACCCTGTAGCTTTCCGTGTCGAAGTATTGTGGCACGCTGCCGAGAATGCGTCGGGCAAGGAGTTCAAATGACGCGTCGGCGCCTTCGTAAGCATAACCTTCAGCTTCGCGCTCCTTCACTTGGCGCAAAAGAGCATCGAGCCGGGGATCGTCTTTCTTTGCTTCGATGCCAATGCGGGCCAGCTCCGAGAGAAGATTCGATCTGCCCGCCTGATCCGACACGAGAAGCCTTCTGCGGTTCCCCACCATTTCCGGCCGCACATGCTCGTAAGTCGCGGGTTCCTTGGCGATGGCGGAAGCATGAATGCCAGCCTTAGTGGAAAAGGCGCTCGTGCCGACATAGGGAGCCTGCGTATCAGGTCTCCGGTTCAATAGCTCATCGAAACTGCGCGAAACATGGACGAGCGACTTCAGCTGTTCGTCAGTGGTGCGAATTTCGAATCGATCGGCGAAATATTTTTTCAACTTCAGTGTCGGGATGATGGAAACGAGATTGGCGTTGCCGCAGCGCTCGCCAAGCCCGTTCAGCGTGCCTTGAATCTGGCGCGCCCCGCCCAGAAGCGCGGCCAGGGAATTGGCAACGGCATTGCCGGTATCATCATGGGCGTGAATCCCTAGGCGATCGCCTGAGACGGTTTCCGCGACTTCCCTAACAATGGCTTCGACTTCATGCGGCAGGGTGCCACCGTTGGTATCGCACAGGACGATCCATCGAGCCCCTTCATCATAGGCGGCCCTCGCGCAGGCGAGGGCATAGCCCGGGTTTGCCTTGTAGCCGTCGAAAAAGTGCTCGCAGTCGAGAAGCACTTCTTTTCCCTTTGCCTTGGCCGCGCGCACGGACTGCGAAATCGCCTCCAGGTTTTCTTCATTCGTCGCTTCCAAGGCGACGCGCACGTGGTAATCCCAGGTCTTGGCAACAAAGCAAACGGCGCGAACGCGCGCTTTCAGCAATTCCTGCAGGCCTCCATCGTTATCAAGCGAGCGCCCGATGCGCTTGACCATTCCGAAGGCGGTGAAAACTGCGTTCAGGGGAAGATCCCTCGCGAAAAGAGCTGTGTCGGTCGGATTGGCGCCAGGATATCCGCCCTCAATGTAATCAATGCCGAGCTGGTCCAGCATGCCGGCGATAATGAGTTTGTCCTCCAAGGAGTAATCGACGCCCGGCGTCTGCTGCCCATCGCGCAAGGTGGTGTCGAATAGATAGACGCGTTCGCGAGCCATCAGAACGGTCCCAGATAGTGAAGCACAAGAAAAATTGCGACGGCGACCACCGCCAGCTTCAAGATAAGATAGGCTAACCAGTGCCGCGGAAACGGCAGACTTTCGTGCCAGGACTTTTTTGGTGGACCACTAGGCGCGCTCACCGCTTGACCTCCCAGGTCGTCCCTTCGTGAGAATCCTTGACCACAACTCCCATGCGCAGGAGTTCATCGCGTATACGGTCGCTCTCCAGCCAATTGCGGGCCGCGCGAGCCGAGGTGCGGGCGGCGATCAGATTTTCAACGACCGCCCTATCAACCCTAACTTGGCGCGGATCTGCAAGTTCGCCCGTGAAGCCAAGGGCCATCAAGGATTGAACGAGCTCTTGCTGGCAACCGTTTTTGTGCAATTCATGTAACCGGTTGATCGCTTCAGGCGTGTTGAGATCATCAAGCAAGGGTTCCAGTACGGACTGATGCATGGCCGCGGAGCCTCGGCCACGCTCGCCCCCAAAGAAATTCGACAGTGTGCGAAGTGATTCCTCAAGTCCCCTTATCGTCCAGTCTATGGGCTGCCGATAGTGAGTGCGCAGCATATTGAATCTCAGGACTTCGCCCGGCCAATCCTCAAGCAAGTCCCGGACGGTAATGAAATTGCCTTCGCTCTTGGCCATTTTGCGGCCTTCGAGCTGCAGGAAACCATTGTGCATCCAGAAGCGCGCCATGATCGGGATCGAGAATGCGCAGCGACTTTGCGCCAATTCATTCTCATGATGCGGAAACACGAGATCGATGCCGCCGCCATGGATGTCGAAGGTCTCGCCCAGGAACTTCCAGCTCATGGCGGAGCATTCTATGTGCCACCCCGGCCTGCCCCTGCCCCATGGGCTGCCCCAGCCGGGAAGCTCGGGCGGCGAAGGCTTCCATAAAACAAAGTCCATGGGGTTTTTCTTGTAGGGCGCAATGTCGACCCGTGCGCCAGCCATCATCTCGTCGAGCGAGCGCCCGGATAACCGTCCGTAATCCCTCATTTTCAAAACCTCGAAAAGCACGTGACCTTCGGCGACATAGGCGCAGCCATGGGCAAGGAGCCGCTCTATGATGGCGATCATTTCGGGAACCGACTCGGTTGCGCGCGGCTCGAAGGTAGGCTGAAGCACGCCAAGGGCCGAAATGTCTTCGTGGAACTGCTTTAAGGTCTGTTCGGTGAGAGCGCGGATGGGAATCTTCTGCTCCGCCGCGCGCGCGTTGATCTTATCGTCGACGTCGGTGACATTGCGGACATAGGTCACGTGATCGGATCCGTAGATGGCGCGGAGAAGACGGAACAGCACATCGAACACGATGATCGGACGTGCATTGCCGATATGGGCGGAGTCGTAAACAGTCGGGCCACAGACATAGAGACGCACGTTTCCCGGATCCAAGGGGCTGAAGATCTCCTTCGAGCGGCTTAGGGTGTTGTAAAGTGTCAAACTCATGTCAGGCCGGTGCCCTGCCGGCCGGGGTTCGCTTGATCTAGCTTGGATAGGAGATAAGCGGCCGCCTGCCAGCGTTACGCTAGCTTATAATAATGGTGCAGCAGATCTCGGCTGCGATGGCGGCGGTATTTATCATAGGGGGCACAATGGCGAAGTGCCGCTGCCTCGTCAAGCCTGCCGGAGGCGCATGGCAAACATGAGCCTAAGGACCCTGCTGGGTTTGAGAAAATTTGGCTAGTTTCTGCCGAACCCGGCCAGGACTCTCTCATGTCCAACTTCGCTCGAGCCAGCTTCTGGATGGCTCTGTGGATCTGCTGCACGCTGAGCATGACCCTGGCAGGGCGCGAATTGTCACGCGAATTATCCGTGCCGGAAATCATGGCTCTGAGGAGCTTCATGGCCGCAATGGTTATCACGCCTGTCGTTCTTTGGTCCGGGGGCCGAATATTGAAGACCCGATATACGACAGTGCACTTCATTCGGAACCTATCGCATTTCTGCGCACAATACTTTTGGTTCCTGGCCGTATCCCTGATCCCCCTTGCGGAAGTGGTATCAATCGAATTCACCATGCCGATCTGGACCGCCATTTTGGCGGCGCTGCTGCTCCAGGAACGGCTTACCAATCGTCGATTGCTGGCGATCGGCTTCGGCTTTGCCGGCGTGCTGATCATCCTCAGACCAGGTGTAGGGGCCGTGAGTCCCGGAACCCTCGCTGCCCTCGCTGCGGCGCTTGGCTTCAGCTTGTCCGTGACGTTGGTGAAGAGACTGACGGTCAGCGAAGGGGTTCTGACCATCCTGGCTCACATGTTCTGGACACAAGCGGGGCTGGCGGTCCTGCTCGTGATCATTCTATCCATGCTCCCAGGAGAGCCGTTCAATTGGGTTTGGCCGTCCTCGAGGCTTTATCCTTTCATCGCGCTCATGGGCGTCGTCGGCTCAGCCGGGCATTATTGTCTAACCCAAGCGACAGCGACGGTCGACGCTACGGTCGTAGGACCTATGGATTTCGCACGCGTGCCGCTTACTGTGCTCATGGGATATGGCCTTTACGGCGAACCTTTAACCGCATTCTTGTTCATCGGAGCGGCTCTCATTCTCGCGGGCAATCTGCTGAACAGTGAAAAGAGAGGCAGCGATTTCAGGTGAGCGGCAACTCGATCGTGCAATGAACCCCTTGGATCGTAATCTCGAAATGAGTTTTCGCTCGCCCCAGAGCGAAGGTTACTCTGCGGCTTCGACGATGCCGTTCTCTTCGTCGTAAGAAGACTCTTTGCGCGGCCGGAGAGCCTGCTCTTCTTTCATTTCCTGGGCCACCAGGAAAGCGAGTTCGAGCGCCTGGGCGGCATTCAGCCGCGGATCGCAATAGGTGTGGTAGCGATCCTTGAGATCGGCTTCGGTCACCGCTTTCAAGCCGCCTGTGCACTCCGTCACGTTCTTGCCGGTCATTTCCACATGAACGCCGCCGGCATGAGTGCCTTCCGCCTGGTGAATGTCCATGAAGCGGCGCACTTCGGTCATGATCTCGTCGAATGGCCTTGTCTTATAGCCGTTTGAAGCCTTGATCGTATTGCCGTGCATGGGGTCGCAGGACCACACGACATGGCGACCTTCCCTCTTCACGGCGCGAATTAACTCGGGCAGATGGCTCTCCACTTTGTCATGACCAAAACGGGCGATCAGGGTAAGCCGGCCCGGTTCGTTGGCCGGGCTCAGCATGTCGATCAGCTTAAGAAGCTCATCCGCCTTGAGGGTCGGACCGCATTTCAGGCCTATGGGATTCTTGATGCCGCGGCAGAATTCGACATGAGCGCCATCAGGCTGGCGCGTTCGGTCCCCGATCCAGAGCATGTGCCCTGAGGTCGCATACCAGTCACCGCTGGTGGAATCGACACGGGTCATGGATTGCTCGTAGCCCAAGAGCAACGCCTCGTGGCTGGTGAAGAACTCGGTCGAGCGCAGCTGCGGCGCGGTGTCGGGATTTATGCCGCAAGCGCGCATGAAGCCTAACGCCTCGGTAATACGATCGGCCAGCGTCTGGTATTTTTCATTGGCCGGGGAGTCGCCCAAAAAGCCTAATGTCCAGCGATGAACATGTTCGAGGTTGGCATAGCCTCCCCCAGCGAAAGCCCGCAGGAGGTTGAGGGTAGCCGCAGATTGTCGATAGGCCATAATCTGGCGCTCGGGATCCGGCCGCCGGGCCTCGGGCGTGAACTCAAGATCGTTGACGATGTCGCCGCGATAGCTCGGCAGCTCCACTCCATCGACCGATTCGGTTTCGGCCGAGCGCGGCTTTGCAAATTGCCCGGCAATGCGGCCGACCTTCACCACGGGTTGACCACCAGCGAAGGTCAGAACCACCGCCATTTGCAGAAAGACGCGAAAGAAATCGCGTATGTTATCGGCGGAGTGTTCAGCGAAGCTTTCCGCGCAGTCTCCCCCCTGCAAGAGAAATCCCTTGCCTTCAGTCACGCGGCCAAGCTTTCGCTTTAGCTTTCTGGCCTCGCCAGCGAACACGAGCGGAGGGAAGCCCTGCAGCTGTTTTTCGACCTGCTCGAGCTTGGCCTTATCCGGGTAATCGGGAACCTGGGTAATCGGGCGGCTTCGCCAGGTCTCAGGTGTCCACGCGGCTGCCATATACCTCTCCATTCCTTGAAACTACCCGCGGGGGTGGGTCGGCATTACACCATAGCGCGGTGGTTGTGCAATATTTGCACAATTGGGCGGCGAAGGAGGTTAACCCTTAAGGACTCGTTAGGCATCCAACATGGTGTTCCGGCTGCTCAGTGCGGTTTTACCTCCACGTTTAAAGTCCCCATTAACCGGGCACTAGGCACACTCAAAACTCGCGCAGGAGATATTTCCCCGGAGAGCAGCGAATGCCCAGCCTGACTGATCCTGGAATGTGGAACGAGGCCTACCGAGTCTTGGCGACCGGCAGCCCCTCGGTGATGGTTCAGCTCCTGCTGTTCAACACCATCATGATGATCCTCTGGAGCATGCGGCGTGCTCGCGGCGTATGGGCGATCCGAAAGGAAACGGCGATCGCCATACAGACCATCCTGCTGCTCGGAAATATCGCCATCCTGTTAAATCCGGATCCCGACTTCGCGACACTACCGATCTAGTCGACTCGCTTACTGACTACCAACCTCGAGGTGACGCTTCAACGCAAGCTCAGCGGAGGCATAGGCCTCCTGACGGGCCACGTTCCAATATTTGAGCTCGTCAAGACGAATCGGTCGTCCAGAGACGGCACATCGGACATAGTCGCCCTGCACGACGACTTGATAGTCACCGTCGAGAAAGCGGAGCTTGGCTTCACGTCCTGGAATAAAGTGAGGCTCAAATCGGTTCATGGGGCCTACATAGACTCTCTCGCAGCCGATTTCCACTCACAAGAGCGACCCCTGCGAGCCGGGTGACCTGGGCTTGGCACCAATGGTTTCTTTCCGGTCAATGCGAGCACCCACCTTGCCGTCGTGGAATTGAACTGAGACCTGGAGCGCGGGCTTCGCCGCTGCGGCAGAGCCGACGAGCTTGCCCTCAGCGGTTATCAGGGCAAAGCCGCGCTGCAGAACCGAAAAGTGGGATACGCTGGAAAGAAGCTTGCCAGCTCCATCCAACATGTTTCGGCGGATGTTCATCTGCAGCCTGATTGCAAGTGCAAGCCGATTGTAACAACCGGCCATCCGCTCGCCCTGTCTGATCTTCTCGCGTTTCATCGCACGCAGGGACAGCTTGGCGGCGCACCGTTCGAATTCCGACCGATGATGGCGCGTGTTGGATCTCAGGGCCATTGTCAATCTGCCGCCGGCAGCGTCGAAACGCTGACGGTTATGCCCTATAACCTCCTCTGGTCGCGGCAGACCACGATTTGCCGAGAGCAGCTTTCCGCGGCGTTCTTCTATTATTTTTCCTGAACACCGCCGCATTCTGGACGCGAGGCTGGCGACTTGTGCAATCAGATCATCCCTCACTGGCACGGCGCGCTCGGCAGCGGCGGTGGGTGTGGGAGCGCGCTCATCGGCCACGTGATCGAGCAGTGTCCAGTCGGTTTCGTGGCCGACAGCTGAAATTAGAGGTATGCAGCTATCGAAGGCGGCGCGGAGCACGATTTCCTCGTTGAATCCCCAGAGATCTTCAATGCTGCCACCGCCCCGAGCCACAATAATGAGATCGGGCCTCGGGATCAGACCCCCGGGGGAAAGCGCATTGAAGCCTCTGATGCCTGCGGCAACCTCGGCGGCGCATTGGTCGCCCTGAACGCGCACCGGCCATAGTATGACGTGGCGCGGAAAACGGGCGGCAAGCCGGTGCAAGATATCGCGGATGACGGCGCCCGTGGGCGAAGTGACAACGCCAATCACTCGGGGGAGCGAAGGCAGCGGCTTCTTATGGCGCGCATCAAACAGACCTTCGGCGGCCAATATTTTCTTACGCTCCTCAAGGAGCGCCATAAGGGCACCTACGCCGGCGGGTTCCAGCGTCTCAATCAAAATCTGATATTTTGATTGGTTGGGAAAGGTCGTGACCTTGCCCGTCACGACCACCTCCAATCCCTGTTGCGGTTTGATGCGGAGCCGCCTGTAGCTGTTCTTCCAGATCACGGCAGAGATCACGCTGCGATCGTCCTTAAGATCGAGATAGCAGTGGCCTGAGCCTGCGCTGGTTACACGACCGATCTCGGCGCGGACCCTGACGTAGCCATATGCATCCTCCAAGGTTCGCTTCAATGCGAAGGCGAGTTCGGTGACGGAAAACTCGACTATGTTTCCGGGCGGCTGGCCCGAGGGCCCGCCCGTCTCGAGATTGAATGGCCAGTCGGTAGACAAAGACATCAATTCCTGTTTTCTCTTCAAGCGAACCAAGAACCGGTCGAAGAAAGCGTAAAGTGGCAGAAAATCACGTGCTCCTCATCGGCTCGGGCGGACGCGAGCACGCCCTTGCGTGGAAAATTGCACAAAGTCCCCTCTTGGGAAAGTTCTATGCAGCCCCGGGCAACCCCGGAATCGCGCAACACGCCGAGTGCCTGAACCTTGATATATCCGATCATATGGCGGTTATCGAGTTCTGCAGGCAGAAGTCAATCGGGCTCGTCGTTATCGGGCCAGAGGCCCCTTTGGTGGCGGGGGTGGTCGATGATCTTCAGGATGCGGGCATAGCCGCCTTCGGCCCTACCAAGTCGGCAGCCCGGCTAGAAGGTTCGAAGGGCTTCGCCAAGGACATTTGCCGTCTCAAGGACATACCAACGGCAGGTTACAGCCGGGTCGCCTCGAAATTGCAGGCCTTGCGAGTCCTCGAACATGAGGGTTTGCCTATCGTCATCAAAGCGGATGGCCTCGCCGGTGGCAAGGGGGTGACAGTCGCCTTCACGCATGCGCAAGCTCAAGAGGCAGTCGCCGAAATTTTCCCCAAGGGGGCCGACGCAGAAGCTGTGATCGAAGAGTACTTGGAAGGAGAAGAGGCAAGCTTCTTCGCCCTCGTCAACGGTAGGCGTGCCGTGGCACTGGCAACCGCCCAGGATCATAAACGGGTCGGAGAGCGTGACACCGGTCCCAATACTGGAGGCATGGGCGCCTATTCACCAGCCGCCGTGATGAACGAAGAGCTCTGCCGGCAAACGATGCGGGACATCATCGAGCCGACCCTGGTTGCGATGGAGGAGATCGGGTCACCCTATCAGGGCGTTCTCTATGCCGGTCTCATGATTACGAAGGAAGGTCCGAAGCTCATTGAATACAATGTGCGGTTTGGGGACCCGGAATGCCAGGCGCTGATGATGAGGCTGGACAGCGATCTGCTCAGCCTGTTGAAAAATACGGTCGCGGGCAGACTCGACCTCATCGAGGCACGCTGGAAAAGCGAGGCTGCGTTGTCGGTCGTGATGGCATCGAAGGGCTATCCGGGCAAAATTACGACGGGGAGCGAGATCAGGGGGCTCGAAAAAGCCTCACAGCTCGAAGGCGTACAGGTCTTCCAGGCCGGCACGGCTTGGCGGGGGTCTAGCCTTATTGCCAATGGGGGGCGGGTACTGAATGTAACAGCTTTGGGGAGGACCGTAGGCGAAGCCCAGGAGCGGGCCTATCGGGCGATTGGCGTTATCGACTGGCCCGAAGGGTTTTGCAGAGAAGACATCGGCTTTCGCGCCGTCATGCGGGAAAGGGAGAGACTCCGGGGAGAAGTCTAAGCGCCTTGTGCAGCATCGGCGTGTGGCTAAGATGCGCTCATGAATGCGTTATTTCCGGGCTTTAGCGAACGCCGGCTCATGACGAGAGGGGCGGAGATTTACCTGCGGACCGGCGGCAACGGGCCACCGCTGCTCTTGCTGCATGGATTTCCCCAGACTCACAGCATGTGGCATCGACTCGCAAGCGACCTGAGCCGCAACTTTACGTTAGTCATTCCCGACCTCAGGGGATATGGCTTGTCTTCTTGCCCGGCTAACGACAGTGGCAATCGCGCCTATTCGAAGCGAGCGATGGCCGAGGATTGCTTCGAGGTCATGGCCGCCTTAGGGTTTTCCAATTTTGCTGTCAGCGGACATGATCGCGGAGGGCGGGTCGCCTATCGCATGGCCCTCGACTCGCCCGAGCGCATTCGTGCTCTTGTCGTGCTCGACATCATTCCCACCTACGATATGTGGCGCGCTTTCGACGCCGATTTCGCCATGAGAACATATCACTGGCTGTTTCTGGCTCAGCCCGATCCTCTCCCCGAAACGCTTATCCAACACGCCCCCATCGCCTTTCTTGACTACACATTGGCGAGTTGGACGAAAACCAAGAACCTTTCCGCATTCGACGAGGCCGCATTGGCGGAGTATCGCTTCCACTATGCAACACCCGAGCATGTGCATGCCACCTGCAACGACTATCGCGCTGGCTGGACCTATGATTACAAGGCGGATGAAGCCGACCGGAAGCTCGGTAGAATCATCGAGTGCCCTACCCTCTCAATCTGGGGCGACGAGGGAATTCCGAGAGCAGTCGAGGGAACGCTCGACCCGTGGAAATCATGGTGCAAGCACGTGCAAGGAAACAGCATCGACAGCGGGCACTTCGTGGCGGAGGAGAACCCCAAAGCGACTCTTGAATTGCTGATGCCGTTCTTGCGAGAGTTCACTGCAGCATGATGGTTGGGGCCAATCGGCAGGAGCTGTTTTCGGGAACGCGCGCCATCCCTGGGGCGCAGTCAGTGAAGCTTGCCAAGCTCGAAACCTATCTGGCTCATAACATTCCCGGCTTCATCGGCCCGTTGCAGATCGCCCAATTCAGGGGAGGCCAATCGAATCCTACCTATCTGTTACAAGCTGCGTCGGGCAAGTATGTGCTCAGACGCAAGCCGGAGGGCAAGCTCCTACCCTCAGCACACGCCGTAGAACGCGAGTATCGCGTGACGCTTGCGCTCGCTGCCATTGGCTTTCCGGTGCCGCATCCCTTGGTTTTATGCGAGGACGTCACGGTCCTCGGCACTCCTTTTTACGTCATGGATCATGTGGATGGCCGGATCTTTTGGGAACCCCATGCCCCCGGGCTTACTGCCGGAGAACGGAGCGGGCTTTTCCAATCGCTCAATGAGACGATCGCTGGCCTGCATCTGATCGATTATCGGACACTCGGCCTTGAAAACTTCGGACGGCCTGAGGGATATGTCATGCGCCAGGTCAAGCGGTGGTCGGAGCAATACCGCGCTTCACAGACGTGCAAAATCGATGAGATGGATCGCCTCATCGAGGCCCTGCCCTTGATGGTGCCGCAGCAAACACAATCGTCACTGATCCATGGAGACTTCCGACTGGACAATTGCGTTGTTGATCCAACGCAGCCCCGGGTGATCGCGGTCCTAGACTGGGAATTGTCCACCCTGGGGGACCCGATTGCTGATTTCACCTACCAGCTCATGCAGTGGCACATGCCTGCCGATTTTTCCGGCGGAGGTGTTGGATCCCTCGTGGGCAAAGAGCAAGAAGCACCAGGCCTGCCCTCCATTGAAGATTATGTTCACAGCTATTGTCGGCGTCGCGGAATCGAAGGGATTCCCCATCTCGATATGTATCTTGCCTACAATTTCTTTCGGCTCGCCGCGATTTTCCAAGGCATTGCCGGGCGCGTGAGAGATGGCACGGCTACCAATCCACATGCAGAGCTCATGGCGCAGCAGGTCGAACCCATGGCCGTCAAAGCCTGGGAGTTTGCGAGAAAGGCCGGGGCATGAGTGTTCCGCGTATCGGAGTTGCCCTCGGCGGAGGCGGCGCAAGAGGGCTTGCTCATATTGCGATGCTCGAAGCCTTCGACGAGCTCGGCATCAAACCACAGAGGATCGCAGGTACGAGCATGGGAGCTCTCGTCGGTGCTGCCTACGCATCCGGATTCGAGGCGCGCGAATTGCGCGAGCATGCACAACAAACGCTTTCCAATAGAGTGAAATTGGCGCGCCGGCTCCTGTCGCGATCGGATGCAAGTATTGCCGCTCTGATCAGCTTCGAATCCTTCGGCCCGCTGATGGTGAACGGCTTGAGACTGACGCAGCTTTTCTTCCCAAAGGGCGTAGCAGAAAATATCGAAGATACAAAAATCCCATTCACCGTATCGGCAACGGACTATTTCGATCGAAAGGAAATCATCATCGGCAAGGGCGGTTTGCGCGAGGCCGTGGCGGCGAGCATCGCCATTCCTGGCCTCATAGCGGCGCCGCGAATCCACGATCGATTCGTAATCGACGGTGGAATGGTCAATCCGGTTCCGATCAGCCATGTGAAAAAACATGTGGACATCACTGTCAGCATCGACGTCACCGGAGGTCCCGTGCCCGGTGGTCCCCGGCGGCCGACGAACACCGAACTGATCTTCGGCGCCTCGCAAATCATGCAGCGGCAGATCGCGCTGCTGAGACGGCGCGACAATCCGCCCGATATCGCCATCGAACCGTCGGTCGAAAAATTCAAGGTGCTGGAGTTCTTCAAAATCCGCAGGATTCTCGAGGCGGCAGAACCGGCAAAGGAACGGCTGAAACGGCAGCTCGAGATTGCCATCGAGCGGGAAATGAAGAACTAGCGCTTGGCCGAGAAGAAGGATCTCAACAAGTCGGCGGCATGTCGTTCGGCAATGCCACCGTAGACTTCCGGGCGGTGGTGACAGGTGTGCTGGTGAAAAAATCTGGGCCCATTATCCACTGCTCCCATTTTCAAATCAGGTGCGCCGAAGTACAGACGACGTAACCGCGCGAAGGAGATGGCCGCGGCGCACATCGCGCAGGGCTCAAGCGAGACGTAGATATCGCAATCGGTCAGGCGCTGATTGGCTCGAGTCGCCGCTGCTTCGCGGATTGCCAAGAGCTCGGCATGGGCAGTGGGATCGTGCAGTTCGAGAGTGCGATTGCGCGCTCGCGCGAGAACGGTGCCTGCGCCAGTCGTTATGACTGCACCGACAGGCACCTCGCCACGCCGGAGCGCTTCCTCCGCTTCGTCGAGCGCGATGCGCATGGGCAATGGTAGAGAATCCTGCATCCTACCCGCGCATAAAGCCGCATGGATGCGTGCCGTCAAGTAGGCTGCTATGAGGAGACATGTCGAAGCAGGAAGCACTGACTTTGGAGGGGCAAAGAATTGCCAAAGTCATCGCGCGTGCGGGCATCTGTTCCCGGCGAGATGCGGAACGTCTGATCTCGGAGGGCCGCGTGACAGTGAACGGCGTCCGCATCGCCACGCCTGCCATAAGGATCAAGCCCGATGACCAGGTCGAGGTCGACGGAAAGACCCTTCCGGCATCTGAGCAGACGCGGCTTTGGCGGTATCATAAACCACCCGGACTGATCGTCAGCCATCGCGACCCAAAGGGTCGACCAACCGTCTTCGACGCACTTCCCGAAACCATACCGCGGGTCGTGTCAATCGGGCGGCTTGATTTCAACAGCGAAGGCCTGTTGCTGCTCACCAATGACGGCGAGCTAGAAAGGAGATTGGAACTGCCGGCAACGAAATGGACAAGGCGGTACCGAGTAAGAGTACATGGTGAGATCGATGA
>Ga0075431_100000848_pt1 | contig 26802 bp, 22 predicted proteins | sample RhiMetdeltSRZDD5_FD_75297 | JGI IMG/M metagenome (GOLD analysis project Ga0075431, IMG submission 75297) | Populus rhizosphere microbial communities from Tennessee, USA - Rhizosphere MetaG P. deltoides SRZDD5 | ecosystem: Host-associated > Plants > Roots > Rhizosphere > Soil | place: USA... | reverse complement strand
GTGTGCAGCGCCATGTGCAGCGCGGTGATGTCGCTGTAGCCGATCAGGGGCTTGGGATTTGCCCGCATGCGCGCGAAGTCGAGGAGCGGCAGGATGCGCGAGGCGCCGTATCCGCCGCGCGCGCACCAGATCGCGTCGACCGCGTCGTCGGCGAACATGTCGTTGAGGTCGGCGGCGCGGGCGGCGTCGGTGCCCGCCAGATAGCCGTCGCGCTCGAAGAGGTGCACGCCGGGCCGGACGTGGAAGCCCAGCGACTCCACCGTCTCGAGGGCGAAGCGCAGACGCTCGGGCTCGTTGGCCGCCGCGGAGGGGGCGACGAGGCCGATGGTCTGCCCGGGCGCGAGCCGGCGCGGCCGGACGAGGCTCACTGGATGACCTCGTCGGCCCGCCGCAGGAGCGAAGGGGGGAGGGTGAGCCCGAGCGCCTTGGCCGTCTTGAGATTGACGACCAGCTCGAAGGGCGGCGGCTGCTCCACGGGGAGCTCGGCCGGCTTGGCGCCCTTGAGGATGCGGTCCACGTAGGCCGAGGCGCGGCGATAGAGATCGCGCAGCTTCGGGCCATAGGACACGAGCCCGCCGACCTCGACGCTCCACCGGTTGACGTTGATGCTGGGCAGCCGGCGCTGCATCGCGAGGTCGGCGATCTGCGCGCGGTGCACGAAGGTCAGCCGATCGCCGAGCACGTAGAGGAAGTCGGCCTTCTCGCGGGCGGCCTGGTCGAAGGCGGCGGGAAGATCGGCGGGCGAGCGCATCTCCACCGGGAGGAGGGTGAGCCCGTGCGGCTGCGCGCCCGCGGGCAGCTCGCGCGCGAGCAGCTCGCGATGGGTCGCGTTGGCGGGATTGTTCAGCACGGCGACCCGCGTGGCCCGCGGCGCCACCTCCTTCAGGAGCTGGAGGCGCCGCGCGGCGAGCACATCGGGGGCGAAGGTGGCGAGACCGGTCACGTTGCCGCCGGGCCGGGCCAAGCTGCCCACGAGCTTCTGCCCCACGGGATCGGACACGAGCAGGAAGACCACGGGGATGGACTTGGTGGCCTCTGCCGCGGCGTGCGCGGGTAGCGCCGAGGACGCGACGATGACGTCCACGCGGGCGCGCACGAGCTCGGCAGCGAGGGCGGGCAGCCGGTCGAACTCGCCCTCGGACGATCGCCACTCGATGACCAGATTCCTGCCCTCGACGTAGCCGAGCTTCCTCAGCCCGTCGAGAAACTCCTCGAAGTACGGGCCTTCGGACACTTCGAAGGCGTTCGCCAGCACGCCGATCCGATGCGTGCGCGCCGCCGTCTGGGCCTCCGCGGGAATGGCGACGGCGAGGAAAAGACCCAGCAGCGACAGGGTGGAGCCGAGCAGTCGGACCATTGACGCGTCTCTCTCCTCCGGTCGGTCCGACGAGCCTAGCCCGGAGGGCGGGGCCGGGGCAAGCGGTATGTCCCGACGTGAGCTAGCCGCCGAGCTCCTTGAGAAGCCGCCGCGCCTCCTCCGCCCCGGCGAATCGCCCGCCCCCTTGCAGGGAGCGGCGGAGCCAGGTTTCGGCGTCGGCCTTGCGACCGAGCCGATGGTAGGTGAGCCCGAGGTGATACTGGATCACGACGTCCTTCGTCGAAAGCTCGGCCGCCTGGCGCAGCAGCGGCTCCGCCTGCGCGTACTCGCCCCGCTTGTAGTGGATGAATCCCAGGGTGTCGAGCACGCCGGGCAGGCTCGCCGCCTGGGCCTTGTCGGCGCGAACCAGCTCCTCGGCCTTGCGCGCCTGGCTCAGCGCCTCGTCGAGGTTCTTGCCCTGTGAGGCGAGGATCCACGCCACGTTGTTGTAAGCGCGCGGGTCCTTGGGATTCAGATCCAACGCGCGCCGGTAGGAGGCGAGCGCCGCGTCGAGATTGCCGTGCTGCTCGTATGCGCCCGCGAGCCGGAGGTGAGCCAGCGTGAGCTTGGGGTCGAGGCGGGCGGCGGTGCTCAGCGCCTCGATGGCCTGCGGGAGCTGGCCGCCGCGCCCCATCAGCAGCTCGCCCATGAGAACGTAGGCCGGCGCGTACTTGGGCTGGGCCGCCACGATCGACTTCGTCAACGCGATTCCGTCCTCGTATCGTCCTACCTGACCATAGAGGACGGCGAGCTGCAGGTTGATGTCGTGGCGGTTCGGGAGGGCCTGGGCGACGACCTTGAGGTGCTGGATGGCGGTCTCGCGGTTGCCCCGGCGCTGATAGTACCCCGCGAGGAGCTGGTTCGCCTCGACATGGCCCGGCTCGACGCGGACCACGGCCTTGAGGTGCTCGACGGCTGCGTCGGGCTGGTTGCCCAGGATGAGCAGACCGGCCATCGCCATGTTTGCCGGGGTGAACCGCGGGTTGAGCTCGAGGATGCGCTTGAGCTCGACCTCGGCCTCCTGGCGCTGGCCCGCGGCGAGCAGGGCCCGGGCCAGCGAGTAGCGCAGGGTGATGTCTTGCGGATTGCGAGCGAGGGCGCTTCTGAGATCGTCGACGCGACCAGTCCGGAGCTCGTCGCTGGGCTTCTCTCCGGACAGGGCCGCCAGCTCGATATGGACTTGCTTCTGCTCGGGGTCGAGCTTCAGCGCCTGCTGGTACGCCCGTCGTGCGCCCGCCGCATTACCCTGAGCGAGGAGCGCGCGCCCGAGATAGTAGTGGTTGCGGGCCAGGCCGGGATTGAGCTTGTTCACCTGCTCGAACTGCTTCACGGCCTCCGCCGCGTCCCGCTTGCCGAGGTGGGCGAGACCCAGCAGCATCCTCGCTTCGACTTGCCCGGGACTCGCGGCGACCAGGGGAGCCAGCTTGGCGATGGCCTGATCGTGCCTGCCGTTTTTGATATACAGCTCGGCGAGCGGCATGATGAGCTCCGGCGCCTGGGGGTTGAGCGGGAGCGCCGCCTCCAGGACCGGAATGGCCTGCTCGAATCTCCCATCGCGGGCATGGACATTTGCCAGCATCAGCGCCGCGGGGACAAAGCCCGGCCGATCCTTGAGCACCCCTTGGAGCAGCGACACCGCTTCGGCGTCGCGCTTGCCGGCCAGGGTGAGACGTGCGAGCTGGAAGCGCGCCGGCGTGAAGCGCTCGTCCGCGGCGAGGGCGCGGCGATATTCCTCTTCCGCCTTCTTGGGCTCTTTCTTCTGGATGTACAGGCTGCCGAGCAGGGTCCGCGCTTGAGCATTCTTGCCGTCGGCTGCGATCACCTTCTGTAGGTAGGCGATCGCCTCGTCCAGCTTCCGCTCCCGCGTCAGGGTCGTAACCTTCGCCAGCATCGCCCTCGGGTGCTTGGGGTCGGTCTGGAGCACGGCTTCGTACTCTCGGAGCGCGGCATCGGGGTCGCCTTCCAGGTTGTAGATCTGGCCCAGGGCCATGTGCGTCTGGGCCAGGTGCGGCGCTAGCTCGAGGGCCTTCGCGAACATGTCCTGGGCTCTGGCGAAGTTCTTCTGCGCGGCGTAGATCTGACCGAGGAGGGCATAGGACTGAGGGCTCGAGGGCGCGAGCCGCTGCGCCTCTTCAGCGGCCCGCACGGCCTCCCGCCACTGTCCGAGTGAGGCGTAGGCCCGGCCTCGTTGCAGGTGGTAGGTCGGGACCTTGGCCAGCGGCTTCGACGCCCTGGCCAGCTCCTCGAGGGCCTCTTGCGGCCGCCCCGCCTGCACGTAGGCGGTGGCGAGGCTCAGGCGTGCCCACGCGTTGTCGGGCACCCGCTTGGTGACCTCCGTGAACTCGGTGATCGCCAGAGCGGAGCGGCCGGCCCGCAGCGCCGCCTGCCCCAGGAGGTGGCGGCCCAGGATGAAGTTCGGGAGTCGCTCAGTGAGGCGCGTCAGAAGGCCGATGGCCTGATCGTGTCGACCGGCCCGCGAGTAGAGATCGGCCAGAGCGAGGCCCACCGTGATCGATCGAGCCGCCGCAGGCAGCCCCTCGAGCTCCTTGATCGCTTCGGCGAGTTTTCCTTCGTCGTTCAGCATCCTGCTACGGAGGAGACGAACCTGGGGATTCTCGGGGCTCGCCTGCCTTGCGTCGTCGAGCAGCTTCACGGCCTCTTGCCTCTGACCTTGCAGGAGAAGCAGGCGCGCGAGGCCCACCTGTGCCCCGGCCAACCTGGGATTCATGCCGAGGGCGGTCCGGTATGCTGCCTCGGCCTTGTCGGGCTGACGTGCCTGCGCGAGAGCATCGCCATACGCTTGATGCATCTCGGGCGTGGCGCCTGCGCTGGCCTGCGCGCGCGCGAGGAGCTCGACGGCCTCCTTGGGATCGCCCCTCCCGATCCGGGAAGCTCCGACCAGATAGTCGACATAGGGGCTATCGGGCTCGATACGGCGAATCGCCTCGCCCTGCTCCCCCGCCTTGCTCGAGTCTCCTAGCGCGAGGAACGTTTGCCCGAGCAGGAGCCGGATCTGGATGGCGCCCGCCTCCCGTTCAGCCGCGCGACTCAGCTCCCTGGCCGCGTCGAGGTACCAGCCCTTGGCGTAGTACGCGCGGCCCAGGGCGTGGAGGGCGGGCACGAAGGCGGGGTCCAGCTGGAGCGCATTCTTCAGCTCGACGATTGCCTCGTTGTATTTGCCTTCCTGGAGATGGCGCGAGCCCCGATCGAGGTGCTGGACCTTCTTGACGGCAGGATCTTGAGCACACGCGAAGAAGAAAACGGAAACCAGCACGCCGAGGATCGCAAGGACTGCCCTGTCCTGCCGGGTGGTTCTGCGGGGCCGCATAGCCCGGCCAGAATACACCCGCTCCGGAGTCATGGTGCGGGGGGGGATGCAACTTGCACCCTCGAGTGTCGGGGAACCTTACAACTGACTGCGCAGGTAATTTCGCCCCCTCCTAACTTAACGGAAACACGGAGCCAACACTGCAGGCACGATTTCTGCTCCCGTTGAGGTCGGCACGCGGAAATCAGGCAAGTTGTTAGATTTTCCTACATATTCCGATCCCCAGGGGTTGGACGCGGACAGGAAAGAGGAAATGATGAAAGTGTTTAGGTTCGCAATGATTGTGGCTGGTCTCAGCGCATTCCTCGTCTCCGGTTGGTCGTCGAGCGGTGAGGCGGTTACCCTGCCCACCTGCGATAACGTCATCTGCGCCTGGGATGGCGACTTCACTGTTATGTCCATGCCCCTCGCGGGGGTCAACATCCCTTCGAGCCCGGGGCAAATCAAGGATGGCGTCGTGATCGCCACGGGAGCTGGCGGTGGCCCCGTGAATACGAATTTCGCGGGTATGGACAATGCTTTCTCCACCCCGTCGGGGGCTGGAAGTCCTAATTTCTTCTCCACGACGACGGCAGGCACTGATCCGGCCAACGGGCCGGCGGTGGGAGACGGACAGTCCTGGGACAGCACGATCGCTGCCTTCCTGACGTTCCTCGACGGTAGCAGCCCGGTCTTCTTCTTCAACCAGAACCAGGAGAATAGCGGCGTCCCCGAGCCGGGGTGCCCGGGTGCTGTCTCCGCTCAGGATCTGTGCGTGTACGGGCTGATCACCCTGGTGGACCTTGATAACCCCGCGAACAACGTGACCTTCGAGCTGGAGGCCCCCACCCGGCTGTTCACCGATGGTCCCGGCGCGACCGATGGGATCCCGGATCTGCCCGACGAGCTTATCCTCGCCAAGGGCGATGTCTGCCTGGACGCCAGCGGTGCCCAGACGAATTGTGATGGGAGTGGTAACCCCATCGTCGTCGGGCCTGTGAACCACAACCTCGGTGCCGACCGCGCCGCCTATGCGGCCTTCTCCCCAGCGCTCGACGCTGCCCTCGCCTCGTGCTTGGTGTCCTGCCCGTGGGAGAACCTCTCGATCAGGCTGGAGTTGACCGGCCTCAACAACGGATACGAGCAGTTGTTCATCCTCACGCAGGAGCAAATCACCCAGATCCCCGAGCCCGGAACGCTCATCCTGCTCGGCGTTGGGCTGGTGGGGCTGGGAGCGTCGACCTGGAGGCGTCGTCAGCGGGGCTAAGCCCTCGCCGAGCTAGGCCGTACGAGAGCTCACAAGGAGCGCCGGGTGTCATGCGGCGCTCCTTTCTTTTGCCTCCCGGGAGGGCGCGCAGGCCCCACGCAACCCTGGGCTATAGTAGCGAGGCGGAGGAGGGGCGCATCGTGCAACGAGACCGGACGGATCCGGAGTATATGGAGCGGGCGCGCGCCCTCGCTCCGCTGCTCGAAGCCTCTGCCGATCAGGTCGAGACGGATCGCTGCCTCACGCCCCCTCTGCTGGACGGCCTCCACTACGCCAAGCTGTTCCGCCTCCTCCTGCCGCGCTTCTTGGACGGCGGCGAGGTGGATCCGGTCACGTTCGTGCGCGTGATCGAGGAGATCGCCAAGGGCGAGGCGAGCGCGGCATGGTGCCTCTGCCAGGCAGGCGGCTGCGCGATGACCGCCGCCTATCTGTTGCCTGATGTCGCACGCGTGGTGTTCGGCGACCGCCGCGCCGTGCTCGCCTGGGGGCCGGGGCCGGACGCCCGCGCCATCGCGGTGGACGGCGGCTATCGGGTGACGGGCACCTGGTCCTTCGCGAGCGGCTGCCGGCACGCGACCTGGCTGGGCGGGCATTGCCCGATTCTCGCTCCGGACGGCGTGCCGCGCCGCCGGCCGGACGGCCGTCGGGAGGAGCGCACCATGCTGTTCCCCGCGGCCAGCGCCGAGATCGTCGACGTGTGGCACGTGAGCGGGCTGCGCGGCACGGGGTCGGACGCTTTCGCCGTCACGGATCTTTACGTTCCCCACGACTACTCCGTCTCGCGCGATGATCCGGCCGAGCGCCGCCAGCCGGGGCCGCTCTACTGCTTCCCCGCGGGCAGCCTCTACGCCTCGGGCTTCGCCGGCGTGGCCCTGGGGCTGGCCCGGGCGATGCTCGACGCGTTCGTGGACCTCGCGCGCGAGAAGACGCCCCGGGGCGGGCGCCGCACGCTGCGCGACAACCACGTGGTTCAGTCGCAGGTGGCCCAGGCGGAGGCGCGGCTCCGCTCAGCCCGCATGTTCCTCGTGGGCTCGCTCGAGGAGATCTGGACCGAGGTGGGGCGCTCGGGCACGCTCACCATGGACCAGCGCATGACCATCCGCCTCGCCGCCACCTACGCCATCCATCAGGCGCGAGACGTGGCCGACGCCGCCTACGCCGCCGCGGGATCGAGCGCCATCTTCACGGCGGGGGCTTTCGAGCGACGCTTCCGCGACATCCACGCGGTCACCCAGCAGCTCCAGGGGCGGTCCGCCCACTTCGAGACGGTGGGCCAGTTCCTCCTCGGCCTCGACCCCGACACCCAGTTCGTCTAACGCGCCGGTCGGCGATAAGGCTAGGGGCGGCCCAGCCACCACCAGTGGAAGATCACGGCCTGGAGAAGCGACATCAGGCCCAGCACCGCGTCGTTGAGCACGTAGAGCGAGACGAACTCCCCCGTGATCCCCCGCCAGGCCAGGATCCCGGCCACTCCGAGGGCGAGGTTGAGCACGGTAAACACGATGAGGAGGCCGATGGTCTCCAGCGCCCGGACGCCGGCCTGACGCAGGCCGGCCGGCCTCAGCCGCAGCCGTCGCGCGCCGAAGACGAGGGCACCGAGCGACGTGATCGCCACCAGGGCGGGCAGGAGGATCTGCTCGGGATCCACCGCTCAGATCCAGCCGCGCAGACGGTAGTAGGCGGAGGCGGCCAGCTCGGTGGCGATCTCGCGCAGCAGGTGCAGGCGCGACTCCGGGTCGCCAGGCCCGCTGCTCTCGGTGGGCGCCCCCAGCACGGTGAAGCCGCGTTGCTCGAGCAGCGCGCGCGTGCGCCACATGTCGATGGGGTCGACCACGAGCAGGATGCGCGTGACGCCGCGCGGGCGAAGCAGACGCTCCAGCGTCGCCGATTCCTCGCGCGTGGTGTTGGCACCGCGCGCGGGCACGATACGGTCCTCGGGGATCCCCAGCCCCTTGGCCAGCCGCACCCGCGCGTCCACCTCGCCGCCGTCCCCCAGGAACACCAGGATCGGGGCGAGCTGCTTCCGGTAGAGCGAGATGGCCAGCATGGTGCGGCGGAGCGACCGGTTGGTGAGGATCTCGTCACTGTCCGCGCCCCCGCGCCCCGGCACCACGATCGCTTCCGCCGGGCGCAGGTCGATCGGACCAGCCATCCAGGCGTTCAACGCGTTGGCGAGCGGCGTGAAGCCACCCACCCCGATGAGGAGCAGTGAGACGGCGCCGAGCGCGCGCAGCGCCAGCGTGACCCCGCCGATGCGGACCATCGCGGGGGTGCGCATAGGGCGATGATGCCCCCGGCGCCGCGCACAAGGCAAGAATGTCGTCGGCCTTGACGGGGCTCGCCCCCTGGTCGACTCTAGATATCCGTGGATGTCACCCGTATGACCGCCTGTGCCCGCTGCGGCCACGCAGCCCAGCCCGGCGCCCGCTTCTGCTCGGCCTGCGGCGCCCCCCTGGTGGCCGCGCCCGACCCCGCACGCTTCGGCGCGCCGCACGTGTACACCCCGCCGCACCTCGCCGCGCGCATCCGCGACTCGGGGGCGCGGCTGGCCGGCGAGCGCAAGCAGGTGACGGTGCTGTTCGCCGACGTGCAGGGCTCCATGGAGCTGCTCGCCGACCGGGACCCCGAGGAGGCGGGGCGCATCCTCGACCAGGTCCTCGAGCAGATGATGGAAGCCGTCCACCGCTACGAGGGAACGGTGAATCAGGTGATGGGGGACGGGATCATGGCGCTGTTCGGCGCGCCGCTCGCCCACGAGGACCACGCGGTCCGCGCGTGCTATGCCGCCCTCCGCATGCAGGAGCGCATCGGCGCCTTCGGCGATCTCATGCGGCGGCGCGTGGGCGTGCCGCTGCAGATCCGCGTGGGGCTGAACTCGGGCGAGGTGATGGTGCGCTCCATCGAGAACGACCTCTCCATGACCTACACCGCGGTGGGGCCGACCGTGCATCTTGCCGCGCGGATGGAGCAGGCGGCTGCCCCCGGGGCCACTCTGGCCACCGGCGACACCGTCGCGCTGACCGCCGGCCGGGTCGCCACGCGCGCGCTGGGCCCGGTGCCGGTGCGAGGGCTGCACACGCCCATCGAGGTGCATGAGGTGATCGGTGCGGCCACCGCGCAGACGCGCGCCCAGGCCCTCGCCGCGCGCGGGCTCACCCCGTTTGTGGGCCGCGAGGCGGATTTGGAGCGGCTCCTGTCCACGCTCGAACGGGTCCGCACGGGCGCGGGCGGTGTGGTGGCGGTGGTCGGCGAGGCCGGGGTGGGGAAGTCGCGCTTCGTGGGCGAGTTCGCCCATCGCGCGCGGGAGATGGGCTGCCTCGTGCTGGAGGCGGCCGCGGTCTCCTACGGCCGCGCGATGGGCCACCGGCCCGGCATCGAGCTGCAGCGGCGATTCTTCCGCATCGAGCCGGGGGACAGCGCCCCGACGGTGCGGGACAAGCTCGCGCGGACCGTCCGCGCCCTCGACCCCGCCCTCGAGGAGGGCCTGCCCGCGCTGGAGTGGCTGCACGGCGTGGCGCCGCCGGAGAGTCCGTTCCTGACTCTGGAGGCCGGGACGCGCCGGCTGCGCGCAGTCGAGGTGCTCCTGCGCGTGGTCGAGCGCGTCTCGAGCCAGCAGCCGCTCCTCCTCGTCTTCGAGGACCTCCAGTGGCTCGACTCCGAAGGCCGCGAGGCGCTCGAGTTCGTGATCGACCGCCTCCCGCCCGCCACCCTCGTGATCGCCACGTACCGGCCGGAGCACGACGACGGCTGGAGCCGCCGCCCGGGCTACACGCGCATCCGGCTCGAGCCCCTGCGCCCGGAGGAGGCGGGCGTGCTGCTCGATGGCCTGCTCGGCGGCGCGGAGGAGACGGCGGCGATTCGCCGCCTCGTCGCCGAGCGCGCCCGCGGTAACCCCCTATTCCTCGAGGAGTCGGTGCGCAGCCTCGTGGAAACGGGCGTGCTCGCGGGCGCGCCGGGGGCCTATCGGGTGGCGCGCGCGGCGGGCACGCTCGAGGTGCCGGCGAGCGTCCGCGCCGTCCTCGCCGCCCGAATCGACCGCCTGCCGCCCGACGAGAAGCAACTGCTCCAGGCCGCCTCGGTGATCGGCGAGGAGGTGCCGCTGCCCCTGCTCGAGGCGGTCGCCGACGCGCCCGCGGAGGCGGTGCGCGACGGGCTCGCGCGCCTCGGGCGGGCCGAGCTCCTGACCGAGACCGTGCACTTTCCCGATCCCGTGCACGCGTTCCGGCACTCGCTGATTCACGACGTCGCCTACGCGAGCCTGCTCCACGAGAGCCGGCGCGCGCTGCACGTGCGCATCACCGAGACCATGGAGCGCCTCTACGCGGCGGAGCTCGGTGAGCACGTCGAGCGGCTCGCCCACCACGCCTTCGCGGGCGAGCTCTGGCCGCGCGCGGCCCGCTACTGCCGCGAGGCCGGACTGCGCGCGCTGGGCCGCTTGTCCTGTCGCGAGGCGGTGGACTCCCTCCAGCGCGCGCTGGAGGCGCTCGGCCACCTGCCCGAGGCCTCCGAGACGCGCGCGCTCGCGGTGGACGTCGGCTTCGAACTCGCGGCCGCGCTCGTTCCGCTGGGCGCCCACGCGGAAGGGCTCACCGTGCTGCGGTCGGCCGAGGCGATCGCGACGAAGCTGGCCGACGAGCGGCGCCTGGCCCGGGCGCTCTCGTACCGCACCACCATGCACTGGGAGCTCGGCGAGTCCGACGCGGCCGTCGAGACGGGGGAGCGCGCGGTGGCCATCGCCGAGCGCGTCGAGGACCTCGGGCTCCAGGTGGTGGGCACCTACAGCCTGGGCGGCGCCATCCGCTCGCTCGGCGACTACCCCCGGGCCGCCGCTTTCCATCGGCGGAGCCTGGCCCTGCTGGAGGGCAGGGGACGGGACGAGACGTACGGCCTTCCCGGGGTGGCGTCGGTGCTCGCGCGGGCGCACCTGGCGTGGAGCCTCGCCGAGCTCGGCGAGTTCGACGAGGCCATCGCCGCCGCGGAGGGCGGTGTGCGCGTCGCCGAGGTTGCCGGGCACGGCTATAGCCTCGCGTATGCCCTGCTCGGACTGGGTGGCACGCTGCTCCGCCGGGGCGCGATGGCGAGCGCCGAGCCCGTGCTCGCGCGCGGCCTGGCGCTGTGCGCGGAGGTGCCGGTGCTCTTCCCGCCGTTCGCGGGCGATCTCGCCGTCGTGCGCTCGCTCGACGGCCGCGTGGCGGAGGCGGTGGAGCTGGCGAGCCAGGCGGTCGCCCGCGGCGAGCGCATGGGGCGGCTCGGGCGCCTCTCCCTGATCGTGAGCCACCTCGGTGGGGTGCTGGTGAGCGCCGGCCGCCTCGGCGAAGCGGGCACGCAGGCCCGGCGGGCCCTGGCCCTCGCCCGCCATCACAAGGAGCGCGGCAATCAGGTCTACGCCCTGCGGCTCCTCGCGGTGGCCACCGGCGAGGGGCCGGCGCCCGATCTGGCGGCGGCGCGGGCCCACGGCGGCGAGGCGCTCGCCCTCGCGGAGACGCTGGGGATGCGCCCGCTCGTCGCGCGCTGCCACCTGGCGCTCGCGCGGCTGGCCCGGCGGGCCGGCGACGAGGACGCGGGGGCGCGCCATCGCGAGAGCGCGGCGACGCTACTGCAGGCGATGGGGATGACGTCGTGGCTGCAGCGGGCGGATCTCGAGCGGGTGGCCCCGTCGGCGGGCGCCGAGCAGTGATACCATCGGCGTCGGAGACTCCATGAACGACGCCATCGCGAGCATGGCGGAGGCCGCCCGCCTCGTGCGGGACGGCGACCGCGTGACCTACGTCGGCTACATGCGCATGGAGCCGGCCGCCTTCTTCCACGAGCTGCTCCGCCAGGGCCGGCGCGAGCTCCGGATGGTGCTGGCGCCGTCTTCGGGCTGGGTAGTGGACCTCATGATCGGCGCGGGCGCTCTCGCGGAGGTGGAGTTCTCCAGCCTGTCCTTCATGGAGTACGGTTTCGCGCCGAACTTCCGACGCCGCGCCGAGGCCGGTCGCCTGCGCTACCGCGAGCACTCCTGACCGGCCATCATGAGCGCACTCCAGGCTGGAGTGATGAACGTCCCCTTCGTGCCGGTGCGGGGTCTCCTCGGCACCGACTACATGAAGGTGCGGCCGGATTTCCGCGTGCTCCCCAATCCCTACGACGCGCGGGAAGATATCGTGATCGTGCCCGCGGTGGCGCCCGACGTCGCGGTGTTCCACGGCTGGAAGGGCGACCGGCACGGCAACGTGGTGACCAGCGGCACCCTCGACGCCAAGCTCATTGCCCAGGCCTCAGGGCGGACGATCGCCACCGTCGAGGAGCTGGCGGACGGCGACCTGACGCAGGAGGCGCACACGGGTGTGCTCGTGCCGGGCATCCACGTCAGCGCGGTGGTGCACGCGCCGCGGGGGGCCCACCCGACCTCGTGCGAGGGCCGCTATCCCGTCGACGGGGAGCACGTTCGCGAGTACATCGAAGCCGCGCAGGCCGACGACACCTTCGCGAAGTGGCTGGAGCGCTACATTCTCGGCGTGCCCGACCACGCCGCCTATCTCGAGCGCGTCGGCCTCGCCGGCGCCGCGCGCTGACCGTGGAGGAGGCGCCGGGCCCGAGCCGCGCCGAGGTGATGGCCGTCGCCATCGCGCGGCGGCTGCGCGACGGCGAGACCATCGCGGTGGGCTCGGTGTCGCCCATCCCCGCCAGCGCCTGTCTCCTCGCGAAGCGCTCGCACGCGCCGTCCGCCCGGCTCATCCTGCTGGGGAGCCGCGCGCACTTCCCGTTCAACGGCGGGGTGCAGGAGTTCTACAACTTCGCGGTGCGGGGCCGGCTCGACGTCTTCTTCGCCAGCGGCGCGCAGATCGATCAGCACGGGAACTTCAACCTGAGCGTCATCGGCGACTACGACCGGCCCACCGTCCGGCTTCCCGGCGGGCGGGCCAACGGCATCCTCGCCTTCGTGGCAAAGCGCCTCATCCTGTTCCGCACCGAGCACAGCCGGCGGGTCTTCGTGCCCAAGGTGGACTTCGTGACCGCGCCGGGCACGCCGCCGGAGGGAGCCTACCGGCTCGGCGGGCTGCACGCGGTGGTGACCGATCTCTGTGTCTTCGAGTTCGATCGCGACCGTGGCCGGCTCGAGCTGGGCACCGTGCATCCCGGCGTGTCCGTCGCCGATGTGGAGGCGAAGACCGGCTTCCCGCTCCACGCGCCGTCGCCAACGCCGGAGACCGCGCTCCCTACCCCGGAGGAGCTCGACCTCCTGCGGGGCGCGGTGCGCGAGGAGCTCGGCGCCTTCTATCCGGAGTTCGTCAAGCAGCAGTCTTGACGCGGGGCGCCGAAATAGGCATAAGTATCGGGTTGCCTGAACGCCCACACTCTGAGTCGTTGAGGGAGAGAATCACATGAATCAGTCGCGCGCATCGACCCGCCGCGCCGCCCGAGTGGCCTTGCCGCTCGTGCTCCTGGCGCTGCTCATGGCCTCCGTCCTGCCTGCCGACGTGCTCGCGCAGACCCCCGCGCCGGCGGCGGCCGGGGCGCCGACCCACGGCGGCGGGGAGGCCAATATTCGCATCCCGGATCTCTCGCAGTCGCAGTTCCTCGGCGTGAACGGCCGGAGCCTGCTCACCGCCGGCCTCGCCGTCTGCGTGCTCGGCCTCATCTTCGGCCTCGTCATCTATTCCCAGCTCAAGAACCTCCCCGTCCACCAGTCGATGCGGGAGATCTCCGAGCTGATCTACGAGACCTGCAAGACCTACCTGATCACCCAGGGAAAGTTCATCCTGATCCTCGAGGCGTTCATCGGGGTGATCATCGTGCTGTACTTCGGCGTGCTCCTGCACTTCGAGGCGAGCAAGGTGATCATCATCCTGCTCTTCAGCCTCATCGGCATCGCGGGGAGCTACGGGGTGGCGTGGTTCGGGATCCGCATCAACACCTTCGCGAACTCGCGGACGGCCTTCGCGAGCCTCGCGGGCAAGCCCTACCCGGTGTACGCGATCCCCCTCAAGGCGGGCATGAGCATCGGGATGCTGCTGATCTCGGTGGAGCTGTTCCTCATGCTGTGCATCCTCCTCTACATCCCCGGGGACTACGCGGGCTCCTGCTTCATCGGCTTCGCCATCGGCGAGTCGCTGGGCGCGGCCGCCCTCCGGATCGCCGGCGGCATCTTCACCAAGATCGCCGACATCGGCTCCGACCTCATGAAGATCGTCTTCAACATCAAGGAAGACGACGCGCGTAACCCCGGCGTCATCGCCGACTGCACCGGGGACAACGCGGGCGACTCGGTGGGCCCCAGCGCGGACGGCTTCGAGACCTACGGCGTGACCGGCGTGGCCCTGATCTCGTTCATCATCCTCGCGGTCAAGGACCCCGGGGTGCAGGTGCAGCTCCTCGTGTGGATCTTCATCATGCGCGTGCTCATGATCGTCGCCTCCGGGGCCTCCTACCTCATCAACGAGACGATCACGCGCGGCCGCTACGCCAACGCGACCAAGATGAACTTCGAGGCGCCGCTGACGAGCCTGGTATGGCTCACCTCGATCGTGTCGGTGGGCATGACCTACCTCGCGTCGTACCTGCTCATTCCCGACCTCGGCGACGGAAGCCTCTGGTGGAAGCTCTCCACCGTCATCACCTGCGGCACGCTGGCGGGCGCCATCATCCCCGAGCTGGTCAAGATCTTCACGTCCACCGAGTCCGGGCACGTGAGGGAGGTGGTGACCTCCGCGCGGGAAGGGGGCGCTTCGCTCAACATCCTCTCCGGCCTGGTCGCCGGCAATTTCAGCGCCTACTGGCTCGGTATCGTCATCGTGGTGCTCATGGGCATCGCCTACCTGGTGAGCACCATGGGCTTCGCCGCGCTCATGCTCGCGCCGGCGGTGTTCGCCTTCGGCTTGGTGGCCTTCGGCTTCCTCGGCATGGGGCCGGTGACGATCGCGGTCGATTCCTATGGTCCCGTCACCGACAACGCGCAGTCGGTCTTCGAGCTGTCCGTGATCGAGACGCTGCCCGGCATCAAGGCTGCCCTCAAGCGTGAGCACAACGTCGACGTCAACTTCGAGGCGGCCAAGCATCTCCTCGAGGAGAACGACGGCGCCGGGAACACGTTCAAGGCCACCGCCAAGCCCGTGCTCATCGGCACCGCGGTGGTGGGCGCCACCACCATGATCTTCTCCATCATCGTGGTGCTCACCCACGGCCTCACCCAGAACCTCGACAAGCTCTCGCTCCTGCACCCGCCGTTCCTCCTCGGGCTCATCACGGGCGGCGCCGTCATCTACTGGTTCACCGGCGCGTCCACGCAGGCCGTCACCACCGGCGCCTACCGGGCGGTGGAGTTCATCAAGGCCAACATCAAGCTCGAGGGCGCCACCAAGGCCTCCGTCACCGACAGCAAGAAGGTGGTGGAGATCTGCACGCAGTACGCCCAGAAGGGCATGTTCAACATCTTCCTCACCGTGTTCTTCTCCACGCTGGCTTTCGCCTTCCTGGAGCCGTACTTCTTCATCGGCTACCTCATCTCGATCGCGCTGTTCGGCCTCTACCAGGCCATCTTCATGGCCAACGCGGGCGGGGCCTGGGACAACGCGAAGAAGATCGTGGAGGTCGAGCTGAAGGAGAAGGGCAGCCCCCTCCACGCCGCGTGCGTGGTCGGCGATACCGTGGGCGATCCGTTCAAGGACACCTCCTCGGTGGCGATGAACCCCGTGATCAAGTTCACCACGCTGTTCGGCCTCCTCGCCGTGGAGCTCGCGGTGACCCTCACCGCGACGCAGGGCGGGGGGCTCGCCGGCTTCCTCGCGGCCGCGTTCTTCGCGCTCTCGCTCGTGTTCGTCTGGCGCTCGTTCTACGGCATGCGGATCAAGGTCGGCGGCGCCTGAACCCCTCCCCCTCACCGTACCCTCTCCCCCACGGGCGGAGGGGGTACGGGCCGCACCCTCTCCCCGCTGGGGAGAGGGCAGGGTGAGGGGTGTACGCTGAAGGTCACATGATCCTCGGGGTGCTCGACCAGTCGCCGATCCGCAGCGGCGGCACCGCCACCGAGGCCATCCAGGAGACGCTCGTGCTCGCCGAGCATGCCGAGCGGCTCGGCTACTCGCGCTACTGGCTCGCCGAGCATCACTCGAGCGGCGGGCTCGCCGGCGCCGCGCCCGAGGTGCTGATGGGGCAGGTGGCCGCGCGCACCTCGCGCATCCGCGTGGGCTCGGGCGGCGTGATGCTCGCCCACTACAGCCCGCTCAAGGTCGCCGAGAATTTCCGCGTGCTCGAGGCGCTCTTTCCGGGGCGCATCGACCTCGGGATCGGCCGCGCGCCCGGCAGCGATCAGCGGACGGCGCGAGCTCTGCGCTACGGCCCCGGCTCGGTGCCCCTCGAGCAGTTCCCCCAGCAGCTCGCCGACCTCATCGGCTTCCTCCACGACGAGCTGCCGTCCGGGCATCCGTTCGGCGGTGTGCGCGCCATGCCGGCGGGCCCGACGGCGCCGCCCCTCTGGATCCTGGGCTCGAGCGGCGACGGGGCCGCGCTCGCCGCGCACTTCGGCACCGCGTTCTCCTACGCGCACTTCATCAACGCGGTGGGCGGGGTGGACGCGGTGCGCGCCTATCGCGAGTCGTTCCAGCCCTCCCCACGGCTGGCGGCGTCGCAGGCGAGCGTGGCGGTGTTCGCGCTCTGCGCGGAGACGGAGGAGGCGGCGGAGCGGCTGGCCCGTTGCCGCGACCTGTTCATCGTGCGGCTGTACACCGGGCGCTTCGGCCCGTTCCCCTCGGTGGAGGAGGCGGAGGCCTACAGCTACTCGGCGCCCGAGCTCGCCATCGTGGCGGAAGCACGCCGGCGCACGGTGGCGGGCACCCCGGAGCGGGTGAAGGCGCGCCTCGAGGCCCTCGCCGCCGAGTACGGAGTGGACGAGCTGATCATCGTCACCATCGCCCACGAGTTCAAGGCGCGCCTGCGCTCCTACGAGCTGCTCGCGGAGGCGTTCGGCCTCTTCTGATGGCCGTTCTTCTGAACCACCTCGGCCAGGGTGGCGGCGAGGTTCTGGCGCGCGGCGGTGAGGTGCGGGTACACCTCCAGACAGCGGCGAAACAGCTCGGCGGCCTCGCGCATCTGGCCTAGAGCCACGTGGCAGAGCCCCTGACCCGACAGCGCCCCGAAGTGCCGCGGCTTGCGGCGGATGGTCTCCTCGCAGTCCGCGATCGCGCCCGCGAAGTCTTCGGTCAGATAGCGCACTGTGGCCCTTTTGTTCCAGCCCTCCGCGAAGTCCGGCGCGATCTCGATGATCTGGGCGAAGAGATCCTCCGCGCGGGGGAAGTCGCGGCCCTCCATCGCTGCCACCCCCTGGCCGAAGAGGCGGTCCACCTCGGGGATGCCCGAGCGGCACCAGATCTCCCACAACGCGGCGGCGGCCTGCGCCGCGCGCGCGGAATCGGCGCCGGTAAGCTCGCGATACGCCTCCTCCTCGGTCATGCGCGCGGGGCCTCGGCGGGGAGCAGCTCCCGCAGGGCGGCGAGGGCGGCGGCGCCCGGCGACACCGCGCCCGCCTTGCCCGGCCGCCCGCCCCCCAGGTCGTGGCGCGCGCCGTCCATCGTGACCAGCGCGGTGGCGACGGGGATGCCGCGCCTCGCCGCCTCGAGCTCGGCGACCGTCCCGAAGGCGTCGCGTGTGCCGTGCACGAAGACGGCAGGTGTGGTCAGCGCGGAAAAGTGGGCGGTGCGCAGCTCGCGGGGGCGCTCGGGCGGGTGGAGCGGATAGGAGAGGAGCAGGAGCCCGTCGGCGAGCCCGGGTGTCTCCGCCGCGAGCATGGAGGCCTGCCGTCCGCCGTAGGAATGCCCGCCCAGCACGAGCCGGCCGGTCACGCGGGGACGGAGCACGGCGACGGCATTCCGCAGCCCCGCGCGATCGCGGTCGGCGTGGGCGCGGTGGGGCGGCCCTGTCTTGCGCTCCTGCCGGAAGGGAAGATCGCAGCGCAGCACCACCCAGCCCGCCTCCGCGAAGGCGGTGGCCACGGCGACGAGGAGAGGCGCGCCGGCGTCGCTGCCCGCGCCGTGGGCGAGGACGAGGCCGTCACCAACGGACTGCGGCGGCTGGTGTAGCCAGCCCCGCACCGAGGGGCCGGGCGGGCAGGGCTCGTGAACGGCGGCGACGGAGCGCACGGGCCCTGATCTTGCCCCCGCCGGGGGAGTCAGGCAAGATGGTCGGGCAGCCATTCCAACGGAGGGGATTTCCCATGGCAGATGCCGTCATCGTCTCGACCGCGCGCACCCCCATCGGCAAGGCGTACCGCGGCGCCTTCAACAACACGCACGGCGCCACCCTCGCCGGCCACGTCATCGCGAGCGCGGTCCAGCGCGCGGGCATCGAGCCGGGCGAGGTCGAGGACGTGATCGTCGGCTGCGCCCTGCCCGAGGGGGCGACCGGCCAGAACATCGCGCGTCAGGCGGCGCTGCGCGCCGGCCTGCCCGTCACCACCGGCGGCGTCACCGTGAACCGCTTCTGCTCCTCCGGCATGCAGGCCATCGCCATGGCCGCCCACCGCGTGATCGTGGACCGCGTGCCGGTGATGGCCGCGGGCGGCGTGGAGTCGATCAGCCTCGTGCAGAACGAGCACTTCAACAACTTCCGCATCCACGAGCCGTGGCTCGACGAGCACAAGCCGGAAGTCTACATGCCGATGATCGAGACCGCGGAGGTCGTGGCCAAGCGCTACTACGTCACCCGTGAGGTGCAGGACGAGTATGCCCTCGCCAGCCAGCAGCGCACCGCCGCGGGCCAGAAGGCCGGACGCTTCGCCGCCGAGATCGTGCCGCTCAAGACCAAGAAGATCGTCCAGGACAAGACCACCGGCGAGACGCGCGAGGAAGAGGTGACCCTCACCCAGGACGAGGGCAATCGCCCCGACACGACGCTGGCCGGTCTCGCCGGCCTCAAGCCGGTGATGGGCGAGAAGGGCTTCATCACCGCCGGCAACGCCAGTCAGCTCTCCGACGGCGCCTCCGCCTGCATCGTCATGGACGCGAAGCTCGCCGAAAAGCGGAACCTCAAGCCCCTGGGCATCTTCCGCGGCTACACGGTGGCGGCGTGCGAGCCTGACGAGATGGGCATCGGACCGGTGTTCGCGGTGCCGCGGCTGCTCGAGCGCTTCGGCTTGAAGATGGATCAGATCGACCTCTGGGAGCTGAACGAGGCCTTCGCGGTGCAGGTGGTGTACTGCCGCGACCGGCTCGGCATCCCCATGGACCGTCTCAACGTCGACGGCGGCGCCATCGCGATCGGGCATCCGTACGGGATGTCGGGGGCGCGCATGGTCGGCCACGCCCTTCTCGAGGGCAAGCGCCGCGGCGCGAAGTACGTGGTCTGCACCATGTGCATCGGCGGCGGCATGGGGGCGGCGGGGCTGTTCGAGGTCGCCTGATGCACGTCGGGATCGCCGCGATCTTCCAGAATCCTGGGAAGGCCCGCGCGGACTTCGAGGTGTACCGGCAGGATCTGCGCCTCGCGGATCTCGCCGAGCCCCTGGGCTTCGAGTCGGTGTGGGGCGTCGAGCATCACTTCACCGACTACACCATGTGCCCGGACGTGCTGCAGTTCCTCGCCTACATGGCGGGGCGCACCGAGCGTGTGCAGCTCGGGTCGATGGTGGTCGTGCTGCCCTGGCACGATCCCCTGCGCGTGGCCGAGGAAGTGTCGATGCTGGACAACCTCTCCGGTGGCCGGTTGATACTCGGGCTAGGGCGCGGCGCGGGCAAGGTGGAGTTCGACGGCTTCCGCCAATCCATGGACGACTCGCGCGCCCGCTTCGTGGAGAGCGCCGAGATGCTCCTCCGCGGGCTCGAGACGGGCTTCTGCGAGCACGACGGCCAGTTCGTGAAGCAGCCGCGCGTGGCGGTCCGGCCCGCGCCCTTCAAGTCCTTCCGCGGGCGCACCTACGCGGCGGCGGTATCGCCGGAGTCGGCGCGCATCATGGCCGAGCTCGGCGTGGGCATCCTCATCATCCCCCAGAAGCCCTGGCCCGAGGTGGCCAAGGAGCTGGCCGACTACCGCGCAATCTACCGTCAGGTGAACGGGGTCGACGCGCCGCCGCCCATCTCGGCGGGCTGGACGTTCTGCGACGAGAGCGCGGAGCGGGCCCGCGAGCTGGCGCGCCAGTACATCGGCGGGTACTTCGAGACCGTGCTCGCGCACTACCGGTTCGGCGACGACCACCTCGCCAAGACCAAGGGCTACGAGTACTACGGCAAGATGACGGACAAGATCCACACCTACGGCGAGGACAAGATCATCGACTTCTTCGTGGATCTCCAGGTGTGGGGGACTCCCGAGCAGTGCTACGAGAAGATCCTCGACATCCAGCGCCGCACCGGGAACACCCACTACGTGGGAGTCTTCTCGTACGCGGGCATGCCGGGGGACGAGGCGGAGCGGAGCATGCACCTCTTCGCCAGGAAGGTCATGCCCGAGCTCCAGCGCCTCGGGACGCCCGCCGAGCCGGTGGCGCGGTGAGCCTGACGCCGGCCGATCTCGCCGCCCTCATGGCGGGCGCCACGCCGCATGCCGTGCTCGACGTGCGCGAGCGCGCCGCCTACGAGCGCGGCCACATCTACTGGACCACCTCGCTGCCGCGCCGCCTGCTCGAGGCCCGGCTGCCCGGCTTCGTCACCGCGAAGCGGACGCCTATCGCGCTGGTCGACGCGGATGGCACCGTGGCGGACCTCGCGCGGCCCACCCTGGCCGCCATGGGCTACACCGACGTCCGCCCGCTTGCGGGCGGGCTCGCCGCGTGGCGCGCGGCGGGGCGGCCCACCGTGCAGGGTCTCAACGTCCCCAGCAAAGTGTTCGGCGAGCGCGCGCTGCACGAGTGGAAGACCCCGCAGGTGTCCTGCCCGGAGCTCGCCAAGCGCATCGCCAACGGCGACGACATGGTCATCGTGGACTCGCGCACCCCCGAGGAGTATCACCGGGGCTGCATCCCCGGCTCCGTCAGCATGCCGGGCGGCGAGCTGGTGCTGCGGATCGGCGAGCTGGTCGAGCGCCCGGATCAGTCCATCGTCGTCCATTGCGGCGGGCGCACGCGCTCCTACATCGGCGCGGAGTCGCTGCGGCGCATGGGGCTGCCGAATCCCATCATCGCCCTCGAGAACGGCACCATGGGGTGGCTCCTCGCCGGGCTCGAGCTGGAGCGCGGCGCCGAGCGCTGGGCCCCGGCGGCGACCGCGAAGGGCCGGGCGGTGGCCGCCGAGGTGGCCCGGCGCGTGGTGCAGACCGACGGGCTGCGCGGGATCAGCGCGGCCGACCTCAAGGCCATGCAGTCGCGCCGGGACGAGGAGAACCTCTACGTCTTCGATGTGCGCACCACCGAGGAATACGCCGCGGGCCACGTCGCGGGCGCGGTGTGGGCGCCGGGCGGCCAGGCGGTGCAGGCCATCGACGACTATCTGGCCGTGCGGGGCGCGCAGATCGTCTTCGTGTGCGACGACGGCAGCCGCGCCGCGCTGACCACCGCGTGGTATCAGCGGCTCGGCTTCCCGCGGATCGCCTTCCTCGAGGGCGGGCTGCCCGCCTGGCAGGCGGCGGGCGGCGCGCTCGAGTCCGGGCATCCCTCACCTGTGCCGTGGGGCCTCGAGGCCGCGCGCGCCGAGGCCGCGACGGTCACGCCGGGCGAGGTGGGGACGGCCCTCGTGCTCAGCGTCGATCCCAGCGACGTGTATCTCAAGGCCCACCTGCCGGGCGCGGCCTGGATCTGCCGGAGCCGGCTCGAGCAGAAGATCGGCGCGCTCGCGCCCGACAAGAGCCAGGCGCTCGTGGTCACCTGCGCCGACGGCGCGCAGTCCACCTTCGCCGCCGCCACCCTCGGCCGGCTCGGCTACGCGAAGGCGCGCGTGCTGGCGGGCGGCGTGCGGGGCTGGCAGGCCGCGGGGCGCCCCGTCGAGGCCGGACCCACGCGGCTCGCCGACGACGTCGACGACGTCGTGCTCAAGCCCTACGAGCGCGGGCGCGCGGCCATGGAGGCCTATCTCCGGTGGGAGGAGGCGCTCGATCAGGACGGGCGCAGCCCCCACACCCTGCTGCCCGGCACGCCCGCGACCCGATGAGCCCGGAGGCCTTCCCGCTCACCGTCTCGACGGAGTGGCTGGCCGGGCATCTCCACGATCCCGACCTCCGCGTGATCGACGCCACCAACTACCTGCCGCACCTCAAGCGCGACGCCCACGCCGAGTACCGCCAGGCGCATATCCCGGGCGCGGTCTTCTTCGCCATCGACGAGATCGCCGACCGGTCGTCGCCGCTTCCCCACATGCTGCCCCCCGCGGACGCCTTCGCCAAGGCGGTGGGCGAGCTGGGGATCGGGGCCGGCGACCGGGTGATCGCGTACGGAGCCAAGGGGATGATCGCCTCCGCGCGCGCGTGGTGGACCTTCCGGGTGTTCGGTCACGACCGCGTGGCGGTGCTCGACGGCGGGCTCGCGAAGTGGCGCGCGGAGGGCCGGCCCGTGGAATCGGGGGAGAAGGCGCCGCCGGCGCGGCGCTTCACCGCGCACTTCCGCCCGGAGCTGGTGCGCGACCTCGGCCAGGTCCGCGAGAACGTGCAGAGCCAGCGCGAGCAGCTGGTCGACGCGCGCTCGGCGGGGCGCTTCGCCGGGACCGAGGCCGAGCCGCGCGCGGGGCTGCGGGGCGGGCACATTCCCGGCAGTCGCAACCTGCCGTACCCCCAGCTCTTCGCCCCCGACGACACACTCCTCCCCGAGGGCGAGCTGCGGAAGGCCTTCGAGGGCGCGGGTCTCACCCTGGGGCGGCCGATCGCGGCGACCTGCGGCTCCGGCGTCAGCGCCTGCGTGCTCGCGCTGGGCCTGGCCGCCCTCGGCCGCCGCGACGTCGCGATCTACGACGGCTCGTGGGCCGAGTGGGGCGGACGCGAGGACACGCCGATCGACCGCTGAGTCTCGCCGGGGCGGCTAGTTGATGCGCTTGGTTCGCCCGCCCCACTCCTTGTCGCGCAGGACGAATTTCTGGATCTTCCCCGTGGAGGTCTTGGGGAGATCGCCGAACTCCACCGCGGCCGGCGCCTTGAAGTGGGCGATGTGCTGCTTGCAGAACTCGATGATCTCGCTCTCGCTGGCGGCGGCGCCGATCTTGAGCGTCACGAACGCCTTGGGCCGCTCGCCCCACTTCTCGTCCGGGATGGCGACGACCGCGCATTCGAGTACGGCGGGATGGCGCGCCACCGTCTGCTCCACCTCGATGGTGGAGATGTTCTCGCCCCCGGAGATGATGATGTCCTTCTTGCGGTCGCGAAGCTCGATATAGCCGTCGGGGTGCCAGACGCCGATGTCGCCCGAGTGGAACCAGCCGCCGCGGAAGGACTCCGCCGTCGCCTCGGGATTGTCGAAGTAGCCCTTGGCCACGTTGTTGCCCACCATGATGACCTCGCCCAGCGTCTCGCCGTCGCGAGGCACGTCCCGCATCTGCTCGTCGACCACGCGGACCAGGTCGAAGATGGCGTAGCCCTGACCCTGGCGCGCGGCGAGGCGCGCCTGCTCGTCAGGGGGCAGCCCGTCCCACTCCGCGTGCCACTCGCAGACGGTGTGGGGGCCGTAGGTCTCGGTGAGGCCGTAGACGTGCACGGGCCGGAAGTTCAGATCCTTGAGCTTGCCCAGCAGGGTGGGGGAGGGCGGCGCGCCCGCCACCGTCACCGTGACCGGCTTCGTGAGGCGATGGGCCGCGGGGTGATTGACCACGCCGATCTGCACGGTGGGGGCGCCGTTGTAGTGGGTCACGCCCTCCGACTCGATCAGCTCCCAGACGCGCCCGGGCTCGACCTTTCGCAGGCAGATGTGGGTCCCGCCCACCGTCGTCACGCCCCAGGTGAAGCACCAGCCGTTGCAGTGGAACATGGGGAGCGTCCAGAGATAGCGCGTGTCGAAGCCCATCCCCGCCTCGAGCACCTCGCCCACCGCGTTCACCCAGGCCCCGCGGTGGCTGTACATCACGCCCTTGGGCCGCCCGGTGGTCCCCGATGTGTAGTTGATGGAGATGGTCTCCTCCTCGTCCTCCAGCCAGCTCTCCACGGGCGCGGGCGATCCCGTGGCGAGGAAATCTTCGTAGGGGTCGCCAGCGGCGCCGGTGTCGTCCACGCGGACCACGCGGAGGCCGGAGAGGTCCAGCGGCTTCACCACCGGCTCGAACTCGGCGTCCACGAACAGGAGCTTGGAGCCGGAGTGCTTGAGGATGTAGCCGATCTCGTCCGCGGACAGGCGGATATTGATGGCGACGAGGACGCCGCCGGCGGCGGGGACGCCGTAGTGCGCCTCGAGCATGGCGGGAATGTTGGGGCAGAGGAAGGCCACGCGATCGTGCTTGGCGAGTCCGGCCCCGCGCAGCGCGGACGCCAGCCGGTTCACGCGTTCAAACAGTTGGCGGTAATTGTACCGGCGCGCGCCGTGGATCACCGCGACCTTGTCGGGGAAGACGTAGGCGCTGCGCTCCAGGAAGCTCAGGGGCGTGAGCTCGGTGCGGTAGACGTTGCGACGCTTCATCTCGAAGCCTCCGGCATGGGGACGGGTTTGGGCCGACGGCCCGCCCAAGTCTATCATCTCGTGCTACCGTCTCCCGATGCCCTACGCCCTCGCCGTCGGCGCCGTCGTCGTCGCGGCGGCGAGCTTCGTGCAGGGCCTGGCGGGCTTCGGCATCGGGCTCGTCTCCCTCGCCTTCCTCCCCTTCGTCATGTCGCCCACCGACGCGGTGGTGCTCATGACGCTCTACGCCACCGTGTTCTGCGCGGTGATCTTCGTGCCCCTCCGGCGCGACTTCCTGCCCTCGGGCGTCGATGCCCTCGTCGTGGGCAGCGTGCTCGGCACCCCGCTCGGCGTGTGGGTGCTCGCGAGCGTGTCGGCGACGCTCCTCGCGCGACTCATCGGCGCCGTGCTCGTTGTCATCGTGGCGCTCGAGTGGAGCGGCCTCAGTCCGCGGCGGCTGCCCGGACGCGCGTGGGGGCTCGGCGCGGGGGTGCTGTCCGGCGTGGTCGGGGCCGCGGTGGGAACGCCGGGGCCTCCCGCCATCGTCTACATGGCCGCGCAGGGCTGGAGCCCGCGCACGATCAAGGCCAATCTCCAGGCCTTCCTCGTCGTGAACCAGCTCGTCATCCTCGTCGGCTACGGATGGGCGGGCCTGCTCACCGCCCAGGTCTGGCGTCTCGCCGCCCTGCTCGCGCTCCCCGCGGCCCTCGGTCTCGTCGCCGGCATGCGTCTTTTCGACCGCGTCGACGCGGTGAAGTTCCGGCGGGTGATCTTCGCGATCCTGCTCGGCTCGGGGGTGGCGCTGCTGCTGGGCGCCTAGGGACCCTGGACATCCCGCCCGGTATTGCATAGCGTATCTAGCGCCATGGAGCGGCGCTTCGTGGACAAGGTGGTGGTCATCACCGGCGCGGCGGGCGGGATCGGCCGTGCGGCCGCGGCGCGCTTCGCCGCCGAGGGCGCGCGCCTCCTGCTCGTGGACGTGAACGTGGGTGGCCTCGCCGAGACCCTCGCCGCCGTCGAGCGCGCGGGCGGCCAGGGGCTGGTGGTCGAGGCGGACGTGACGCGCATCGCCGAGGTGCAGCGCTACGTGGCGGCGGCGGTCGAGCGCTGGGGCGGCATCGACGGCTTCTTCAACAACGCCGGCATTCTCGGCGTGGTCAGCCCGCTCGTGGACTATCCCGAGTCGACCTTCGACCGGGTCCTCGCCGTCAACGTCAAGAGCGTATGGCTCGGGCTGAAGGTGGTTGCGCCCGCGATGATCGCCCGGGGCGGCGGGGCCATCGTGAACACCTCGTCCGTTGCCGGGCTGCGCGGATCGCCCAATCTCGTCGCCTACACCGCGAGCAAGCACGCCGTGATCGGCCTCACGCGCACCGCCGCCATCGAGCTGGTGCGCCACGGGGTGCGGGTCAATGCGGTGTGTCCGGCGCCCATCGAGACGGCCATGGTCGATGCCCTCGAGGGCGGCTTCAACCCCCGCGATCCCCGCGCGACCCGCGACCGGCTCGCCGCCACCATTCCCATGCGGCGGTATGGCAAGCCCGAGGAGGTGGCCAGCCTGGTGGCCTATCTCATGAGCGCGGAGGCGTCCTACCTCAACGGCGGGGTGTACACGGTGGACGGCGGAGCGACGTCCTAGCCATGCGGCGGGCCCTCGTGGCGCTGCTCGTCGCCGTCATCGCTGTCGTCTTGCCCGGCGCGGCCGAGGCCCGCGAGCCGCTGTGGGCGCTCCTCAAGGGCGGGGCGCAGGTGGTGCTCATCCGGCACGCGATTACCACGCCCGGTGTCGGCGATCCCGCGGGATTCCAGCTCGAGGACTGCGCCACGCAGCGGAACCTGACCGAGGCGGGCCGCGTGGACGCCCGGCGTCTCGGCGAGGCGTTCCGCGCCCGCGGGGTGCCGGTCGGCCGCGTGCTCTCCAGCCCGTGGTGCCGATGCCTCGAGACCGCCCGGCTGGCCTTCGGGAAGGCGGAGAGTTCGACGCCGCTCTCCAATCTCTACGGGCGTCCGGATGCCTCGGTCCCGCAGGTGCGGCAGCTGGAGGCCCTCATCGGGGCGTGGCGGCCGGAGGGCGAGGGCGGCAACCTCGTGCTCGTCTCCCACGGCTCGACGATCCTCGCCCTCACCGGCGTGAGCCTCGCCCCCGCCGAGATGGTCGTGGTGACGCCCCGCCCCGGCGAGAAGTTCACCGTCGCCGGCCGCCTCTCCGTCCCTTAGCCGGACGACGATAAGGGGCCATGGGCTTCGTTGCCGCCCGCACCCGGGCGCTCAACGTACAGGGAGTACGCCTCGCGCCCGGGGTGCGGGCGGCGCCTCGCCCCTGACCCCTTCTCGCCGCCCGGCGGCTAGCTGGGCAGCCGCGGGGGCTCCGCGCAGGTGCGCTCGACTTCCTCGATCGT
>Ga0075431_100000844_pt1 | contig 26847 bp, 24 predicted proteins | sample RhiMetdeltSRZDD5_FD_75297 | JGI IMG/M metagenome (GOLD analysis project Ga0075431, IMG submission 75297) | Populus rhizosphere microbial communities from Tennessee, USA - Rhizosphere MetaG P. deltoides SRZDD5 | ecosystem: Host-associated > Plants > Roots > Rhizosphere > Soil | place: USA... | reverse complement strand
CCGAGGCCGCCCCAGCCCGAGCCGATGTCCAGCACATGATGTCCGGACCGCAAGGCCAGCTTGGCGGCCAGATGTCGCTTCTTCGCCTCCTGGGCCTGATCGAGGTCGGCGACACCCTCCTCGAAGTAGCCGCAGGAATACTGGCGGTCGCGATCGAGGAAGAGGTCGTAGATGCTGCCGTCGATATCGTAGTGATGAGCGACATTGCGCCGCGCGCGCCGCGACGGGTTGAACTGGCTGAGCCGGCGGAGCAGATAGCGGGCGGCGTCGAAGCTCGCAGTCCACCGTGGCAACGGGTGGTTGCGGGCGTTGCTGAGCACCAGTTCGAGCAGGTCGTAGACCCTGCCCTGGTCCATGACGATGCGGCCGCTCATGTAGGCCTCGCCCAGGGCCAGCTGCGGGTCGATCGCGAGCTGGCGCTCGACCTTTCGATCCATAGCTCGCACGACGACTGCGCCGCCGGAGCCGTCACCGTACCGGTGCGGCCGGCCGCTGCCATCGACAAACGTCAAATCACCGACCTTGACGATGCGCTGCAGGATGGCGTCGAGCAATCTGTACATGGAGCGGGCTCACTTCGCGCTAGGCGTGCACTCCTTCCAGGCAACGGCGGATTAGACGGGGCAACGTGAAGAAACGGTAACATAATACTTTAGTTTACCCACTTCCACCACTGGATGAGCGTGGCTGCCGTCTGCGCCACGCGCTTCACGCCATGGCATGTGTCAATGCGGGCGCCGGAGCTGGCGCGATATCGCGGCCGGCAAGCTCCTCGCAGCAGCGGGGTCGCCTGCTACCCAGCACGCGGATTTTTCAACGACGACTGAGATGGATCAAAGGGCACGGACGCGAGCCCGTTGCGCTCGCCGGCGCAGTGTGGGGGTCCCTGATGCAACCAAAGCGAGAATGCTGGTGGAGGCTGCTATCGAATAGCGGCTTTCACTTCTCCTTAACTCGGCGTGGCGCAGGAGCCCCAGTTTTTGGGGGCGGGCGTCCGGGCACTCCGATGCCCGGCCGTCGACGATGGCCCTGGGCGGGGCTCAGACGCAGCGGGAGAGGCCTTTCCATGCAAGGCTGCGGGCGCGACCAGGACGACGGCAGCTCCTCGGTTGCGTATGCGCCCTTGTGGCGGCGCCGGTCACGATTGGGCCGGGGAGGCAGGCCGCCGCCTCGGCAGAAGCGGCCGCGGTCGGGAGAGCGACCTGTCAGTCCTTGATCTCTGGCTGCTCCTCCTGCCCTGGAGCCAGCGGCGGCGCCTCCTCGAAGACCTCCTCCGGGTTGAACGTCTCGAGGTCGAGGGCCTCCTCCTTGATGACCGTCACGTCCTCGCCGCGCGCCTGCCGCTCGGCCTCGTCCTCGGTGCGCGCGACGTTGAGGGTGACGCCGACGATCACCTCGGGATGCAGCGCGATGCGGATGGCGTGCACTCCCAGCGTCTTGATCGGCCTGTCGAGCACGACCTGGCGCCGGTCGATGCTGAAGCCGCCGGCGGTGACGATCTCCACCACGTCGCGCGTCGTCACCGAGCCGTAGAGCTGGCCGGTGTCGCCCGCCTGCCGGATCGCCACGAAGCTCTGGCCGTCGAGCTTGGCCGCCACCGCCTCGGCCTCCTTCTTGAGCTCGAGGTTGCGCGCCTCGAGCTGGGCGCGGTTGGTCTCGAAGCGCGCCAGGTTCTCCTTGGTGGCGCGCAGTGCCTTCTTCTGCGGCAGCAGGAAGTTGCGCGCGTAGCCGTCCTTGACGGTGACGACATCGCCCATCTGGCCGAGGCGGCCGATGCGCTCCAGAAGAATGACCTGCATGGGGGGCTCCTTTTTCTTGCGTGCGGGTTCAACCCGATGGCGGCGGTGCGCCGAGGCGCTGCCTCAACTTGAAGACGGCGTCGACGAGGCCGCCCAGAATGATGGCCATGGCGGCGTAGGGACCGAACAGGATCAGGAGGGCATAGACGAGCCACAGGGCCCAGGGCGCACGGCCGCGCGCGATGAAGTGGGCGAGCGCCAGCCCGGCGATGAGGTAGGCGATGAGCAAGGCGCCCGTGAAGCTCGTTCCCGCAATGCCGACGACGCCGGGCGCGTAGGACGCGAGCACGGCCAGCGCCAGGAGCAGGGGAAAGCCCACGGGATAGGTCATGCCCGGGAGGTCCGGCCAGTCGCGTGCGAGCCGGCCCGATGCGAGGGCGATGCGCCCGGCGAGGTAGGCGTTGACCGTGAACACGATCAGCCAATAGGCGGCGAGCGCGCCCGGAAGCTTGTTGATGAACAGGTCGGTGAAGGCCTGCACCTGCTCGTTGGTCAGGGACTTCATGCCGAGCTCGGGCAGGCGCTGGGACAGGCCCCGGAGCTCCTTGTCGATCGGCTCGCGCAGGCCTTCGTAGCTGCCCCCGATCAGCGGCAGGAAGAGCACGGGCAGCGCGCCGGCAAAGAGCGCAATGGCCGCCGTCAGCCGCCCCGGCGGATAGAATTCGCGCGCCTCGCTGTCGAAGGGGTCCGGCCGACTCAGGTAGGCGAGATAGGCGATCATGGTGGTGGGCACGCCCAGCATCAGAAAATAGCCCGCCGCCGACATGGGCCCGGCGAAGAGCCCGGTCACGAGCGCGCCCATGGCCGCAGAGGCTGCGGCCGACAGCCAGCCCCACCCGAAGCCCGCAATGAGCGACGGAAGCGGCGTCAGAAGCCCGAGGAGGACGATCAGCAGCGGGGAGGTGCCCCGCGTCGCCGAGTACGACAGGAACGCCGAGGCGACGCCGGAGCCGAGGCCGATGAGAAAACCGCTTCGCATGTCTGCCAGCTGTCCCGCCGTTGGCGGTTAGAGACGGCAACCCGTCCCAACCCTTCGACACTCACATTCGACATTCACGAGTGATCCGGCCTGCACGCCGGGCCAGAGGTGCGCCCTCAGTCCACGACGTACGGCAACAGGCCGACGAAGCGTGCGCGCTTGATGGCGCGCGCCAGCTCGCGCTGCTTGTTGGCCGACACCGCCGTGATGCGGCTCGGTACGATCTTGCCGCGCTCGGACATGTAGCGCCCGAGCAGACGCGCATCCTTGTAGTCGATCTTGGGCGCGTTCTCGCCGGAGAACGGGCAGGTCTTGCGGCGCCGATGGAACGGCCGCCTCGCGGTGGTGCTCGCAACTTCAGCCACGGCTCAACTCGTCTCCTCGGTCTGGGGTTGCGGCGTCTCGCTCTCGCGCTCGCGCGGCGGCGGGCCGCGTCTCGGGAAGCGGTCGCCATCGCCGCCGTCGCGGTCGCGCCGCGGGCCCCCGCCGCCGCCACGGTCGCGGTCGCCGCGGAAGCCGCCACCACCGCCGCGGAAGCCGCCGCCACCGCCGCCGCGGAAGCCGCCACGGTCGCCGCGCGGGCCGCCGCGATCGCGATCGCGATCGCCCCGCTCGTCGCGGTCGCTCTTGCGCATCTGGATGGAGGGCTCCGTCTCGTGCTGCTCGACGCGCACGGTGAGGAAGCGGATGACATCCTGAGAGAGCCGCATGCGCCGCTCCATCTCGGCCACCGCCGCCGGCGGGGCGTCGATGTTCATGAGCGAGAAGTGCGCCTTGCGGTTCTTCTTGATCTTGTAGGCGAGGGGCTTGACGCCCCAGTACTCGGTCTTGCCGATCTTGCCGCCGCCCTCGGTGATGACCTCGCTCATCTCCTTGGTCAGGGCGTCGACCTGGGTCTGGGAGATATCCTGGCGCGCCAGGAAAACATGCTCGTAGAGTGGCACGGTTATCAGCCTTTCCTAACCTTTGCCGTCCGGCGCTAAGCCCCTTTGTGGACCGGTGCGGCAAGCCGCACAGAAAGGCCCGAGGACCCGAAAGAGCGGAAACACCGGCAGCCCGGGCGTATTGCCCGTCCCCAACTTTTTGTCTGCGGGGATCTGCCGTTCAGCCTCCGGCCGGAACGGGTAAATCGCGTCTTATACGCAGTTCCCGAACCGCAGCAAGCGCAAAACGCCGCCTCGTGCGACGTTGCAGCGCGAACACCGCAAATGGGGCGCAAGCCTTGACAGGGCAGCCCGCCCTGTGGCTTAGCCGCGCCGGGATCAACAGCCGGTTTCAGCCTGCATGGCCGTCGCACTCGTATTTCCGGGACAGGGAAGCCAGGCCGTCGGCATGGGTGCCGAGCTGGCCGAGGCCCATGCGTCGGCGCGGGCCGTCTTCGACGAGGTCGATGCCGCGCTTGGCGAGCGCCTCTCGCGCATCGTCTTCGAGGGTCCGCTCGAGACGCTGACGCTCACCGAGAACGCCCAGCCTGCCTTGATGGCCGTATCGCTCGCCGCCATGCGCGTGCTTGAGGAGCGTGGGCTCGGCCTCACGGATCGCGTGAAATTCGTCGCCGGCCACTCGCTGGGCGAGTATTCGGCGCTGGCCGCCGCGGGTGCCCTGACGGTGAGCGACGCCGCGCGCCTGTTGCGTACGCGCGGAAAGGCCATGCAGGAGGCCGTGCCCATCGGCGAGGGCGCCATGGCCGCCCTGCTGGGCGTCGGCAGGGAGGTTGCCGAGCGGCTCGCCGCGGAGGCCGCCGAAGGCGAGGTGTGCCAAGTCGCCAACGACAACGAGCCGACGCAGGCGGTGATCTCCGGAGCCAAGACGGCGATCGAGCGGGCGTCGCGCCTCGCCAAAGCCTACGGCGTGCGCCGCTTCGTGCCGCTCAACGTCAGCGCGCCCTTCCACTGCGCCCTGATGCAGCCAGCCGCCGATGTCATGGCCTCCGCGCTGGCGACGGTGGAGATCAAGCCGCCGGCAGTGCCGCTCGTCGCCAACGTGCTGGCGGCACCCATCTCCGATCCGGCCGAGATCAAGCGCCGCCTCGTCGAGCAGGTCACGGGCACCGTGCGCTGGCGCGAGTCGGTGGCCGCCATGGCCGCCGCGGGCGTCACCCACATGCTCGAGGTCGGGGCCGGCAAGGTGCTGGCCGGGCTCGCCAAGCGCATCGTGCCGTCGCTCGAGGCCGTGTCGATCGGTGCGCCCCGTGACATCGACGCCGCGCTGCCCTTGCTCAGACCATAGGGGACACCATGTTCGATCTGACGGACAAGACGGCGCTCGTCACGGGCGCCACCGGCGGCATCGGCGGGGCGATCGCGCGGGCCCTCCACAAGCAGGGCGCCGTGGTGGCCGTCTCAGGCCGTCAGGCTGAGAAGCTCGAGAAGCTGGCGGCCGAGCTCGGTCCCCGGTCGCACGTGGTCCCCTGCGATCTCGCCGACCGGGCGGCCGTGACCGGTCTCGTCGATGCCGCCACGGCCAAGCTCGGGCGCCTCGACATCCTGGTCAACAATGCGGGTCTCACCAGGGACAACCTGTTCATGGTGATGAAGGACGAGCAGTGGGACGAGGTGATCGCGGTCAATCTCACGGCGACGTTTCTGCTGATGCGGGCGGCGGCGCGCGCCATGCTGCGCGCCAAAACCGGCTACGGGCGCATCGTCAACATCTCCTCCGTGAGCGGCGTCATCGGCAACCCCGGCCAGGGCAACTACGCTGCCTCCAAGGCCGGCATGATCGGCATGTCGAAGTCGCTGGCCCGCGAGGTGGCGCCCCGCGGCATCACGGTCAACTGCATCGCGCCGGGCTTCATCTCCACCCCGATGACGGACACGCTCAAAGAGGCCCAGGTGGCGGCCATCAAGGGGGCTATTCCAGCCGAGAAGTTCGGCACCCCCGCCGACGTTGCCGCCGCGTGCGTCTATTTGGCGTCGGCCGAGGCCGGGTATATGACGGGGCAGACCTTGCATGTGAATGGCGGCTTGGCCATGCCCTGACGGAGCTTGGATAAAACCCCCCGAGGTCCGTGCGCGGCGCTGCACCTGGAGGTGCTGGTCAAGGCAGATGAAGTATGTTAACGAGCCCGTGATTTGTGTGCCCAACTCGGGGGAAGCGGGCGGCTGCCGTACAGGTATGTGCAGACCGGTCCGCCCCACCACCGGCATGGGCAGTGGCGCTCTCGCAGGCTCGGGGTTTGTGTACCGACAGGTCGACGCGAAGAAGAACAGAAACAGCTTGGATCAGACAGACAGGTCAGCCGAGGAAATACACCGATGAGCGACGTCGCAGAGCGCGTGAAGAAGATCGTGGTAGAGCACTTGTGCGTGGAGTCCGACAAGGTCACGGACAGCGCCAGCTTCATCGACGATCTTGGAGCTGACAGCCTGGACACCGTCGAGCTGGTGATGGCGTTCGAGGAGGAGTTCGGATGCGAGATTCCGGACGACGCGGCCGAGCGCATCCAGACGGTGGGGGATGCCGTCAAGTTCCTCGAGCAGCATGCGAGCGCGGCCGGCACGCCGCCGCCCGCGGCCTGAATGAAACGCGCCTTCCGGTCTCCCGTGCGAGCAGGACGCGCCTGAGCGAGCCGGTTGCCCGCTCGGGCAACAGGGGGGCCTAGTCGGGACCAGGAATGTTGCGTCGCGTCGTCATCACCGGGCTCGGGCTCGTGACTCCGCTGGGCTGCGGAGTGGAGGCGAGCTGGTCACGTCTGCTCGAAGGCAAGAGCGGCGCACGCCGCGTCGAGGAGTTTCCCGTCGACGATATCGCGTCCCAGATCGCGTGCTTCGTGCCGCGCGGGCCCACGTCGGAGGGCAAGTTCAATGCCGACGACTGGATGGAGCCCAAGGAGCAGCGCAAGGTCGACGATTTCATCGTCTTCGCCATGGGGGCCGCCGACCTCGCCCTGCGCGACGCCGCCTGGAAGGCCGACACGCCCGAGAAGCAGGAGCGCACCGGCGTCCTCATCGGCTCCGGCATCGGCGGGCTCAGCGGCATCGCGGAGACGTCGCTGCTGCTGCGCGACAAGGGGCCCCGGCGCGTCAGCCCGTTCTTCATTCCCGGGCGGCTCATCAATCTGGCCTCGGGGTACGTCTCGATCAAGCACGGTCTCAAGGGGCCCAACCACGCCGTCGTCACCGCCTGCTCCACCGGCGCGCACGCCATCGGCGACGCCGCGCGCCTCGTTGCGCTGGGCGATGCCGACGTGATGCTGGCGGGCGGCACCGAGAGCCCGATCTGCCGGATCGCGATGGCGGGCTTCGCCGCCTGCAAGGCGCTCTCCACCAGATTCAACGACCAGCCGACCAAGGCGTCGCGCCCCTACGACAAGGACCGCGACGGCTTCGTCATCGGCGAGGGTGCGGGCGTGGTGGTGCTCGAGACCCTGGAGCACGCCAGAGCGCGCGGGGCGCGCATCTATGCCGAGGTCATCGGCTATGGCATGTCGGGCGATGCCTTTCACATCACGGCGCCGGCCGAGAACGGCGACGGCGCCTACCGCTGCATGCGCGCGGCGCTGGCACGCGCCGGGATTGCCCCCAGCGACATCCAGTACGTGAACGCGCACGGCACCTCGACGCCCATTGGCGACGAGATCGAGCTAGGCGCCGTGGAGCGGCTGTTCGGCAACGCCGCGGGCGAGATCTCCATGTCCTCGACCAAGTCGGCGATCGGCCATCTCCTGGGCGCGGCGGGCGCGGTGGAGGCGATCTTCTCGGTGCTCGCCATCCGCGACAACATCGCGCCGCCCACCCTCAACCTCGACAATCCTTCGGTTGCGACGGTGATCGATCTCGTGCCGCACCGGGCGAGGCGGCGCAGCATCGACACGGTGCTGTCCAACTCGTTCGGCTTCGGCGGCACCAACGCCTCGCTCGTTCTGCGCCGTTTCGCGGCGTAGGTCGGGTCAACCCCGGCCCAAGCCGGGGGCAGACCCAACAGCCCTGTCAATGCGAAGTTGGGTCTGCGCTTCGCTTGACCCAACCTCCTATGAGCAGTCGCTTGTCAAGCTCCGAGTTTTATCGAAATACCTCCGATCCACTTCGCCAAAGGGGACTCGGAGGTTACTCAAGCGACCCTGCCTGCATAGAATCTACGCCTTGACCCGGCCTGCGCGTTCCTCCGCATACTCATCGCAATCGAGCGGCGCGTTGGAGGCTTGCGCCCTCAACGCGCTTTCGCCACATTTGGGCTAAAGCTGCTAAGGCCGGAATCGATCGCCGGTACGCCTCGTGCATTGCCGCCGTGCGGGGTCGGACTCCCGACCGCGACGCCGACATTGCGGGCACGGGTGTGCGTCAGGGTCTGACCCCGTCGGGGCGCGCTGGGAGGGAGCCCATGAGCAGTCGCCGGCCAGTCGAACCGCGCTACAGTGGCCGTTCAACGGGTCCACTGCCGCGCAGTCCTGCGGAGCGGTTGGAGCCTACCCGGCCGGCGGCGAGGAGGCTGCGTCGGCGGCGCTTCGCGCACGAGCCGGGCGCATCGCGCGGCCTCTTCCGGGTCATCAGCGGTGTCTTCACGCTGCTCGTCGTGCTGATGGTGCTCGCGGGGGCCGCGGCGCTGGTGCTGCAGAGCTGGATCGGGGCGCCCGGCCCGCTGCAGGCGGCCAAGAAGGTGGAGATTCGCAGGGGCGAGGGCGCGCAGGAGATCGCCGTCCGCCTCGAGCGCCTGGGGGTGATCTCCAACCAGTGGCTGTTCACCGCTGGCTACCGGCTGGTCCACGTTACCGGCTGGGCCGACGGTGGCCGGTCCATGAGCCTCAAGGCCGGCGAGTACCAGATCCCGAAGGCGGCGAGCGTGCGCCAGGTGATCGACATTCTGGTGGAAGGCAAGACCATCATCTACCGGGTGACGATCCCCGAAGGGCTGACGAGCTGGCAGATCGTGGAAAAGCTGAAGAGCGACCCGAACCTCTCGGGCGAGATCGCCGAGGTGCCGCCCGAGGGCACGCTCCTGCCCGCGTCCTACGACATCCAGCGCGGCGACGAGCGCCAGAAGGTCATCGACAAGATGAGCGCCGAGGCGCGCAAGCTGGCCGAGAGGATGTGGTCGCAACGCCAGAAGGACCTGCCGCTCAAGAGCTGGGAGGAGGCGGTCGTGCTGGCCTCGATCGTCGAGAAGGAGACGGGCCGCAACGACGAGCGCGACAAGGTGGCGGCGGTGTTCGTGAACCGGCTCAGGAAGAACATGCGGCTCGATTCCGACCCGACCATCCTCTACGGCCTCGACGGCGGCAAGGTGGCCTGGGGGCGCTCGATTCTGAAGAGCGAGATCGGGCGCAAGACCGCGCACAACACCTACATGATCTTCGGCCTGCCCCCGACGGCGATCTGCAATCCGGGCAAGGCGGCCATCGAGGCCGTGCTCAACCCTGCCAGCACCAAGGCCCTCTACTTCGTGGCCGACGGCAAGGGCGGTCACGTGTTCGCCGAGACGCTCAAGGACCACAACGCCAACGTGCAGAAGTACCGCGCCTTCGAGCGGGAGCGGGCCAAGTCGGCGGCAGAGGCACAAAACGAGAAGAGCGAGAAGAGCAGCGAGAAGGGCAAAGGGCCGGGCGAGGTCCCTTGGACGCCGACGACCGAGCCCAACAAGTCCAAGAAGTGAGGTTTCAGGTTGCAGGTGTCGGGTTTCGCGCTATATCGCGGCCGGTCCTGAGAGCTGAAACCTGAAACCCGAAACCTGAAACCTGTCATGCGGACATATCGCATCGCCGCCATTCCCGGCGACGGCATCGGCTCCGAGGTGATCTCGGCCGGCATCGAGGCGCTCGAGGCGTGCGCGAGGCGCGATGGCGGCTTTGGGCTCGCCGTCGACCGGTTCGACTGGGGCACGGAGCGCTACAAGCGGACGGGCGCCTTCATGCCCGCCGACGGCCTCGAGCTCATCCGCAGGCACGACGCCATCCTGTTCGGCTCCGCGGGCGCACCCGACGTGCCCGACCACATCACCCTGTGGGGGCTCAGGCTCGCCATCTGCCAGCCGTTCGATCAGTACGCCAACGTGCGCCCCACGCGCATCCTGCCGGGCATCACGAGCCCGCTGCGCGGCGTCTCCGGGCCCGAGCTCGACTGGGTGATCGTGCGCGAGAACTCGGAGGGCGAGTATGCGGGCGTCGGCGGCCGGGTGCATCGCGGGCTGCCCGAGGAGGCCGCCACCGACGTGTCGATGTTCACACGCGCCGGCATCGCCCGCATCATGCGCTTCGCCTTCGCGCTGGCGCGCTCGCGGCCGCGCAAGCTCCTCACCGTCGTCACCAAGTCCAATGCCCAGCGCCACGGCATGGTGCTGTGGGACGAGATCGCCGCGGAGGTGGCGGCCGATTTTCGCGACGTGACCTGGGACAAGATGCTGGTCGACGCCATGACGGTGCGCATGACCCTGAAGCCTCAGAGCATCGACACGGTCGTCGCCACCAATCTGCATGCCGACATTCTCTCCGACCTCGCCGCGGCCCTTGCCGGCTCGCTCGGCATCGCGCCCACCGCGAACCTGAATCCGGAGCGCACCTTCCCCTCCATGTTCGAGCCGATCCACGGCTCGGCCTTCGACATCACGGGCAAGGGCATCGCCAACCCGGTCGGCACCTTCTGGTCGAGCGTCATGCTGCTCGAGCACCTGGGCGAGACCGCCGCCGCGGCCCGCCTGATGCGCGCGATCGAGCGCGTCACCGCAGACGCGTCCCTGCACACCCCCGACCTCGGCGGCAAGGCCACCACGGCCGAGGTAACCCGCGCCGTGTGCGACGCACTGGCGGGCGACAACGCCTAGCGTCAGATCCGGCCCGCGGGGCCGGACCATCCCGACCCGGCCTCCGGTGTCGCGTCTTAACGGGAGCTTCACAGATGCGCCGCTAGCCTGCCGGTCCTGCCCCCCGTAACACGTTGGGCAGGCGGGGCCCAGGCCGCACCTCGACCGCACCTTGGTTCGGCCCGGGCCCGCTGGCTCCCCGAGCGCTTGCAGACTGTCCTGGCGCTCCAGCGGACCAGGAGGCCCCGGTTCCGAGCACCGGGGCCTTCTCAATTTCCGCCGGCCTGCAGCCCGGGCTTCTGCGCCGCCCGGTCACCGGCCACGGCCGGACCCGCTTCGGCCGAAAGTCTCCCGCGCCCAGCAGGGGTAGCCTGCGTACTGGCCGCTCGGATCCTCGGCGCGGGCGCGCCGCTCGCACTCGGACTCCCCTCTCGGCCCGCCGTAGTAGTAGCCATTTGGAGGGTTGTAGTAATACGCGTTCGGAGGGTTGTAGTAGTAGCGCTTCGCCTTGCCGCTCTGTCGCGCTTCGAGCGCCGAAGCTCCCGCGAGGATCAGCGCCACAGTCAGTAGCATACGCATAGGGACTTGCTCGCTTCTCTGATTGCACGTCCTCCGGCGGATCTATGGAGTCGGGGCGCGCCGGGCCCGCGAAATGTGCCCGCATCGTGAATCGGAGCTGCAGCGTTGCGGCTTGCATCGGGTGCCGGCTGCCAGCACTATGGGCTCCCGCAACTCGAGCGGTGCCGTCCCGCCCCATCGTCTCCCTGCTCATAGGTTCTCCGCCCGTGCCCCATCTCTTCTCCCCGCTCGAACTGGGCCCGATCACTCTGCCCAACCGCATCGCCGTCGCGCCCATGTGCCAGTATTCCGCCGACGACGGCGACGCCAGCGACTGGCACCTGCAGCACCTGATGCAACTCGGCATGTCCGGTGCCGGCCTCGTCATGCTCGAGGCGACGGCCGTGGAGCGCACCGGCCGCATCACGCCGGGCTGCCTCGGCCTTTACTCGGACGCCAACGAGGCGGCGCTCGCGCGGGTCATGGCCGCCGCGCGCAAGGTCGCCATGCCGGGCACGCGCTTCGGCATCCAGATCGCCCACGCCGGCCGCAAGGCCTCCTCGCAGCGCCCGTGGGAGGGCGGCAAGCCGCTCGAGCAGGGCGACGGCGCCTGGCAGACCGTTGCACCGTCCGCCATACCGCTGATCGAGGGCACGCCTGCGCCCATGGCCCTCGATGAGGGCGGCATGGAGGGCATCCTCGCCTCCTTCCGCCAGGCCGCGGAGCGCGCCGTGCGCCTCGGCTTCGACGCCGTCGAGCTGCACAACGCCCACGGCTACCTCCTGCACTCGTTCGTCTCGCCGCTCTCCAACCGGCGCACCGATGCCTGGGGCGGCAGCCTCGAGAACCGCCTGCGCTTCCCGCTCGGCGTCGCCCGCGCCGTGCGCTCCGTGGTGCCGCGCGGGGTGGCGCTCGGCGCGCGCATCACCGGTACCGACTGGGCCGACGGCGGGCTCACGGCCGACGATGCGGTCGTCCACGCCGCCGCGCTCAAGGCCGCGGGCTTCGACTACGTCTGCGTCTCGGGCGGCGGCGCCGTGCTGCAGATGAAGATCGCGCTGGGCCCCGGCTATCAGGTGCCGATGGCGGCCAGGGTGCGGGCGGAGACGGGCATCCTGACGCGCGCCGTCGGCCTCGTCGTCGAGCCGGCGCAGGCGGAGGCGATCGTCGTCTCGGGCCAGGCCGACTTCGTGGCGATGGCGCGCGCCATCCTCGACAACCCGCGCTGGGTGTGGCACGCGGCCGAGCGGCTGGGCGCGCAGATCGCCTATCCACCGCAGTACGCGCGCGTGTCGCGTGCCATCTGGCCGGGTGCAGCCATGGCGCGGCCGGGAGTCCAGGCTCGAGGCTGAGGCAGTGAGGCAGTGAGGCAGTAAGGCGGTAAGGTCCTATTGCCCTATTGCCCCACGGCTCGGCTTGATCGGCGGCGGCCGGCGTGGTTTAAGGCAGCTCGCAAGGTCGGGCGGAGCGTAGCGCAGCCTGGTAGCGCACCTGCTTCGGGAGCAGGGGGTCGGGAGTTCGAATCTCCCCGCTCCGACCATGTCTCCTCTCGAGTTCCTCTCGATCTGCTCAGCCATGCGCCGACCCTCACCCGGCATCCTCGCAGCGGTCGTTCTGGGCGGCCTGTCGCTCCTCGCCGTGACGTTCCTGGTGCAGGCGTGGTCGCACATCGAGGCCAAGATGAGCATCCACGGCTGGATTGCGCTCATCCTCGGCGTCGTGGTGACGATGGCGGTCGGCGTGGGCCTTGATGGCACTGGTTTTCTTCAGTGCGCGGCGCGGCTGGGACGATGCGGCCCACCGCAACGACCGCGACGAGGCGCCTTAGACTTGCGCGTAACAGCCGTCCGCTGGTGCCGCAGGAGGGATTTGAACCCCCGGCCCACGCATTACGAATGCGTTGCTCTACCCCTGAGCTACTGCGGCGCTTCCGGCAGGCGGTGCGACAGCACGCATAGCGGGAGAGCCAGCCCATGGCAAGATTGAGGTATCAAGATTGAGGTTTCAGGTTTCAGGCCGCGGGCTGTGGAGCCTGACACCTGACACTGACACCTGAAAACCTTCCGCTGCCGTGCCACGGCCCAATTGCCGGGGGAAAAGAGGAAACGCCCGAGTCCAGGCCAGGGACAGAAGATGCATCGGCAAGCAAGGCAGCGCGGGGGGCGCAGATGAGTGCGGGCATCCTCGCGATCTGGAACGATATTGCGCCCGAGGGCTTGGAGCACTACGAGCGCTGGTTCACGCGCGAGCACCTGCAGGAGCGCGTCGGCGTGCCCGGCTTCCGCTGCGGGCGGCGCTACGAGGCCGTCACGGGGGGAGACCGGCGCTTCTTTGCGTTCTACGAGGTCGACGCCCCCGCGGTGCTGGTGTCGGCGGCCTATGTGGAGCGGCTCGAGAACCCCACGCCCTGGACGCGGGAGACCATGAGGTCCTGGCGCAACATGGTCCGCACAGTGTGCGACCTCAGATGCCAAGCGGGCGATCTGGTCGGCTCCCACGCGGTGGTGCTGCGCGCCGATGGGGCGATGGCTCCCACCCCGGCGGCCGCGGGGCTGGTGGGCGACCTCGCCCGGCAGGACGGCGTGGCGCGCGTGCAGCTGTGGACGGCAGCCGCCGGGCAGACCCCCGAAACCGCCGAGATGAGGAGCCGCGGCAAGCAGGACCGGCTCACGGCCGGCGCGCTCGTCATCGAGTGCGTGCGCCGCAGCGATGCCGAGCGCCTGGCGCAGTCGCTCGCGGCCCCGCCGGCGGCGCTCGGCATCTCGGGCCCCAGCGTGCTCGGCATCTATGCGCTGCTTTGCATTCGAACCAGGAGCGGCCTCGCTTAGTTCGTCCCTCGAAGAGGTGAAACGGCGAGCTGTATCGGACGGTAACATGACGGATCGGCCAATTCCGGATCCCCGGGACATCTGGCAGCAAGGCGAGGCGGAGGGCGGGCCGCAGCGCCGGGCCGGCCGGCCGCAGCACCCGGGGTCTCCGCGCCGGCCTGGGTCCAGACAGCGCCCGCGGCGCTCGGGATGGCGGGCCGCCGCCCTCTGGGGCGGCCTCGTGCTCGCATGCCTCGGCGTTGCCGCCGTGGTGTTCGTGTTCGTGGCATCGCCGCTCGATGCGGTGCGCGACCGGCTGATCGAGCGCGTCAATGCCCGCATCGGGGGCACGGTGGCGGTCGCCGGGCCTGCTTCGCTCTCGCTCTTTCCGCGTCCCGTCGTCTCCTTCAGCGAGGTCGCCGTCCTGGCTCCGGGAAGCGGCAAGGAGACGCCGCTCGCCACCGTGCCCTCGCTCGAGGTCGAGGTCTCTCTGTGGTCGCTCCTGCTGCGCCAGCCGCAGGTGGGACGGCTCACGCTCTACCGGCCCGCCATCCTGCTCAACGTCGACGCCCAGGGCCGCCGCAACTGGGAGATCGCCGCCAAGCGGACACCGCGGCCCGACACGGGCCCCGACACGGGCAATGCCGCCGATGCCGGCAACCCGCCCGCCTCCTCCGATCCCGGCGCGCCATCGCGGCAGGCCTCCGCGGCCCAGAAGATCGCCGGCGGGACCGTGCGCATCGTCGATGCCACTCTGCGCTACCGCGACGAGCGCTCGGGCGAGGAGCACGAGATCAGCGCGATCAACCTCGAGCTCGCCGCCGAAGACCGCGAAGGCCCCGTTGCGCTCGAGGGCAGCCTGAGCTGGCGCGGGGTGGGGCTGCGCCTCTCCGGGACAGCTTCGCCCCTGCGCATCATCCTGGCCGGCCAGCCGGCGGAGCTCAGCCTCGAGGTCAAGGGCGCGCCCCTTGCGGCCGTCTACACGGGCACGTTGTCGCTGAAGGGTGGCGTCGCCTCGAACGGCAGGGTCAGCCTCGAGGCCGCCTCCGCCCGCGCGCTCGCCGATTGGCTCGGCCTCGCCTGGGCCGAAGGCGCGGGCGCCGATGCGCTCGCCTTCAAGGCCCGGATCGAGACGGCGGGTGCCAGCGTGACGCTCTCCTCCCTCGAGGCATCGCTCGGCGATGCCAAGGCTGCGGGCTCCCTCGCGCTTCACCTCGAGGGGCGGCCAAAGGTCAGCGGCAAGCTCGAGCTCTCCGAGCTCGACCTCGGCGCCCTGCTGGGTCGGCGGACCAGGCCGGGAGATGGGCCGGCCGCGCCGTTTGTGCCCTCCCCGGCCACGCCCAGGCAGTCGAAGGGCTGGAGCGAGGAGACGATCGATGCGAAGCGGCTCGGTCTTGCCGATGCGGATCTCGTCCTGTCGGCAGGGCGGCTCGTCTACAAGGGCGTCAAGGCCGGTCCTGCCACGCTGACGCTCACCGTCCAGGGCGGTGTCGCCAAGGCGGCGTTCGAGGCGGTCGAGCTCTACGGCGGCAAGGGCAAGGGCAGGCTGACGCTCGACGGCAGCGCGTCGGTCCTGGGCGTCGAGGCCCATCTCGAGCTGGCCGGCGTCGCCATCGAGCCCCTGCTCGCCGACGCAGCGGGTGTCACATGGCTCGGCGGCCGCGGCACCATCGCGCTCTCGCTCTCGGGGCGCGGCAGCTCGGAGCGGCAGATCGTCGAAGGGCTCGACGGCAAGGCCGAGGTGGCAGTGGCCGATGGCGCCCTCGTCGGCATCGACGTCGGCAAGATCGTCCGCGCCGTTCAGCGCGGGCGGTTGCCGAGCCTCAAGGCGTCGCGCGAGGAGCGCACCGCCTTCAGCGAGATGACGGGCAAGCTCGACATCGCCAAGGGCGTCGCGCGCAGCCGTGAGCTGAAGCTGACCAGCCCGAACCTGCAGCTGAAGGGCGAGGGTGCGGTCGAGCTCGGGCCTCGCCGCATCGACTACACGCTCAACACCAAGATCGTGGGCGCGCCGCCCGCCGAAGGCGCCGTCGTCAGCATCGGCACGATCGAGATCCCCGTCGGCATCAAGGGTCCGCTGGAGGCGCCGGCGTTCTCCGTCATGGGGCACGAGGCGCTCGGCGACGCGATCAAGCAGATCGGCAAGAACCTCAAGTCGCGCGATGTCCAGGATGCCGTCAAAGGCCTGCTGGAGGGCGACAGCGGCGAGAAGCGCAAGGCGCGGCGCGACCTGATCGACAAGCTGCTCAAGAAGGACTGACGCGGCGTGGGGTTTCGGCAGTCGGCAATCGGGCGTCGGCAGTCGGAACCGACGAAGCCCGACGCCCGGCTGCCGAAGCTCGACACGACCCGGAGGGCTGAGGCGGAGCCTCGAGTGGCTGTCCGTATCCACCGCATCGGCCGCGCTGCGGCACGGGTTGAGAAAAATTCGTCGCAGTGTCCGAAAGGCCCTTGCAGCGCGTGGCCTTTGGCCTCATATCCGGGGTCTCCGTTTGCCCTGCGCGTCACACCGACTCGCGGGGCAGCGGGTTGGCTATCACTGGTTGGGGAGGGGTCCCATGGCTTACACCGACGCCCTCTTCCAATTGGGGATGGACTTGACCCGTTCAAGCACCGCCCAAAAGGAAGATCATGGTCCAAGCGCGCTGGTAGCGCACGACGACAGGAAAGACTACTTCATCGAAAGGGATGGGGTTAAGTGTGCAGGCACACACCTCATCATCGACCTGTTCGGCGCCAAGCGCCTTGACGATCTTCGGCACGTCTCAGACACGCTGAAGCGCTGCGTGGAGGTGTCGGGAGCGACGCTGCTCCACATCCATCTGCACCATTTCACGCCCAACGGCGGCGTCTCCGGCGTGGCGGTGCTGGCGGAAAGCCACATCTCCATCCACAGCTGGCCCGAGGCCGGCTACGCGGCACTCGATGTGTTCATGTGCGGGGGCACCAACCCGCGCGCGACCATCGCCGTGCTGAAGCAGGCGTTCGAGCCCGACCGGACGATGGTGAAGGAGCACCTGCGCGCCAAGTCCATCGGCGAGCGCCGGTGGGAGCGCGCCGCCGCCCCCAAAAAGGCGCCCATGCGCGCGGGCCGGGCCAAGAAGGCCGCTTAGTGCTCCGCCAATGCCCGCTCTGTCATCCCGGAATTCGGCGAAGCTCGAATATCCGGGATCCAGGGTCAAGAGGGAAGGCAGGGAGCCCTAGGCCCTGGGTACCGGCTCTCGCGCGAGCCCGCCCGGACTTGATCCGGGGCGCGAGGCCGGCATGACAGGACCGCGCTGGGTCGAGGAGACGCTGCACGAGCACTGGCGCGCGCGGCTGAAGGCGGATGCCGTCCTGCACGAAGGCAGGAGCGCGCATCAGCACATCGTCGTTCTCGAGAACGGCGACTTCGGCCGCATGCTGCTGCTCGACGGCGTCGTGCAGCTCTCGACCCGCGACGAGTTCATCTACCACGAGACGATGGCGCACACAGCGCTGCTCTCCCTCGAGGCGCCCGAGCGGGTGCTGATCGTCGGCGGCGGCGACGGCGGGGTGCTGCGCGAGGTCCTGAAGCACCCCTCCGTCGGGCGCGTCGACGTGTGCGAGATCGACCGGTCCGTCATCGACCTCTCCCTGCGCTTCTTCCCCGGCGTCTCCCAGGGCGCCTTCGAGGACCGCCGCGTGCGCGTGACGATCGCCGACGGCACCCGCTTCGTCGCCGGGAGCACCGAGACGTACGACGCCGTCATCTGCGACACCACGGAGCCCGTAGGCGTCGCCGAGGTGCTCTTCAGCGAGAGTTTCTTTGCCGACTGCCGGCGCCGGCTGCCGAGGCCAGGGGTTTTCGTCACCCAGAACGGCCTGCCGTTCATGGACCCGCAGCACCTGGCCCGGAGCGGGCGCTTCCTGCGCGCCTCGTTTGCGGACTCTGCCTGCTTCCTGTGCGGGCAGCCGACCTATTTCGGCGGCCCGTTCGCGCTCGCCTGGGGTGCCACCAGCAAGCGGCCCCGCAAGACCTCCAGGCGGGTCCTCGAGGAGCGCATGGCCAAGCGGAAGATCGCCGCCCGCTACTACAACCCTGAGGCCCACCTGGGCGCCTTCATGCTGCCGACCTACGTGCGGCGGCTGTTCGAGGAGGGCGTCGATACAATCGAGGGGTCTGGCCCCTTCTGACGCATGCGCAACTCGCCCCGGTCTCCTGTCGAGGGAGGCGCGCGTCGCGGAATGCCTCTGCCGCTGCCCTGGAAGGGGCTACGCGGCGATCGCGGGCGGGTAGGTGCCGGGGTGCTCCGCGGCTTCGCGGGCACTCCTGGGCCACGCCAGGCCTTCCTGCGCGATTGCCCCGGGATGGGACATGGGGCCAGACCACTTGCGACATCGGGGTCAATCCCTCGCGAAGACCTTGGTGTTGCAACGCGACGCTGGTGGCGAGGGGTCTGACCCCGGCATTGCAACCGCAGGCGCGTACAACTCGCGGTGTGCCGGGACGGCTCGCTTCGTCCGCATGGATCGGAGCGCCCGCCTCGCCGGGCCCGCGCAGACGGGCGGTGGCTGCAACTTTCGACCGGGCTTGGACTTGGCGGCTTGGAATGCCGGCCCCGTTTGCCTATAGTGGCGCGGCGCCAGAGGCTCGAGGCGGCGACTGCGCAGAGGGGGCCGGCGGAGCGGACAGCGCCGACTTACCCTCGTGCTCCGCATTGCCGGCACGGTGCGAGACGACGGGGAGCCATTTCACGACATGCGATCCAGCTGGCGGCGCTTGCTGTTGGGGCTCATCCCCTTGTTGGCCGTGACTGCGGCGGCAATCCATCTCGAGCGTGGCGCGATCGAGAAGGATCTGGCCGAACGTGCACAACGCGCCCTCGGCGACACCGGCGCCCTGTGGGCGGTCCTCGGCCTCGACGGGCGCGATGTCGTGCTGAGCGGCAAGGCGGTGCTCGACAACGAGCCGGTCGAGGCCGAGGCGGCATTGAGGGGCGTCTGGGGCGTGCGCCGCGTCAACAACGGCGCCCGCCTCGAGGACAAGATCTCCCCCTACATCTGGTCGGCCCGCCGCCGCGGCAACCGCATCGGGCTCTACGGCTACGTCCCCAACAAGGCCACTCGGTTGACCATCATGGGCATCGCCAAGGCCGCCATGCCCGGCTTCGAGGTCAAAGACCACATGATCGTGAAGCGTGGCGTCCCGGACCAGGATACCTGGATCGCGGGCATCAGCTTCGCCTTCAAGCAGCTGGCCTCCCTCAAGAAGGGCCGGGTCGATCTCGAGGACCTGGCGTTCTCGGTCAAGGGCGAGGCGGAGGACGCGGCGGCGTACCGGGCCCTCAACGAGACCCTGAAGCGTGGCCTGCCAAAGAGCATCACGCTCGCGAGCGCGGCCATCAAGGCGCCCGTGGTGAACCCCTACACCTGGTCGGCGCAATTCGCCGGCGGCCAGCTCGTTCTCTCCGGCCACGTGCCGAACGACGACGAGAAGGCGAAGCTGCTGGCGGCCGCGGCCACCGCGCCTTCGGGCACCGGCATCGTCGACCGCATGGAGCCGGCCGAGGGGGCTCCTGCCGGCTGGACCAATGTGGCCGCGGCCCTCATCAAGGAGCTGCTGCGCCTGGAGAGCGGCAGCATCGCGCTCAAGGATGCCGCGCTCACCGTCGGCGGCATCGCCGCGGACGACGCCCAGGCGCAAGCCGTGCGTGCGGCGGTGCGCGCCGCGGTCACCGGGCCCTTCAAGCTCACCGAGCAGGTCCGCGTGCGCGAGCCTCCAAAGGTGGAGCCGAAACCTGAGCCGCCTGCGCCGCCCCCGCCGGCGGAGGCCAAACCCGAGGCCAAGTCGGACGCATCGCCCGCCGACGGCGCGACCAAGCTGGCGGCGCCTGCGCCGCCTCCCCCCGCCGGCCTGCAGCCCAAGGCGGACGCGGCGACGCCGAAGGCCGAGGCTGCGCCCAAGACGGACGTGGCCCCGAAGGCTCACGTGGCGGAAGCGGTGCCGAAGACCGACCCTGCTCCAAAGGCGGACCCTGCGCCCAAGTCGCAGGCGGTGGCCAAGGCGGATGCCGCCGCGAAGGCGGACCCTTCCCCCAAGGGCGAGATGCCGCCCGTCTCCGCCGCACCGCCGTCCCTGGTTGCGGAGTGCCGGGCCAACCTGGGCAAGATCGCCCGTGCCGGCCGCATCCTCTTCGACAGCGACAGCACCGAGCTGGACGCCTCGAGCTTCGAGACGCTGAACCGGCTGGCGGCGGCGGCGAAGGGGTGTCCCGGCGTGCGCATCGCCATCGAGGGCCACGCCGACATCGAGGGCAGCAGCGACCACAACCAGCGGCTCTCCATCAGGCGCGCCGAGGCGGTGGTCGCCTACCTCGTGAAGGCCGGCGCCGACGCCTCCCAGCTCGAGGCCGTCGGCTTCGGGTCGAGCCGCCCGGCCGCCCCCAACAGGACGGCGGGGGACAAGGCCAGGAACCGCCGCATCGAGATCGTCGTGCGGCCGTGAACCGGAAGACCGCCGCGGCGGTAAAGGATTGGGCAATGGACTACCTCGCCTACAAGCTGATCTGGTGGCTGCTCGTGGCGCTGGCGCTCGGGTTCGTGTTCGGGTGGGTGGCGTGCGGACGGCGCAAGAGCGAGCCGTGAGGTCGGGCCGGGTCGGGCGTGCTGCTGGGGTGTGAGCGATGGTTGCGTTGTCGATCGAGACCGTGCTGCTGATGGCGGCGGCCTATTTCCTGGGTGCGGCACTGGCCTGCATCGTCCGTCGCAGCCTCTTCCGCGCCGAGCCCGTAGCGGTGGCCGAGCGGCGTGTCGAGCCGCTGCCGGAGATTGCGGCGCGCGACCCGGATGCAGCGCGGTTCGCGCCGCGCCTCGCGGCGCCCCAGCCGGCGCCGACCGCCGCTCCGCCTGCGGCTATGACGCCTGCCACGCAGGACCTGCAGAACATCCAGGGCATCGATGGCGCCACCGCGGCAAGCCTGCAGAGGCTCGGCATCGCCCGCTACGAGCAGATTGCCGCGTGGATGAAGGCCGACGTCGACCGCTTCGGCCTGGCGCTCGGGGGCGAGCGGGGGCGCATCTCCCGCGAGAACTGGATCGAGCAGGCGCAGGTCCTCTCCAAGGGCGTCGCGACGCTCTACGCTGCGAGGCGCGCCGCCGGCGAGGCCAGCACGGCCGCCCCCACGCCCGACGAGGGCGAGCGCGGCCCGCCGGCCCCCGCGGCGCCGCTGCCGCGGCCCATGTCGCGTGTCGGCGTGTCGGCCGCGGTGGTGGCGGCACCTCCACCCGCATCCGCCCCGGCACCCGCGCCCGCAGCCGCAACCTCCCCGCTGGTGTCGGATCGGGCGGCCTTCGCCAATCGCGAAACCGCGCCGGGCGGCACAGCCGAAACGGCCGCGGCAGTGCCGATCCGGCCGGGCGAGCCGCCGCACCACGACAACCTGTGCCGCATCGGCGGCATCACGCCCGAGATCGAGCAGCAGCTCAACGCGCTCGGCGTGTCGCGCTACTCGCAGATCGCGCAGTGGTCCCCGGCGGCCGTCGAGCGTATCGACCGCGAGCTCGGCACGGCCGGCCGCATCGCGCGCGAGAACTGGATCGAGCAGGCGCAGATCCTGAGCCGCGGCGGCGACACCCGCTTCTCGCGCGAGTACGACATCCGCGCGCGCGGCGAGGGCCCGCGCCCGCTCAAGCTGCCCGACGCCATCCGCGAGCACGAGGCGGCCGCCACGGCACGCACCGACCTCGGCTCGCTGCGCTCGGTGCGGTCCAAGGCCTACCAGGACACCAGCGAGCCCGGACCCGAGGCAGCGCGCCGCGTGGCCTCGCGCTCCCGTGTGATGCGCACCGCCGCGGCCGACGACTTGAAGCGCATCCGCGGCGTCGGCGTGATGACCGAGAAGCGCCTCAACGCGCTCGGCATCACCACCTACGAGGAGATCGCCAACTGGACCCGGGAGGACATCGACCGGGTGAGCCAGCAGCTCGCGTTCAAAGGCAGCATCGAGCGCGAGAACTGGGTGGAGCAGGCGCGCATCCTCTCCTCGGGCGGCGATACCGAGTTCTCGCGCAGGCTCGACCGACGCGAGCCGGAAACGGGCCGCCTCAAGACCTGACGAGAGCACCCGGACGCCGGCGGACCCCCCTGCGCCGGCGCCCCGACACCACGGCCGGCCGCTCCGAACCAGAGCCCGCCGGCACTGCCCTGGAGCACGACATGTCCCTCTTCGATCTGAAGGGCCGGGTGGCCCTCGTCACCGGCGGCAACGGCGGCATCGGCCTCGGCATGGCGCGCGGCCTCGCCGGGGCGGGCGCCGCCGTCGCCGTCGCCGGACGCAACCGGGCCAAGTCCGAAGCCGCCGCCGCCGAGCTCGCAGGCCTCGGGGTCAAGACCGCCGTGATCGAGGTCGACGTGACCGACGAGGCGCAATGCAACCGCATGGTGGAGGAGACCGTGGCGCAGCTGGGCCGCCTCGACATCCTCGTCGCCAATGCCGGCATCAACATCCGCAAGGCGCCGCAGGAGTACGAGCTCGCGGAGTGGCGCCAGGTGATCGACACCAATCTCACCTCGGTCTTCGCCTGCGCCCAGGCCGCCTACCCCGTCATGAAGGCGGCCGGCGGCGGCAAGATCGTCACCATCGGCTCGATGCTCTCGATCTTCGGCGCCGCCTTCGCCGCGGCCTACGGCGCGTCCAAGGGCGGCGTGGTGCAGCTCACCAGGGCGCTCGCCACCTCCTGGGCCAAGGACAACATCCAGGTCAACGCCGTGCTGCCGGGCTGGATCGACACCGACCTCACGCGCGCTGCGCGCGAGCAGGTGCGCGGGCTCAACAGCCTGGTCCTGATGCGCACGCCGGTCGGGCGCTGGGGCGTGCCGGAGGACATGGCGGGCATCGCCGTGTTCCTGGCGAGCCCGGCGTCCGACTTCATCACCGGCACGGCGATCCCCGTCGATGGCGGCTACTCGGTGCAGGTCTGACACCCGTCATCCCGGAAGCCGAGCCGAAGGCGAGGCTATCCGGGACCTCGTGAGGCGAGTCGAACCTCGCGAGGTCCCGGATCGGAGCGCCGCTCGCCTTCGGCGCGCATCGCTCCGTCCGGGATGACGGGTCGCGATTGACAGGGGCCGGGCCGGGGGGGAAACATTGCGGGCCGTCACACCGAGGGGAACCGCCGATGATCATCGACTGCCACGGCCATTACACGACGGCGCCGAAGGAGCTCACGATCTTCCGGGACCGCCAGCTCGCTGCGCTCACCGACGCTGCGCGCCGCCCGGCCGACGCCGACCTCGGCATCTCCGACGACCAGATCCGCGAAAGCCTGGAGGGCGCGCAGCTGAAATTGCAGCGCGAGCGCGGCACCGACCTCACCATCTTCTCGCCGCGCGCCGCCGGCATGGCGCACCACTTCGGCGACGAGGCGACGGCCGCGCAGTGGGCGCGCATCTGCAACGGCCTGATCCACAAGTCCGTGCAGCTCTACCCGGAGAACTTCGTGGGCGTCTGCCAGCTGCCGCAGGTGCCGGGCGTGTCGCCCAGGAATTGCGTCGAGGAGCTGACGCGCTGCGTCACCGAGTGGGGCTTCATCGGCTGCAACCTGAACCCGGACCCGTCCGGCGGCTGGTGGAAGGACCCGCCGCTCACCGACCGCTACTGGTATCCCATCTACGAGAAGATGGTGGAGCTCGACGTGCCGGCCATGGTGCACGTCTCCTCCTCCTGCAACCCCGTCTTCCATGCCACCGGCGCGCACTACATCAACGGCGACACCACCGCCTTCATGCAGTTCATCACGGCGGATCTGTTCAAGGACTTCCCGACCCTCAAGTTCATCATCCCGCACGGCGGCGGCGCGGTGCCCTATCACTGGGGCCGCTACCGCGGGCTCGCGCAGGACATGAAGCGGCCGCCGCTCGAGGAGCACGTGATGAAGAACGTGTTCTTCGATACCTGCGTCTACCACCAGCCCGGCATCGACCTGCTCGCCAGGGTGATCCCGATCGAGAACATCCTGTTCGCCTCGGAGATGGTGGGTGCGGTCAGAGGCGTCGACCCCACGACCGGGTTCAACTACGACGACACCAAGCGCTACGTCGACGCGCTCCCGATCGGCGATGCCGGCAAGGCGCGCATCTTCGAGGGCAACGCCAAGCGTGTGTTCGCCCGCCTCGAGGCGCAACTGAAGAAGCAACGCAAGTAGACACACACCCGTCATCCCGGAAGCTGAGGGCACAGCCCGAAGCTATCCGGGACCCCGGGAGACGAACAGGAACGCCGGAGGTCCCGGCTCGGATCGCTGCTCGCCTTCGGCGCGCATCGCTCCGTCCGGGATGACGGGTGCAAGGGGAGATACCAACCATGAGCGAGCTGCCGCGCCTCAACGGCATCATCCGCGCGCTGGAGCAGGGGCAGCCGGCCTTCACCTGCTTCTCGCCGGCGGAGGTCGATGCCGCCATTGCCGTCGCCACGACGAAATACGACGGGGTCGTCTTCGAGATGGAGCACAGCCCCTGGGACGGGCGTGCGCTCCGGGAGTCGCTCCAGTTCCTCCTGAACCGGCGCCAGATCGCCACCTCGGGCTCCATCGCGCCCGCGATGACGCCGATGGTGCGTATCCCTACCAACGGCGTCGAGAAGGGGCAGTGGCACGCCAAGCAGGCCTTGGACCTCGGCTGCTACGGCATCGTCTTCCCGCACATCTCCACCGTGGAGGAGGCCTGCAACGCGGTGGCGGCCTGCCGCTATCCGCGCCTCGAGACGGCCCCCAGCCACGAGCCCGCGGGCATCCGCGGCGACGGGCCCGGAAGCGCCGTGCGCTACTGGGGCCTGACGCAGCCGGAGTACTACGCGCGCGCCGACGTGTGGCCGCTGGACCCCAAGGGCGAGATCCTGGTGGTGCTGCAGATCGAGGACATGAAGGGCGTGGAGAACCTCGACGACATCCTGAAGAAGGTGCCGGGCATCGGCGCCATCCTGATCGGCGAGGGGGACCTGGGCCAGGAGCTGGGCTTCCCGCGCCAGTACGAGCACCCCAAGCTGCTGGAGGCCATGGCGCGCGTGGTCGCCACCTGCAAGGCGAACAACGTGGTGGTGGGCCACCCGCACTGCGAGGCCGGCAACGCCGAGCGCCTCCTGAAGGAGGGCTACCGTTTTCTGATGTGCGCCCCCGTCCGCAGCTACGGCCACCTCGACAAGGCGCGGCAGCTGGCGGGCAGGTAGGGGTCAGACCCCTCTCGCACGAACGGTCGCATTTGAGTCACCAGCGATGGAGGCGAGGGGTCTGACCCCTGCTCACACCATGACCGCCGCATTCCCCTCGACCGGAAAAGTCCGGCTCAGGACCAACCTCGCCGACTATCCCGTCGTGCGTGCGCTGAAGGCCGGAGACGTGAAATCCGACCTGGTCGAGTTCGATTTCTGCGGTCCCAAAGTGGCGAACCAGGGGTTCAAGCCGATGGTCCGCGACGGCGCCTTCGACGCGGGCGAGCTGGCGATCGGCACGTTCCTGCAGGCCAAGGTGTACGGCAAGCCGCTCGTCCTGCTCCCCGCCGTGGTGCTGGCGCGCTTCCAGCACCACACCATCGTCTACAACGCCGCCAAGGGCGAGCTGAAGCCGAAGGACCTGGAAGGCCGCCGCATCGCGGTGCGCAGCTACACCCAGACCACCGGCATCTGGGTGCGCGGCATCCTGGCCCACGAGCACGGCGTGGACCTCTCCCGCCTCGGCTGGGTGAGTCCGGACGACGCGCATCTCGCCGAGTACCGCGATCCGGCCAACGTCGAGCGCCCCGGCCCCGGCGCCAAGCCGGTCGACCGGATGCTCCTCGACGGCGACGTTGACGCGGCCATCCCGGCCGGCGACCTCACCAAGGACCATCCCCACATCCGCCACCTGCTTCCCGATCCGAACGGGCAGGCCAGGGCCTGGGCGGCGAAATACGGCACCGTGCCGGTGAACCACTACTTCGTTGTCTCCAGGGCGCTTGCCGAAGCGCGTCCCGACGTGGTTGCCGAGATCTACCGCCTGCTGCAGGAGAGCAAGCGCCTCGCCCCACCCCCCGCCGACGGCATCGACTTCTTCCCCTACGGGGTAGAGGCGAACCGCAGGCCCCTCGAGCTGTTGGTGCAGTACGCGGTGGAGCAGCAGATCATCCCGCGCGCCTTTACGGTCGAGGAGCTGTTCGACGGGTGTCAGACCCTCCGGGTCTGACACCCTAGCATCACGCTCGTTTCACGGTGTCAGACCCACCCACCCGTCATCCCGGAAGCCGAGCCCCGGACTTGATCCGGGGCAAGGCAATCCGGGACCTCCCGCAACGAATCCTACCTCCCGAGGTCCCGGTTCGATGCGCTGCTCGCCTTCGGCTCCCCCGGACTTGATCCGGGGTTCGACCGGGATGACGGGTGGTCAACCAACGGAGCCCACCCATGACCACGCGACGCGCCGCATGCAGCTGCGGGCAGCTGCACCTCGAGATCGAGGGCGAGCCGGCCCGCATTTCCATGTGCCATTGCCTGGCGTGCCAGCGCCGCACCGGCGCCGTCCTCAGCAACCAGGCGCGGTTCCGGCGCGACCAGATCGCCTTTGCGGGCAGGTCCACGGCGTGGACGCGCAAGGCCGAGAGCGGCAATGCGCTCACCTTCCATTTCTGCCCGGTCTGCGGCTCCACGGTCTATTGGGAAGGCGAGGGCTTCCCCGGCTACGTCGCCGTCGCCATCGGCACCTTCGCCGACCCGGGCTTCCCGGCGGCCACCATCGCGGTGTGGGAGGAGTGCCGCCATCCCTGGGTCGCCCTGCCGCCGGACACGCCGCCCAAGCACGCGGCCAGGCAGGGCTGACGTTGGCGGGGCCACAGGTGAGCGATCGGCGCCCCTGAGACCCCCACCCCTAGCCCGCATTTCTCACGGAATCTGATCCATCGGGGCTCCGAATCAGCGAAAGCTTGTTGTGCGACAACGGCTTGGCGCGAGACGGAGGAACTCCCCGATGGCGACAGAGTGTAGGC
>Ga0075431_100000839_pt1 | contig 26909 bp, 20 predicted proteins | sample RhiMetdeltSRZDD5_FD_75297 | JGI IMG/M metagenome (GOLD analysis project Ga0075431, IMG submission 75297) | Populus rhizosphere microbial communities from Tennessee, USA - Rhizosphere MetaG P. deltoides SRZDD5 | ecosystem: Host-associated > Plants > Roots > Rhizosphere > Soil | place: USA... | reverse complement strand
CCAGCGGGTCCTCGAGCTCGCGGGCGTGGCTGACGTGGAGCATCAGCGCCAGCTGGCGGCCGGAGGCAACCACCTGCTCGAGTGCAGCCATCAGCGCGTCGGCGTCGTTGGCCCGGACGAAGCGCTCCGGGTTGCTCAGGGGTGCCTTGGTGCCGATCCGCACCACGTCGAGATGCTCACGATGCGGCGCGCTCGCCTCGGCCAGCCAGGGGCCGATGACGTGTGCGCCCATGACGAAGGGATCGCCTCCGGTCAGGATGACGTTCGACACCTCGGGGTGGGCGTCCAGGTAGGCACCCATGGTCGCGGGGTCGTCCATCCGCATCTGCATGTCGGGCATGCCGACGAACTGGGCCCACCGGAAGCAGTAGGCGCAGTAGGCGTGGCACGTCTGCCCCCGCCCCGGGAACACCAGCACGGTGTCGGCGTACTTGTGCTGCAGGCCGTGCACCGTCGTCCCGTCGATCCGGGGCACGTTGTGCGCGAGCTGCCCGCCCGGATGGGGGTTCAGCTGGAGGCGGATGACGTTCGGATCGGTGTCGACCGCCGGCTCGGACCGGAGCATGTCCGGATGCGGGAAGTACAGGCGGAAGATCGGATCGTCCGGCGCCGCCGACCAGTCGACCAGGCGGTCGACGATGTGATTCGACACCCTGAACGGCAGCACCGACATCACCTGGTGCGTGGCTGCGACATCGGCGTCCGTGTATCCCGCCCGGCGCAGCAGACCGTCGACCCGTTCCTGGATCGGCGCCCGAGTGTTCATGTCAAATCACCTCTTCCCCCGCCCTCTCGACCCCGCCGACGCAATCGTGCGACCGCAGCCTTCCACGACTGCGACGCCCTCCGCCGTCATCCTGTTCCCGCCGCTTCGCGGCGAACCTGTCCGCCGCGTGAACGCCACACGAACACTCCACGCATCGAGCCAAGGTCGCCTCCCCAGATGGTCCAACGGGATCAGTGGGCGATGTACGGAGCCGCTCGGGGCTCCGGATGAACCTCGCCGCCGGCCTCGGGCCAGGAAGCGTCGGCGCGAGGCGACGGGCGAAGCGCCCGGGTTAGCCTGAATCGATGCACCCGTCGATATCGGCTAACGAATTGCTCGAGGAGTTCGAGTTCCTGTTCGCGAAGTACTCGCAAGAACTACGAGCCACGACCCAGCCCTACCAACTGGCGCGACTCATCGAGAACTACCAGGGCTACGAGTACCGTCCGCAGGACGTGCTGGTAAGGGAAACGTTGATGGAGCATGTCGGTTCCCTACCGATGGTCGCCACAACCTTCTACCCATACATCGACGACGACGACGTCGACCTCGGTCGGGCACTCGTGATGCTTGCGATTCACGATATCGGCGAGCTCGTGACCGGTGACGAGTCGACTTTCACCAAGAAGGCCGACCCGAACGGGTTCGAGCAGGAAGCGGCGCTACGCCTACTCCACTCGTCGTATCACGAAACCTACAAAGACGTAGAGGCCAAAGGTAGCCAGACCGCCAAGTTCGCAAAGAGCATCGACAAGGTGACACCGGACATCTTTGATTACCTCACGCCGGCCGAAGTCACGATCGTGCGATTCCGGCACTTCGTCGGCATGGAGCGCGACGAGATCGTCGGCACCATCATCGACAGCAAGCGGCCGTACATGCTGTGGAACCCCTTCATGACCGAGTTCCACGAGCTCCTCTGCGACAGGCTCGCCACCAAGCTGACCGCGACAAGCTGACGGGAATCCTCGTCCAGCGGAGACTCAGCCATCTACGATTGCAGCCGTGGCGTTCGAGCGGATCTCCGTCGATCACCGGATCATGGGCGGTGTGCCCTGCATCCGCGGCACGCGCATCCCCGTCGCCACAGTCGTGGGCATGATCGCCGAGCGCATGACCACCGACGAGATCCTCACCGAGTTCCCTCAGCTCACCATCGAGGACATCCAGGACGCGCTCCGCTACGCGGCCGCTGCGGTGGATGAGCGAGAGGTCCCCCTTCGCCCGGCGAGTTGAAGCTCCTCATCGACGAATCGCTCTCGGCTCGCGTCGCGCACTTGCTCTGCGACGCGGGCCACGAAGCGGTCCACGTCGGCGACCTCGGGCTCCTCGGCGCACCAGATGACGACGTCATGGCCGCCGCCCGGGACGACGGCCGCTGCTTGATCTCGGTGGACACCGACTTCGGCGAGCTGCTCGCCATCGGTCGCCACTCCGGCCCGAGCGTCATTCTCCTCCGGCGGGCCCCACACCGGCCTGACGAACAGGCCGACCTTCTCCTCGCGGCGCTGGACCAGCTCCACGACGACATAGCTGTCGGAGCGATCGTCGTTCTCACCCAGGACCGAGCCCGCATCCGCCACCTTCCGATCTGATCGGTCAGCGCGTCAACCGATGCCGTGAGGCGGGCGTTGACACAGCAGATCTGTTCCCAAGGGACGGGACAGCGGGACGCGAAGGCGGACACCATGCAGGCAACCATCCACGACCCCCACCTCGGCACCACCGGCGCTAGCGACGACGGCGACTGGCAACCCAGCGGCGGGCGGCGACCGTTCTCGGCCGCGCAGCGGGCGGTGGTCGTGGGCCTCGTCCTGGCGGTGTTGGCGGCAGGGGCGGTGCTCGGGCTGCGCAGCGGCGGCAAGGACGACAGCGAGGCCTCCTCGAGCCACCACGCCGCAGCACCGACCACCCATCCGTCCACGACGGCGGGCCCGGCGACCACCGAGCCCGCCAACCAGGCCCCGGCCACGCCGGCCCCCGCCCCCACCCCCGCACCGGGCAACGACACCGGCACGGGCTCGGAGGAGGCGGCGTCGCTCGAGGACGGGCGCCATCCGGCGTACCTGACCGGGATCGACACCAGCGCCGGGACCGTCGAGTTCGACCTCGTGCAGTGGCTCACCGAAGACGACGCCGCCGAGTACGTCGAGGCCCATGAGGACGAGTACCCGGGCCTGTACGACGAGATCGAGGAGACCGGCATGTACCCCTACGACGAGCTGGTGGTCAACGAGAACCCCCGGCTGCGGACCCTGCCGGTCGCGCCCGACACCCAGCCCATGGTGCTGATGCAGCCCAACGACACCACCTTCTCCCACTCCATCCCCTTCGTCGTCCTGCCCGCCTACTTCGACGAGTTCCAGCTGCACGACGGCGACCACCTCTCCTACTTCGTGTTCTGGCTGACTGTGCGCCACGGCGAGATCGTGGCCATGGAGGAGCAGTTCCAGTCGTGAGCGTCGCGACGCCGGCCCTCGGGATCCCGGCGATCTGTCCCCCACTGGCGCCGCCGAGCGCACCCGGGACGCTGAGCCCGCCGACCTCCCCCGGTCGGCGGGCATCGGCAAGGATGGCCCGGATGACGGGCATCCCGGTGGGCCGAAGGGTCGGTCGGGTCGAGGCCCCGACCGACGACCTGGCGCTGCTCCACCGCGAGAACTACCGGTCGCTCGTGCGCCTGGCCACGGTCGTGCTGGGCGACCTGGGACTGGCCGAGCACGTGGTGCAAGACGCATTCGTCCGGCTCCAGCTGCGCTGGAGCCGGCTGCGCGATCTGGACAACCCCCCTGCCTACCTGCGAACCGCGGTGCTCAACGGGGCCCGGTCGCAGCTCCGCCGCCAGAAGGTGCGCGACCGCTTCGCCGGCCGCCGCACGGTCGACCGGCCGGTCACCACCCCCGAGGCCGCCGCCGTCGACCACGACGACCAAGACCGCATGATCCGGGCCCTCCGCCGCCTGTCGGCCCGCCAGCGCGAGGCCCTCACCCTGCGCTACTACCTGGACCTCCCCGAGGTCGAGATCGCTGCAACCATGGGCGTCTCCCCAGGTTCGGTGAAGACCCACCTGCACCGGGGCCTCGCCAACCTCGCCACCATGCTCGGTGAGGACGGCCCGCCGAGCCAGCCCGGCGACCACCAGACCGGGGAGGACGACCGATGACCGGTGACCTCGAATCTCGCCTCCGGGCCGCGGTGCGCGCCGAAGCCGCCACAGCCGACGGCGCCACGTCGATGGCCGACGAGGACGCCAGCCTGGGCGCGATCCGGTCGCGGGTCCGCACGGTCCGCCGCCGGCGCCGGGCGATGGCGCTGGCAGCCGCCACGGTGGCCGTGGTGCTGGCCGTGGGCGCGCTGCCCCGCCTGGGCGGCGACCGGGCCGACGTGAACGTGGTCGGGGGGCCTGCCGACCGCGAGATGACCACGACCCCCGACGACAGCACGCCGGGCACCACCCCGAGCACCACCGGGGCCGACGCCCCATCGGCGACGGGCGAGGACACCGGCACCACGACGTCTCCCCCACCCGACCCTGACATCATCGGCGACGGCTTCCAGCCGCTGTGGCCCTTCGCCACCCGCGCCGCGGCCACCACGTGGCAGGAGGCGTACGACACCGGCGGCCAACAGCCCTGGCATCTCGACGCCGAGCAGACCGCGCTGTCGTTCACCACCGGGTTCCTGGGCTTCACCGAGATCGACCAGATCACCAGCAGCGACATCGGGCCCGACGAGGCCGAGGTGGGCGTGGGCTACACCAACCCCGACGGCGGCATGTCCACCGCGGCGCTGATCCACCTGATGCGCTACGGCACCGGTGATGACGCTCCTTGGGAGGTGGTCGGCACACACGACACCGACCTGCTGCTCGAGACCCCCGACTACGGGACGACCGCCCGCTCGCCGATGACCGTGGCCGGCTACATCACCGGCGTCGACGAGAGCCTGCGGGTGCAGGTGCGCCAGTCGTCGTCAGCCGAGTCGCTGGGCGAGAGCTGCTGCCTGCCCGCCGGGGGCACCGAGGCCCCATGGGAGACGACGGTCGAGTTCAGCGGCGCCTCCGACCCCGCGATCACCGTCATCGCTTCCACTGGCGGCCACGTCCAGGAGGTCGAGCGCTTCGCCATCACCGGCCTCCGCAGCTGACGTCGGGAGAGCTAACAGTCGCGTCACCTCTGTCTACAATCGTCGGGTGGCCGAACTGGCGGCGCAGGTACCTGTGGTCGACTACCTCGTGCTCGATGATGGGCCGCCGCACCTCGTGGGGAAGCGGTGCGACGGGTGCGGGGCGACCTACCTCGAGCGGCGCAATGCGTGCGCCAACTGCGCAGCGCGGAGCCTCACGGCGGTACGGCTGCCCGAGATGGGGCGGATCGAGTCCTTCACGGTCGTCCAGCGGGGGGCGCCCGAGCACATCGGCCCGTTCATCTCGGTCCTCGTGCGCCTCGAGGACGGCACCTGTGTGAAGGCCAACCTCGTCGGCGTGCCGCCCGACGCGACGGCGATCGACTTCGACCTACCGGTGCGGGTTGCCACCTACCTGGCCGGGACCGACGAGCACGGCACCGAGGCGGTCGCCTTCGGCTTCGCCTACGACGGAACGGATGCGACGGACGAGGGATGAACGACGACGTCTGGATCGTCGGGACGGCTATGACGCCGATCCGCCGCCATGTCCATCGCGACGTGCTCGACCTGGCCACCGAAGCCAGCCTCGGCGCTCTGGACGATGCCGGCATGGTCATGCGGGACATCCATGTGATGGCGGTCGGGAGTCAGTTCGAGCCGTACACCTTCGGTCAGCAGGTGCAGAAGCAGATCGGCCAGACCGGCATCCCGCTCTACAACGTGCACAACGCCTGCGCGACCGGAGCCACCGCCGTGCGGTCGGTGCTCATGGAGATCAGGGCTGGCGAGGCCGACGTGGGACTGGCCGTCGGCGCCGAGCAGATGACCGCCGGGTCGCCGCCCTACCGCGTGAAGGCGCCGTCGGGCCGCAAGGTGTTCGAGCCCGAGGGCCGCGACGGCCACGTGCTGGCGACCGAGGGCATCCTCGGTACCGGGCAGATGTTCGGCGTCTTCGCCCAGACCGGCACCGACTACGCCCGCCGGCACGATGGCGTCGGCTTCGAGCAGTTCGCCAAGGTCGCCGAGAAGAACCACGCCCACTCGACGCTGAATCCGCTGGCCCAGTACCGGCGGCCCTACAGCCTCGAGGAGATCATGAACGCCGAGATGTTGGCCTACCCGAACACCCTTCCCATGTGCTGCCCGACCGGCGACGGGGCGGCGGCCGTGGTGCTGGTATCCGACGCCAGGTTCCGCACCCTCGACCCCGATGTGCGACGCCGGGCGGTCAAGGTGTCGGCAGCGGTCATGACCACCGACCCCTACGACCCCAGTGGCTTCGCCCATCCCGACGTCAACACGCTGACCCGCAACGCCGCCGACCAGGCGTACGAGCGGGCCGGCGTCGGTCCCCAGGACCTCGACCTCGTCGAGCTGCACGACTGCTTCGCCACCGCCGAGCTGGTCCACTACGACAACCTGCGGCTGTGCGAGCCGGGCGGGGCGGGCGCGTGGATCGACGAGCGGGGACCGTGGCGGGACGGCGAGATCCCGGTGAACGTGAGCGGCGGTCTCATCTCCAAGGGCCACCCGATCGGTGCCACGGGTATCGCCAACATCTACGAGGTGGCCACCCACCTGCGCGGTGAGGCCGGCGACCGCCAGATCGAGGGGGCCCAGGTCGGGCTCACCCACGTCATCGGCCTCGGCTCGGTGTGCGCCGTGCACATCCTCGAACGAGCCGCCACCTGATGGCCGGCCAGCTCGACGGCCTGCGGGTCCTCGACCTGACCATCTGGCGCCCGGGTCCGTACGCCACCCAGCTGCTGGCCGAGCAGGGCGCCGACGTGTTGAAGGTCGAGCCGCCCGGCGGCGACCCCATGCGGTCGATGCCGGACCTGTTCGACATCCTCGGCGCCGGCAAGCGCAGCATCGTCCTCGATCTCAAGGAGGACGAGGACCGGGCCTGCTGCCTCGAGCTGGCCGCCGGGGCCGACGCCTTCGTCGAGTCCTACCGCCCGGGCGTGGCGGAGCGACTAGGCGTGGGCTACGAGGCGGTGACCGCCCGCAACGCTTCGATCGTCTACGCGTCGATCAGCGGGTTCGGCGCCGTCGGGCCCTTGGCGGGGCTGCCCGGCCATGACGTGAACTACCTCGCGTACTCGGGCACCCTCCGACCGCGTGGCGGCAAGCCGGTCAACCCGACGGTGCCCGTCTCCGACCTGGCCGGCGGCGTGGCCGGTGCGTTCGCCATCGCCACCGCCTGCCTGGGAGCCAAGCTGCACGGCCGGGGTGAGCGGGTGGACGTGTCGATCGCCGATGTGCTCGCCACCTGGGTGGGGCCGGTGGGGCCGGTGGAGATGGTCGGACTCGACGGTCCGCTCCAGGGAGCGCCGGGCTACGGCATCTTCCCGACCAAGGACGGCGGCTATGTCGCCATCGGCATCATGAACGAGGACCACTTCTGGATGGGCCTGTGCCGGGCCCTCGGGCTGGAGGCCCACGAGCACCTCGACAACCCCGAGCGCAACCGCCGGGTCCACGAGGTCAACGGCCTGATCGGCGAGGTGATCAGCGAGCTCACCGAGGCAGAAGCCCTCGACCGGCTGATGGCCCACGACGTGCCCGCTTCGCCAGTCCTCGACCGCGAACGCATGCTCGCCCACCCGCACTTCCGCCAGCGGGCCAGCATCGTCGATGGCCCGGACGGTCATCCCGCCTCCGGCCCCCTGGTCCGGTTCGAGCGACACCCCGCCAACTCCCCCTACGGCGCCCCACCCGTCGGCGCCCACGAACCCGTCTGGCTGCCCCGCTAGTCGAGGTGGTCGAGCCACACCGTGACCTCGGGGCCGTCTGCGGGGTCTCGCAACCCCCCGTAGCGGACGAGGTCGTCGACCGGGAAGTCGTCGTCGATCATGTCGTAGGCCACCCCGAGCGTGTCCAGGAGGTAGACGAGTCCCCATGTCGTCGTGGAATCGAGTATCGCATCGGGGTCGGGCCCGAGGTCTCTGACCTGTTCCACGAGCCTGCGCACGTCGGATTGGTTCGTGTAGCCGGGTATGCGGCCGACCGCCTCGGCCACTGCATCGGGGTCCTCGATGGGGAGCCCGCCGGCACGGTCGAGAGCGGCGCGCAGCCTGCGGCGCAGGCGACGCGCCAGCTCTTCGTCGTCGGCTCGGGCCGGTCGACTGGCGCTGCCGACGAACTGGGCCCCGGGGGAGAACATCGGGGGACCTTCACCAGGGATGATGTAGAGCCTCAGGTCGGCTGACCCCCGATACTCGCGGTCATCGCCGAGCTGGGCCACCAGCACGGGGTCCCGCGTCACCATCGGCACGCCGGCACCGACCAGCTCGGCCAGGACACCAGGTCCGTACCAGGTGACCCTGGACATGGGTTGATCCATCTCGATCAGTACCGTTCCCTGGCCGCGGACCTCGGCCAGCACCGCATCAGCGAGATCATGGGTCTCGTCACTGATCTCTGACCCGGTGTCGGCACGATCGACCCTGGGCAGCGCCAACAGACCGGCGGCCACCGCCACGGTCATGAAGGCGAGAGGAGCAGGGACATCCGTGAACCACTTCCGGCGGCCCTTCAGCTCGTCCAACACCGCTAAGACGAGCATCATCGTGACGAACGCCGCTGTCACCCAGGCGAACTTGAGATAGGCGACGGTCCTCAGTCCGAGGTTGACCGGGGCGTTGGCCATGCTGAAGACGGTCAGGCCGGCCACGACGGCGGCAATGGCGAGTCCGCTGGTCAAGGTGTGGTTCGCTCGCCGATGAGCCCGCCAGGCGGCAACGACGAGTGCCACCGCCAGCGTCCCGAGGAGGACCAGCGAGACCGGCAGGGACACTCCTTGACCGTTCTGCGCGATCGCCGGGGAATCCATCGACGGCGGGAGCCACCAGGGTGGGAGCGCGATGGTCCCCGCGAACAACCGGACCGCTGTCGGCAGCGAGTAGGTCGATCCTTCACGTCCAGCCTGTATCGCATCGAGCATGAAGGTGAGGTTTCCGCCCTTGTGGACGATCTGTTCGTAGAGGGGTGCCGCCCAGCACACCAGGCCGGCTACCAGACCCGCGGCACCCCAGCGCAGAACAGTCGTCCGAGTGGCCCACGAACCCTCCTCCGCACTCTCCGCCCGGCGCTCGGCGATCACCCGCCACACCAACAGGGTCACTGCAGCGACGACCACCCCTGGCACCACAACGGCGTAGCCGCTGTGGGTCTGGACGACGAAGCTGGCACTCACCGCCAGCACCGGGATGGCCGCCAGGTCCCGGTCGGCGACAGCCCAGCCGGCCACCATGACCACGGCGAACGGGAACAGCGTGACATGCGGTGGCCACGGATCGAAGAGCATCTCGCTTCCCACCGACCAGCCGAGCAGGGCCATGGTCGCCATGGCAACGAGGAGCGCGAGATGCTGACCGCGCCGGAAGGCCAGCCAGGCGACGGTCAGGATGCACACGATGTTGACCGAAGCCACCCCGATCACGGTCCCAGCCGCGGGCCCGAAGAGCCTCACCCACGGGGCCAGCACATAGAACTCCAACGGCCCGGGATGGTGGGTCACATGGGCCCCGCCGGCCATGTCGGCCGCCGTCGAGCGAGTACCGAGCAACGGAAGCTCCCCCGAGAGCACATCCCACGCTCGGATCGCCGGAAACGCGTTGTCCCACACCGGCATCCAACCGGTCCCTACGGCCCGCGCCGCCGCGACGAGCACCGGCAGCACGGCGGCGATGGTCGCTATAGCGACCAACCCGCCTCGAAGCCGCACGCTCGACCCAGGAGCCGAACGCCCAGGCAGCCATGGGAGAAGTCGAGCTGATCGGCGGTCAGGGCCGGTGGCGTCCGCGGCCGTCGTGTTGCTCGGGCCCGCCGATGACGGGACACCCGATCTCTCGTGCGAGACGATCCCCCTCACGCCTGACCTTCTACGGGCGGGCTGCTAGCCGGGGCTGACCGGCGGCGCCGGTGCCCGCCGAGGAGGCCGTGCAACCCCGTGGCCACGGCGGCCAGCGACGATGATCATGCGCCTCTACCTGCCACGGCGTGCCATTGTCGACGGTACCTACGACGCCCGCCAGTCACCCTGGTTCCGTAGCCCTCCTTGGCCCTGGGGCTAGTGCGCCGCTCCGGTTGGCGACGATGGCCGCGTCGTCGATGTGGAAGGCCGGCCGCAGCTCGCTGCGATGATCCTCCGGTTGCACGCTCCGGGCCAGCTCAGGCTCCGTACTCCATCGCGACATCGGTCGAGGCATCGCTGTAGGCATCGGACGAGTAGCCACCACCGGCATCGCCGTCGGAGTCGGCGCTGAAGTCAGCGGCGGTGGCGTCGGGCACGGTGGCCGGCTCGAGGGCTGACGGGGCGAGGCTGACCGGATCATTGCCAGGACCGGCGCCGAGGTCACCGTCGAGGGTTCCGACCAGGTCGGGGGCCGTGCCGCCGACGGGCGAGAGCTGGGCGTTCATCCCGTCGTCGGCGGCGATCTCGGACGTGGTCCCGGGCCAGGGGTTGACAGGGTCGTCCCCTGGCGTGCTGTCCGGCAGCCCGCCAGGGTCGATGGGCCCGTCGACCGCGGCCGCGGCGACCTCCGCGCCCGGCGCGTCGCCCACGGGGTCGGCCATCGAGCGGGGGTCCATGAGGTCGGTGTCGTGGATGCCGCCCGGGGCCGACGCCGGCGTCTGCAGCCGGGGGTCCATCAGCTCGTTGCCTGGCGTCTCCGACAGGGGGATGCCGGCACCGATGATGTCGGACACCTCGATCTTGCTGAAGTCGGGCCTGATCGCGTCGGCCTGGGTCAGGAGCTCCTGGACCTTCCCCAGGTGGACGGTTCGCTGGTCCTGCAGCCAGGGCGTGTCGGCCAACCGCATCTCGTCCGCCGCCTGCTCCAGCACCGTCGCCTTCGACTCGAGCTGGTTGGCGGTGAGCCGCATGGCGTCGAGCGAGGCCGACTGGTCGTAGCCGGCTCGCCCGACCTGGAAGGCCTCGCGGTCGGCCCGCTCGGCGATGTCGAGCTGCTGGCGGGCGACCTGCTCCGAGCGGGTGGCCCGCTGGCTGTAGGAGGTCGCCGCCGCGCGCAGGAGCTGTGCCTGCTCCCGGAGGTCGTCGGCCATGTCCCGGCCGAAGGGGCTGCCGTCGTTCGCCATCCGGGCGGCGTCGTCCTCGAACTTCCTGGCCAGGTCGAGGTTCTCCTTCGCCTTGCCGTGCATGTCGTCGGCCTGGGTCGTGGCCGTGGCCGCTACCGCTCGGGCCGAGGCCGCCGCCCGGTGGGCGTCGTCGACCTGGGCGCCCGTGTCGATCCCGACACGTTCCTGGCGGTCGGCCTGCTGCCGGTTCAGGCCGGCGGCCCGCTCTCGCAACTTCGCGGCCTGCTGGTCGAGTGCGGCCGACGTCGGGGTAGCCACCGTCATCATCTCCTGGTCGGATCGGGTCGTTGGGCTTGCTGGGACGCTCCGTAGACCGCCTCGGCGGTCCGGGCCGCGGCCTCGCACACCTCGACCAGCGGCGGGTCGGCCAGAGGATCGGAGGAGCGGCCGCGCCACCGCCCGATGGCCTGCAGCGCCGCCGAAGCCAGCTCCTGGGCACCGGCCGGGCCCGCCAGGCCGAGGGCGGCCTCGGCGGTGGGGGCGAGCAGCATGCGCTCGAGCTCGGCCCGCTCGCTGTCGTTCACCCGGATGCCGCCGCTGGCCAGCACGTGGGCCGCCCGGATGCGGGCGAAGTCGACCGCCCCGGCCTCGATGCGCTCGGCCTCGCGGTCGACGTAATCGCCCCGCGACGGGTCGGTGGCCCGCAGGCGCCGGGCCAGGGCGCGGATGGCGACCAGGGCCGACCGGGCTTGCAGCACCCGGGCCCGGGGCAGGAAGTGCTCGGCGATGACCTGACTTAGCTGGTTCAGGCCCGAGCGCTCGACCAGCCGAGGCCCGAGAGTCGCCGCCGTGGTCGCCCCGCCCCTCACCTCCTGCACGGCCACCCGCATGCCGTACATGCCGAGCCGGTCGAGCAGGCCGCGCCGGATCTCCACGGTCAGGTGGCTGGCGTGCAGGTCGCAGAACTGCTCGGCCGACAGGAGCATCATCTCGAGCTCCTCCGGTGGGGTCGACGCCACCTCCCGCAGCGAGCTGGCCTCGGACTCCCGTAGGGTCAGCCCGGTCTCGGCCAGCAGCCCGGCCATGGGCACGACTGTGGCGCACAGGGTGTGGACCGACTCGTCGGCCCGGTAGCGCTCGGCGATGCGGCCGGCCGACTCCATCGCGTCGAGGCGGCCGGCGCCGATCTCGTCACCCCGCGACAGCACGGCCACCGCGTTGACCGGCGACGCCGCCACCACCGACCGGTCCATGAAGGCATCGAGGAACTCCACGTCGCTGCGATGGAGGTGACGCATGAGGTAGATGACGGCGTCGGCATCGGGCACATGGTCGCCGTCGTGGTCGAGGAACTCGCGGGTGCGCCGGGAGTTCTCGTCGTTGAGCGAGGCCAGGCCAGGGGTGTCGATCAGCGTGACCTTCTCGAGGGCCGAAGCCGGCCAACGCACGTCGAGGAACTGGACGTCCGCCTCGGCCACGCCGTTGAGCACGACGTTCAGGGCGCCCTCGTCCCGGCGGAACTCGAGCGCCTTGTCCTGGCCGGTCTTGAGCCGGGCGTTGACCTCGTAGCGGGGCCCTCGCCGGTACCACGACACCAGCCGGGTGCACTCGCCCGCGTCGGTCGGTGCCAACCGCTCACCCACCAGGGCGTTGAGCAGGGTCGACTTACCGGCCTTGACCCGACCGGCGATGGCCACGTGCAACGGGCCGTTGAGCCGCTGGCCGAGGGCCTCGAGGTCACTGCGATAGGGCGTGCCCTCGAGCTTGTGGCCCAGCTCGCGGGTGAGCGCCAGCACCATCGCCCCGGCGTTGCCGATGGTCATGGTCACGACGGGCCCCCACGGCTCGGAGTAGCGCCGGCCGGAGCGGGTGCCGCGGGTGCGCCGGCGAGCGAGGCCACCTTGGCCAGCACGGCCGACGCGGCATCGATCTCGGCCGAGCGGCGTTTGGCCTGCTCCTGGGTCTGGGCCGCCAGCTTCTGGGCCCGCTGGGCCGTGTCGGTGTAGGTGCGCTGCAGCTCGGCCAGCCGGTCGCCGAACTCGTCGCGCATGTCGCGCTGGAGGTCGCGGATCAGCTGGTTCATCTCGTTGGTGACCTCGAACTGCACGTCGTCGAGGAACTGGCGGACCTGCTGGCGGGCCGACTGCCGGCGCATCTGCACCTTGCGCTTGCGGTCCTCGGAGAGCTGCAGCCCGCCGAACAGCGAACCGGCGGCGAGCAGCACCGGGTTGGACGCCAGCAGCGTGGCCGCCGCGGCCGGGAGGAACTGGCCCATCATCCCGAACATGACGACGCCGCCCTGGGCGCCGCGCAGGCCGGTGAGGCCGCCCATGATCCTGGCCTTCCTACCGCCGCCGTCGTCGAGGGCCTTTCCCTGCCACAGCTCGCCGACGTCGACCACGTCGTCGTGACGGCCCCGCACGGTGGGCAGCAGCAGGTGTTCGTCCTGGAGCAGCTCGGCCACCTCGGCATGGATCGAAGCCCGGCCCTCCTCGATGGCCACGAAGACCCGGGTCACCTCGTCGGCCACCTGGGCCTGCATCTCCCGGACCATGTCATCCCACTGCTCGCCGGTCTTGAGCTCCTCGACCAGCTCGTCCATGACCCGGGAGATGGTCCGCATGCCTGAACGGAAGTCGTAGCTGACCTTGTTGGACAGGTCGCCGACGCGGTCACCCACCACCGCGGTCCACTTGGCGCCCGGCCCCCGCAGGTGCTCGAGCCGCTCGCTGGCCCGCTGGAGGTCCACCGTCGCCTGCTTCACCGTGGTCGGGTCGGCCAGCATGCGCTTCTCGTCCTCGAGGGCGGAGCGCATCAGCCCGGTGATGCCCCGGATGTCGCTCTTGGACCGCTCCTCGGCGGTGGCCTTGGCCGGCTCCACGATCTGCTTGCCCAGAGCGTCGATCAGCTCGGGGAAGCGGCTGCGGGCGTTGAGCTCGCGGTCGCGCCGGCCCAGGGCCTCGGTGCGCAGCACGCTGGACACCGCCACCAGCGGCACCTCGATGGTGGCGTTGGCCAGGTGGCCCCGGTTGATGTCGACGATGCGCTCCCACTCCGGGTACAGGTCGGTCTTGGTCTGGGCCATCAGCACCGTGGGGCACAGCTCGACCGCCCGGCGCAGGAACGCCACCTCGGGGGCGCTCAACTCGGCCGAGGCATCGGACACGAAGATGAGCCCGTCGGCGAAGGGCAGGAAGGCCAGGGTGGCCGCGGCGTGACCGGCGCCGAGGCCGCCCATGCCGGGGGTGTCGACCAGGGTCAGGCCCTGGCGGAGGATGGCGCTCGGGGTGGTGATGTCGACCCGCTCGACCTGCTTGTTGTTGCCCGGGTTGCCTCGCTCGGACACCCAGCCGTCGAGCTGCTCGATGGCGATCTGCTCGGCGACCTGCTGGTCGCCCTCCCGGCGCCGGACGATCGCGGAGGGGTGCTCGCCGTAGCGCACCAGGGTGATGGCCGACGTCGCCAGGTCGTCGTCGACCGGGCACACGCCCGCACCCAGCAGGCCGTTGACCAGCGAGCTCTTGCCCTGCTTGAACTCGCCGACGACGCACACGATGGTCGACGGGCGATGCAGCCGGGCGCCGGCCGCGGTCGCCCGGTTCACCAGGTCCTCGCGGTCCAGCGCCCTGAGCACCTTGACCAGCTCGCCGATGAGGCTGTCCAGCGTCGGCGGTTGGCCCGGCGCGGGGCCGGGGGCCGGGGCAGGGGCTCGTGCCTGGGCGGGGGCGGCCGGCGTCATTCCAGACCGTCGAACATCGTGCCCATCGACTGGTCGACCTGGTCAGCAGCGCTGATGTCCTGCTGGAAGTCGTCCATCGGCTCGGGGGCAGGGGCGGACTGGTCGACGACGTCCGGCGCCGGCGCGGGGTCGTCGGGGAACGTGGGGTCGGCGGGCTGCTGGTAGCCGTCGTCGGGCTGCTGGTAGCCGGAGTCCGCCGCCCCGCTCGTCACCATCTGGTCGTAGTCGTCGTAGCCCGGGTCGTCGCCACCGTCGTCGCGGCCGAGAGCGTCGCGGGGCATCGTCACCCGGGGATCGGGCTGGGTGTCGGGCTGGGGATCGGCGATGTGGTCATCGGGGATCCCTACCGGGCCGGGCCCCAACGGCCCCTGACCGAGCTGGTCGTCGTAGCCTCCGAGGGGCGTGAACTCGCCTCGGGGGTCCGGAGCGAAGCCCCTCGGCTCGGTCCCGTAGGTGGCGTCGTCGTGGTCCAGGCCGTTGCCGAAGAGGCTGTGCCCCAGGCCGCCCGGCCCGGCTTCGCCGTAGCCGTGGCCCAGGGCCGCGTTGCCGACCGACTGCCATCCCGCGGGCATGGCGGTCGAGGCGTAGTCGACGAGGTTGCCCGCCCAGCTGTTCGAGTCGCCGCTGAAGATCTGTCCGGCCGCGCCCCGGATGTCCTCGGGGAGGTAGGAGCCGACGCGATCGACGATCCCGTGGACCAGGCTGTCGCGCCCGCCATCGCCGCTGAACCGGTCGATGTAGCCACCGATGGTGCTGGCCCAGCCACCATCGCCGCCCTCCGAGCCGCCGTCATCCGAGCCACCGAAGAAGCTGCCCAGCGTGCTGGCCCAGCTCGAGCCGCCGCCCTCCGAGCCACCGTCATCGGAGCCACCGTCGTCCGAGCCACCGAAGAAGCTGCCCAGCGTGCTGGCCCAGCTCGAGCCGCCGCCCTCCGAGCCGCCGTCATCGGAGCCACCGAGGAAGCTGCCGACCGTGTCGATCACCTCGTTGGCGTCGTCACCGAACACTTCGTGGGCGGCGCCCTCGAGAAGGCTTCCCAAGAAATCCATCGTCTCGATCTCCTTATGCGAGGTCTTGTGTCAGGTCTTGGCTCAGGTCGTCCATCGACTGCTCGACGGTGTCGGCGGCCTGGAGGGCCGAGCTGAAGTCGTCCATCGGGGCGAGGTCGGCGGCACCCAGGTCGGTCGAGCCGAGGACGTCGTCGGCGCCGATGGCCTCGGCGCCCTGGTCGCCACCGATCTCGGACCGGGCCACGTTGGCCACGACGTGCGCGGCCTCCTCGAGGCTGGGGCCGTCGAAGTCGGCGTCGCCCGACCAGTCGGAGCGCTCGACCCCGTCGACGTCGGCATGGGCATAGGTGGCCTCGCCGCGAACCGACATGCCGAGGGCGTCGACATCGCCCTGGAGCTGCACGCCCTCGACGACGTCGCCGTCGGCGCTCTCGGCCCGGTCGTACTCGACGCTGCCGCTGGCCTTCATGCCCATGTACGACACCGAGCCGTCGACACCGACCGACTGGACGACGTCGCCGTCGGCGCTCTCGGCCCGGGCGTAGTCGACGCCTCCGCCCACCGTGAGCCCGGCGTACCCCACCGAGCCGTCGACACCCACCGACAGCTGCGAGGCGCCGTCGGCCGTCTGCTGGTAGGCGAAGTGCTCGCCGCCGGCCAGGGTCACTCCCGTGGGCGTGATCCAGCTCCCCTGGCTGTTGAGGTAGCCGCCCCAGCCGGCGTCGGTGCTGGCGAAGCCGACCTCCCCCTCGCCGCTGAAGATGCCGTAGGGCGTCGGGAGCGTGCCCTGCGCTCGGCCGTTGACCAGCACGTCACCGTTGGCGGCCAGCGTCACGTGGCCCTCGGCGTAGGGCAGGGGGCCCCAGTCGATGCCCGCCGACCCGCTGGCCGAGAAGCCGTCGTGGGTCATGCTGACGTCGAACCCGTTGTAGAGGGCCTCGCTGCTGGCGCCGATGCCGTCCTCGCCGATCGAGGCGCCCACGTGGGCTAGGCCGTCGATCCCGGCGCCCACGGTGAACTGTCCGTCGTCGAAGTCGACGTTCACGGCTCCACCGGTCACGTAGTCGACGGTGTCGAAGACGTAGTCATCGGCCGCGTTCATGGTGGTCGAGGCCAGGCCGAACGTGGCGGTGTCGACAGTGCGGCCGGCCCAGCCGATGGCGTCGCCGACGGCGCCCTGCGATACGGCGTCGTACGCCGACTCGGCTACGTCGCTGATGCCCTCGCCCACCTCCTCGAAGGCATCGCCGATGTCGTCCAGGAATCCCCAACCCACCGTCATCACCTCAGTCGGTCGGCGTGAACCGGAAGGAGCCGACCAGCTCGATGAAGGCCGGGCCGAACCGCTCCACGTGGTCCTGGGGACTGGTGGCGATGAGCTGGAAGAAGTCGACGGTCTTGCCCTGGTCGGGTGCAGGGGCGAAGAACAGCGCGTGCAGCTGGGCCAGGGGCCGGCCCGACTTGGGAGCCTCGAGCTCGACCCCCCGCAGGTAGACGACGTTGGTGCCGAAGCGGGCCAGGCGCTCCATGGTCACCTTGGCCGACGGCGTCGTCTGGTGGAGCCGGGCCCAGGTGGCCTGGGCCGCCTGCTTGAAGTCGACGGCTCGGGGCACCCGGTCGTGGCTCAGGATGGCGTTGACCCAGAACCCGTCGATCTGCTCGGCGGTGCGGGCCACGACGAGAGCGTCGGGCGCCTCGTCCAGCACCCAGCCCGGCGGCACCGAGAAGATGAACGGCGGGACGGGCTTGATCATGGCGCTCGGGTACACCGCCACCCGCGCCGTCAGATCGGCGGGCTTGTCGGTGGTGGCCGGGGGCCGTGTGGTGGTTGCTTGATCGGACATTGGATGGCCTGCCTCGTCAGTCGTAGGAGGTGGAAGCGTCGCTGTAGGAGTCGTCGTAGGAGCCGGCCTCGGCGTCGCCGTAGGCGTCGCCCGAGCTCTCGCTGTAGGCGTCGCCTCCGTACGACGGAGCCTGATCGGCGCTCGCCGGGGCCTGGTCCTGGCCAGCCTCGGGCGCCTCGCCGTAACCGGAGCTCTCGCCGTACCTGGAGCTCTCGCCGTACCCGGCCGAGTCGTCGGGACCGCCGGACTCGGTGTAGCCGCCGGACTGGTCGTAGCCCGAGGCGTCATACCCGCCGGACTGGTCGTAGCCCGACGCGTCGTAGCTGCCGGACTGGTCGTAGCCCGAGGCGTCATACCCGCCGGACTGGTCGTAGCCACTGGCGCCGGTCGGGTCGTCGTAGCCGGACGTCCCGTCTGGATCGGCGGCTGGTGCCGCGTCGGGGTTGGACAGGTAGGCGCTCCCGCCCAGCACGTCGCCCGTCGTCGACGCCATGGGGGCGATCGGTGCCGGGCCGAGCGGGCTGGCCAGGCCCGAGGTAGGGCCGAGCGGGCTGGCCATGCCCGAGGTGGGGCCGAGCGGGTCGGTGCCCGTGGTCGGCGCGGTACCGGCGGGCGGCCGGGTGGTGGCGTCCGGCCCTTGACCGGGATCAGTCGCTTGACCGGGATCAGTCGCTTGACCGGGATCAGTCGCTTGACCGGGATCGGTGGCTTGACCGGGATCGGTGGCTTGACCGGGATCCGTCGCTTGACCGGGATCCGTCGCTTGACCGGGATCCGTCGCTTGACCGGGATCCGTCGTCGTCCCCGTCCCCGGGGCCGCCGGGTCGACGTCGCGGCCGTCGGCTGCGCCGTCCTCGTTCTCGCTGGGGACGACGATCACCTCGGACTCGCTCTGGGGGAAGGGGATGCTCCGGCTGGGATCGCCGCCGAAGTTGATCTCGTCCTGGTCGGACCAGCCGTCGCCGTCGAGATCGCCGGTAGGCCGGTGGAGCTCGGGGATCACCGCGCCGTAGCTGTAGAAGCCGCCCGGGTCCATCTCTCGCACCTCGCCGGCACGCTCCGAGACGTCGAGCACCTTGCCGTTGCCCAGGCTGATGCCCACGTACGCCCGAGCCGGCCGGTCCGGCGACGCCAAGGGATCGGACGAGAACCCGAACACCAGGGCCCCCTTGGTCTGCAACGCCTCGTCGACCGGCACGGCCGCACCGGCGTCGTGCAGGTACCGGTACTGGTTCCACGAGCCGTCGGGCATGTCGCGCACGCCGGCCCGCTTGGCCGCCCACTCCACCAGCTCGGACGAGTCGAAGGCTTGACCGCTCTGAGCGTGGGGGTCGACCTCGGCGCCGAACCGGTAGGGCTTGCCGATCTGGTCCTCTGCGTTCTTGATGAACTGGTCGAGCGGCGACAGGTTGTGGGTCACGCCGTCGGCGCCCATGTCCGGGTGGCCGCGGAAGTCGGGGCCGCCCAGCTGGTGCGACATCTCCTCGACCCAGTCGGCGACTCCGTTGCCGTCGGCGTCGGCGTTGTGCTGGACGCCGTGGGTCCGCTCCCAGTCGGTGATGGAGTCGGCCTTGGCCTGGATGGTGTCGGGATCGAGGTCCTCCACCTCCGGCACCCGCGGGTTGTGGATGGGCACCGCCACCTCGATGCCATCGATGTAGCCATCGCCGTCGGTGTCGGGGTTGTGGTCGTCCGTACCGAGCTGTCGCTCGAAGTCGTCGTTCAGGCCGTCGTCATCGCTGTCGGGCGAGCGGTACGGGTCGACCGGCACGCCGGACCCCGGTGGTGCCGACGGCCCGGGTGAAGGCGACGGTGACGGCGAGCCGGGGACCGGGTCGCCGGCCGTCTCCGGCGCCCATGCCTGGTCGGCCGCCTGGACGATGCGCGGATCGATCTCGGGGATCTGGGGCTTGATGGCGTCGGCCTGCGCGCGCAGGTCGGCGACCTGCTCGCGGTAGAGGTCGGCGCTGATCTGGTCGCCCGAGGCCTCGAGCTCAGCGGCGTCGTTCTCCAGCGACTCGGCGTTGGTGAGCAGGTCGACCTTCTTCTGGAGCTGGTCGACCGCCGAGTCCATCTTGAAGGCGGTGCCCCTGATGGTCATGGCGACCGACGAGTCGTCCGTCGCCTGCTGCAGGTCGATGACCCGCTGGTCGAGCTCGTGGGCCCGAGCTCCCGATTCCTCGGCCGCTCGCTCGAGCCGCTCGGCTCGCTGCTCGGCAGCCCGGGCCAGGGCCTGGCTGCGATCGACCATCTGCTGGGCGAACCGATGGTCGGCGCCTGGCTCGCGGCCGGTCGCGGCCATGTCGTCGGCGTCCTTGTGGGCCTCGCGGGCGGCGGCCCGCTCCCGCTGGGCCTGCTGCCGTGCGGTGTCGGCCTCCTGGCGGGCGGCCTGGTAGGCCCTCCGGGCGTCGTCCAGGGCACCGCCCCGGTCGGCGTAGCGCGTGGCCTCGGCCCGGTCGGCGGCACCGTGCAGGCCGGCGGCCCGCTGCCGGAGCTGGTCCAGCTCGGCCCGAGCGCTCGCGGCCGTCGCTGCCGTTGCGGCCGGCGCGGTGGGTGCGGTGGTCGTCGTGGGGGTGGGGTCGTTCATCGTGGATCGTTCCTCACACGTCGGCCGACAGGTCCGTGTAGCTGTCGGCGAAGCTCGGGGACGCGGCGTCGGCGGCGTAGCTGGCGCCGTCGCCGGAGTCGGAGTAGCTGTCGGTGAAGCCCGGGGACCCGGCGGGGGCGTAGCTGGCCGCGTCCGGAGCCGGGCTCAGCGCGGGGTCGTTGAGGGTCGCCGGCCCGATGTTGCTGTTGTCCGGGTAGGAGACGTTGGGCTCGGGCTCGTCGTCGGGGTAGCAGACGTTGGGCTCGGGCTCCGGTTCGTCGTCCGGGTAGCAGACGTTGGGCTCCGGATCGACCGGCGTGGGTGCGTTGGGCACGTACTGCGGGTCACCCGGCTCGGGGGGCGGCAGGTCCTCGTGGATGATCCGCCCGTCGGGGCCGTACGACTTGGCCGGCTCGGGCTGGCGGCTCGGCGGCACCACGTTGGGGTCGTCGTGCGACGGGCCGTAGCTGCCCGGAATGGTCACGGTGCCGTCGCCGCCGCCGTCGGGCGCCCAGGGATCCGGAGGTGGGATCGTGTCGTCCACGGCGTGGAACTCCGGGATCTTGGCGCCGTAGCTGTAGTACTTGCCGGGATCCATCACCCGGACCTCGCCGGCACGCTCGGAGATGTCGAGGATCTTGCCGTTGCCCAGGCTGATGCCTACGTAGGCCCGGGCGGGACGGTCGGTCGACTCGAGCGGATCGGAGGAGAACCCGAACACCAGGGCCCCCTTGGTCTGCAACGCCTCGTCGACCGGGATCGCCGCGCCGGCGTCGTGCAGATAGCGGTACTGGTTCCACGAGCCGTCGGGCATGTCGTGGAAACCGGCCTGGTGGGACGCCCACTCCACCAGCTCCGACGAGTCCCAGGCCGTCGGGTTGGCGTCGTCCTCGCTGGCCTCGGCACCGAAGCGGTACTTGTCGCCGATCTGGTCGCTGGCCGCCTTGATGAAGCGGTCGAGCTTGACGCTCGGGGCGTCGTAGTCCCTGATGTCGTAAGGCCTGTCCTTGGGCATGGTGTGTCCTCTCTGCGTCTCTGCGTCCCGGGCCGCTACAGCGGCGTGTGGGGGTCGGTGTCGAGGTCGGACGGCGCGTCGTCGTTGTCCGGGCCGTCGTGGTCGGGAAGCGCGGTGTCGGTGGTGCCGAAGTCGCTCGACACGTCGGCGGGGACGGGGTCGGCGATGGCCACCACCGGTGCCGGCTCCGGCGCCGCGACCGGCTCGGGGGCCGGCACGGGCACCGCTTCGGGTTCCGGTTCGGGCGCGGGTGCCGGTGCCGGGATCTCGGCCGCCAGCTGCAGGTCGGGGGCCGCGGCGCTGGCATCGGCGAAGGCGTCGACGCCCAGCAGGTCGTCGGACGGTGCGGCGGCGCCCGGATCGACCGGCTCGACCGGCTCGGGCGGCGCGGTGGCGGTGCCCGGGTCGACCGACGCGTCGGGTGCCGGCACCGGCGCCGGCTCGGACGGCACGTCCTCGGCGGCGGGCGGAGGCGGCGGAGCGGCCTCGTCGGCCGGCGACGAGGAGGCATCGCCACCGGCCATCATCGGCTGCATCTGCGGCCCACCCGGGGGCAGCACCTGGTCGAACACATCCTCGAGCTGCTGGGGCAGCATGTGGCCTGCGGCCGCCTCGGGGCCAGGTTGCTGGTCGGCCACCGCGGCCCGGGCCCGGTGGTCGCGCACGACCACGCCTCCCCCGGCGTCGCCCTCTCCCCGGTGATCCCGGACGACCGGCCGCGTGCCGGTCGGGTCCTCGCCCCGATGATCGCGGACGATGGGGTCGGGGTACGGCTGGGGCGGTGGCGCCGCCGGAGGCGGCGTGGAGCCCACCGGGGGCGCGGTCGGAGGCTGCGAGCCGGGCGCCGGGGTGCCCCACCGCCAGTCGCTTTGCTGCCCGGTCGGGGGCGGCACAGTGGTCGGCGGGTGGTAGGGGCTCTCCCAGCCATCGTCGATGACGACGACCCGGTCGTCGGCGTCGCCCACATCGCCCGCGGGGTCAGCGCTGCCGGGGCTGCTGGGCGCCTCGTCCCAGTGTCCTCGCACGTAGTGGCCGTCGTCGTAGTGGCCTTCGACCCACGTCCTGCTCGGAGCGGCAGGCGGCTCGTAGTCGTGGGTGCCGCCCGGGTCGGTGATCGTCCAGTGGCCCCTGATGTACTGGCCGTGCTCGTCGAAGTGGCCGTCCACCCACTGGGTGGTCTGCTCCGACATCGGGACGTCCGGCGGCGGGGGCGGATCGGGGATCGGCTCCCAGTGTCCGGGGATCTCTCGGCCGTCCTCGGTGTGGGTCTCGACCCAGTGGGAGCTCGGCGGCGGGAGGGTGACCGCCGGATCGGGATCGTCGCCGTCGTCCCAGTGACCCCTGATGTAGTGGCCGTCGTCGTCGTAGCGGCCCTCGACCCACTGGTAGTCCGGGTCGGGGGTGGGGTCTGGCGTGGGCTCCGGCCTCTCGGCCTCCCAGTGGGCGGGGACCGTCCGGCCGTACTCGTCGACGTGCTCGTCGACCCAGTCGAGGCCGGGGCGATCGTGGACCGGGGTCACCCGTTCCCGCTCCCAGTGGCCGGGGATGTTCTGGCCCTGCTCGTCGACGTGGTTCGGGATCCACTCGAAGCCCGTCTGGGTCGGGGGCAGCGGATCGGGCGGCGGGGCGTTGTCGCGGACGAAGTCCTGGACCTGGTGGTCGTAGGCCTGCCGCAGCTCGGCCAGCGCGTCATTGGCGCTCTGCCCGGGCCGGGGCTGGTAGTCGTTGATCAGCGCCTGCATCTCGGTGCGGAACGCCGCCACCTCGTCGGGCGTCGCCCCAGCGGGCGGGGGCCAGCCGTCGAGGTGGGCCAGCATCTCCGTCCGGGCGTCGTGGATGTCCGGCGCCGTGCTGTCGTCGCCGTTGTCCCGGGTCTGCTCGTCGATGACCGCCGCGAGCTTCATGTCCTGGACGAAGTCCTCGACCTGGTCGTCGAACTCCTGGCGCAGCTCGGCCAGGGCGTCGTTGGCGCTCTGCCCGGGCCGGGGCTGGAAGCGGTCGATCAGCGCCTGCATGTCGGTGCGGAACGCCGCCACCTCGTCGGCGTCGGCACCCTCGGGCGGCTCCCAGGCGGCGAACCGATCGAGCAGCTCGGCCCGGGCGTCGCTGATGTCGGCCAGGGGCGGCAGGTCCCCGTCCCCGTCGGGCTGGGACCCGGCGTGGCGCGCCGGGGGTCGGTCGGCGACCGCGACCCGCTCGGCGCCGCGCATGCGCGCGCCGCCGAAGCCGCCACCACCGCCGCCACCGAAGCCCCGGCCGCCGCCACCTCCGCCGCCGCCCCCACCGGGGCCACCGCCGAGGTCGTCGAAGGCGTCCATGCTGTCGTCGGGCGGGGGCGCGAGCTTGTCCTCGGACGCCTCGGTGTCGGCCTTGTCGTCCGCGCTGTCCTCGTCGTCGTCGCCGCCGAGGAACTGAGTGGCGGCGTAACCGGCGGCCGCCACCCCGCCAGCTGCGGCAGCGACGCCGGCGGCCACACCGGGGCCGCCGATGAACCCGCCGTCCTTGCCCCTGGACGACTTGCTGTTGGCGGCCGCTCGCAACGCTGCCGCCCGGGCACCGGCCTGAGCCGAAGCGCTCAGCGGCGCGCCCGGCTTGCCGGGGGCGCCTGGGGCGCCGGGTGCACCGGGCGGCGGGGGCGGGGGTGTCGCCGAGCCGGAGGAGCCCTCCGCCGGATCGGCCGGATCGGCTTTCTTGGTGGGACTCATGACGGTGCTTCCTCCTGCGGCTCCGAGAGCCACGACGAGCTTGGGATCGGCGTCGAGCAGGGTCGGACGCCCGATGCGCCGGCCCACCTCCTCAGCCACGATGGGGATGCGGGACGAGCCGCCGACCAGCAGGACGCCGGCGAGGGCCGACGGTTCCACGGCGGCGGCCGCGATGGTGCGGTCGAGGGCACCGAGGGTGTCGGCGATGCGGGCCCGGGCAGTGGCCTCGAACTCGTCGCGGGTGATGCGCACCTCGGTGTGCAGGCCTGGCAGGGCAACCGGGATGCTCGCCTCGGTGTCGCTCGACAGCGCCTCTTTGGCCTCGGTGCACTCGGCCCGCAGCCGGGCCAGGGCCCGCCGGGCCTCGGGGTCGGTGCTGTCGAGCTCGCGCAGCCGGCCGTCGAGCGCCTGGTCGACATGGAGGATCACGATCTGATCGAGGTCGACGCCGCCGACCCGCTCGAGGCCCTCGGGCTGGCCGAGGATCTCGGCGCCCTGCTCGGTGCAGCGCACGACAGTGGCGTCGAAGGTTCCGCCACCGAAGTCGTAGACCGCCACCACATCGCCGGGGGAGATCCGCCCCAGGCTGACGTAGTGCAACGCGGCGGCCACGGGCTCGGCCAGCAGCGTGGCCTCGCCGACGCCGGCCAGCCGGGCCGCCTCACGGATGAGGTCGAGCTTGTAGTCGCCCCAGTTGGCGGGGTGGGTGAGCACGATCTCCTCGGGCTGGCCCTCGGCCGCCTCGCTGGCGACCTGGACCACGTGCCGCAGCAGGTGAGCCATCAGCGCCTCGGCGCCGTAGGGCTTGCCCCCCATGACCATGGGCGTGGTGTCGCCCAGGCGGCGCTTGCACTCGCGCAGCCCACTGGCCGGATCGGCCAGCAGCTGCCGCTCGGCCCGCTCGCCGGCGATGACCTCGCCGGCCTCGACGGCCAGCACCGAGGGCATGGCCGGCGCATCGGTGCCGAGGTCCAGCGCCTTGACGATGCCGCCACGCCGCAGCGCGGCCGCGGTCCACGTCGTGCCGAGGTCGACACCGAGCCGGATTCCGGCGCTGCTCACCCTTCCTCCTGTTCCGTCCATCGACGTCGACGGTACGAACGGCCCGGCTCGGGGTCGCCGGGAGGGTTCCCGGTTCCGTTCCCTGGTCTCAGGACCCGGAGCCGGGGGACCGAGGGCTGATCGAGGCGATCAGGCCCCTTCGGCTGGTCGGCCGGGGCCGACGAGCCGTCTCCGCCGTCACCGTCCGAGCCATCGGGCCGGTCGGACCCGCCGCCGCCGTCGGACCCGCGGTCGTCGGAGCCCGCCGCCGACTCGGGCAGCTCAGCGAGCAGGCCGTCGAGACGCGGCCCGGCGGGCTGGTCGTCGAGGCCGGCGAGCACGGCCCGCTGGGCGGTGGTGAGCGCCGCCGCCAACAGTGGCTGGTCGGCCCACGGGTCACGCACCTCGCCGGGGTCCTCGGCCTCGGCTTCGACGCCCTGCCACCAGGGCTTGGCCCGCCGGGTCACGATGCCACCCGCTCGGGGACGGCGCCCTGGTGGACGACGACGGCCAGCTCGGTGCGGGAGTGCAGCCCGAGCTTCCGGTAGATGTTCTGCAGGTGGAAGTCGACGGTCTTGACGCTGAGGTACAAGGCCTCCGCGGCCTCCTGGTTGGTGCGGCCCTCCGCCACCGCCAGGGCCACCCGGTGCTCGGCCCGGCTGAGCCGGGACGAGATCGGCGGGGGGACGGGGTCGCTGCGCAGCAGGCGGGCCAGGCGGGGCTTCCAGCCGGTGACTCCGGAAGCCGCCCAACGGCTCAGCGCCTCCTTGGCCGCCACCTTGGCGACGTCGAGGTCGCCGACCCGCTTGGCCAGCTCGGCCCGGGCCATGACCACCGCGGCCGCTTCCAGCGGCAGCTGTTCGGCCTCGGCGCGCGCCAGGGCAGCGTCCAGCTCGGCGCGTGAGCCCAGCGCGCCCAGGGCGCGGCGGGCCCGCACGTCGAGGATGGGCGCGGGATCGCCGACGAACCTCCGCAGGGTCGCGGCCCGGGAGTCGGCCTCCGTGGGACGGTCGGCGGCCAGGGCCGCGGTGACCAGGTCGGCGGCGGCCAGATGGGGGACGACCCGGCAGGCCGCCCGCAGGTGATCGACCGCGGCCGCGTCGTCCCCGGCCGCCAGGGCGATCCTCCCGAGCGACCACTCCGCCCGGCTGCGCAACCAGCCCAGGCCGAGGTCGTCGGCTCGGGCCGCGACCGCGCCGGCTCGTCCGGCGGCGTCGGCTGGCCGGCCCACGAGCAGCTCGGTCTCGGCCAGGGCCAGATCGAGTCGAGCACGCCCGGCGCTCGGGCCGTCCGACGCCACCGCGTCGAGCCGCAACAGCTGGTCGCGGGCCTCGGCCACCTCGCCGGCGTGCAAGGCGGCCAACGCCCGGCTCACCGCCATGTCGAGCCGCGCCCCACCGACCGCCACGACGGCCCTAGCGAGGGCCGACTCGGTGGCCCCCCGCCAGCCGGCGTCGACCGCGACCGCGGTGGCCAGGGTGTGGGCGCGTTCGGCGACCGTGCCCGTGGTGGTCGGCCGGCCCGCATCCCTCGCTGTCCCCGGGCCCTCCGGCTCGGGCAGCGTCGGCGGGGCGACGCCGGAGCCCGCCAGCACGGCCTGGGCCAGGAGCCCGGCAGCGGTGGCGATCCCACCGACCGGCGGGACCGGCGACGTCGTCAGCGCGGTCGCCAGGGAGATGGCCTCGGCGACCGCCCCAGCCACCAGCATCTCGTCGGCCAGCACCGCCTCGGTCTCCTCCCGATCGTCGGGCTCGACCGCATCGATGGCGCCGGTGACGAAGGCCAGCACCTGCGCGGCGGGCCGAGTCCCCCGGAAGGCGGCCGCCGTCACCGCCACGCTCTCGCTGGTGGCCGGCAGGCCCGAGAGGACGTCGGCCACCCGAGCGGCCGCGCTCCCCTCACCTGCATCCAACCACGCAGCGGTGGCGGCGACGAGGTTGTCGCGCCGCTGCTCGGGAGCGGGCTGGAGCGCGGCCGCGCACTCCAGCGTGCGGGCGGCCGAGGCGGGCCCACCCCGGCGGTCGATGTCAGC
>Ga0075431_100000829_pt1 | contig 27001 bp, 26 predicted proteins | sample RhiMetdeltSRZDD5_FD_75297 | JGI IMG/M metagenome (GOLD analysis project Ga0075431, IMG submission 75297) | Populus rhizosphere microbial communities from Tennessee, USA - Rhizosphere MetaG P. deltoides SRZDD5 | ecosystem: Host-associated > Plants > Roots > Rhizosphere > Soil | place: USA... | reverse complement strand
GGGAACGTCAAGCGAAATGGCCCTGGGCCTTCTCAGCCCTGTCGACACACGATACCAAGCGCAGTGAGGATGTGCGAGCACGGCTCAATGTCTTGTCGGAACTCCCACACGAGTGGCAGGCCAGCCTGCAACGCTGGAGCAACCTCAACGCCCAGTACCGTCGCGACCTCGATGACGCACCGGTTCCCGATGCGAACGAAGAGTATCTGTTCTACCAGACCTTGCTGGGAGCCTGGCCGCTCGAACCTTACTCGCCGGAGGAATACACCACATTTGTCGAACGTATCCAGGCCTATATGTTAAAGGTCCTGCGTGAAGCCAAGGTGCATACCAGCTGGATCAATCCTAACCCGGTATACGAGGAGGCGGTACAGCGCTATATAGCCCGGGTCCTCGATACCCAGACGCAGGGGGCATTTCTAGAGGATTTTCTCCTGTTCCAGCGGTGTCTCAGCCACTATGGCCTGTTCAACTCGCTGGCCCAAACCCTGCTGAAAATTACTGCCCCTGGCGTGCCCGATACCTATCAGGGCACGGAACTGTGGGATTTGAGTTTGGTTGACCCGGACAATCGTCGTGCCGTTGACTACAAGCGTCGGTATGACATGCTACGGACATTACGGGAGCATCTTGCAACGGCTGGAGAGGACCGGCGTGCCCTAGTCCAAGAGCTGCTCACTCATAAGGAAGACGGGCGCCTTAAGCTCTACGTCACGACACTGGCTCTCAACTGCCGTCGTATGCATCCTGGGTTGTTTTCTCTGGGGAGCTACACCCCAGCGCAGGGACGCGGGGCCAAGGGTCAGTATGTCTTTGGGTTCAGCCGCTGTCAGGACAATCATGCGGTGCTTGTAGTGGTACCCAGGCTGATTGGCGGGCTGCTCGCAGGCACTCATGCAGCACCCCTAGGGGCTGCCGTGTGGCAGGATACTCGGCTTCTGGTGCCCGGGATCGATTCCCGCTGGGACTGGCGTAATGTGTTGACAGGTGAGCCCGTGATCTTTGCTACGGATGATGGCCAACCTGCGCTAGCGCTGGCAGAACTCCTAGGGCATTGTCCTGTAGCGCTCCTCGTAGCGCAGATGGATTCATGAGTTTCGTAGCGTCCCAATCGCGCCACCCAAGATGGCAACAATCGCACCAACGAGGGGAGCGGGCATTATCCCGAAGGAGGCTTGTGAAGCGGTCTGGGCAGTTGCTACCAGTGCCTCCAGTGTGCCACTCATGAAACTCCCAAGAACCGTAGCGGGTAAACACAAGGTGCACAACATAACTACACCCCATGTGAGCAGACCATGCAGCATACCCTCATGGCGGTATGGGGCTTCTGCCACACGGCTTGCCACACTGCTGCCAATCAACAGCGCCATTAGACCGAGGCTCTGCCAGCAGATCCCTGGTATACCCCCGTGCTCAGCCGTTACGAGCATCTTGAGGCGTGTGAGGTCCATAGGGCCTATGCCAACCCCCACCCCCATAAGCCATTGATGCAGGTGACCATGGATACTGAGCATAAGTTGGATGAGTAAGGCTACGCCAACACCCGCGCCTACAGCAAGCCATGAAATGCGTCGTAGCACCGGTGGGACACACGTAGCAATATGTGCTCCCGATTGTCGTACGTCGATCATATCTTGTCCTCCCCATGCCGCGGTGTGCCTGTGGACTCTACCAGATACACTGCTCAGAGGGGGGCACTCCGATGCCGCTCCTCTGCCCAAGCCCCCCCTGGCATAGGGGGCTTGGGACTTTCTAAGGAGGAAACGCGCATCGTGCTTATGAACACAATGCACTCTCATGCCTGAGCAAACTTTGTGCCATCCGTATCACACCCCCAGTATAGACTCGCAGATTCCTGGCATGAAGCCGTGGTGTCTCTCAAAATGAAGCATGCAGAAGAATAGTGCTCTCGATATGAGAGGGTATGCGCTGTTGCCGTCTATCAGGTACGACATTTGCACCCCTAGAGCTTAGAGAAGCAGCCTGGCTGTAGTGCCTTGAGGTCGGATGTGTGGTACATGGCCGGTGCGCATTTGGGCAGAGAGGGTTGAGTAAGAAAAAAATATACGTTGCACACGGCAGAAAGGATGGAGAGTATGAATTTCATTCTGTGGCTCATTATTGGTGGCATCCTCGGATGGATTGCCAGCCTCATCATGGGTACAGACGAGCAGCAAGGTATATTCCTCAACATTGTAGTTGGGGTGGTCGGCGCTTTGCTGGCCGGGTTCTTGCTGACGCCGCTATTTGGCGTTGGCACCATTAACCAGAGCAACTTTAGCCTGCCAGCGCTCTTTGTGTCGCTGCTTGGCGCGATCGTTCTGCTGGCCATCGTGAATCTCTTTCGCCGTGGTACAGTACGCTAAGGGCTAGAGCAAGTAAGGGGCAGAGAGGCCTGTTCTTTGTCCCTTACGACCGAAGCATGGAGGGCGCGGTTTTCCTATGACAGACAAACGCCCTTTTGCTATTGATGTAGCTATGACGCGCATCCGTGAAGCCATCCGTCCTTTCCCACAGGCGGCGCTGTTTGCGCTGGCTGAGGAGGGATTCAGCTCACCGTTCGAGCTGCTCGTTGCCTGTATCATCTCTATCCGTACCCTGGATGCGGTCACTTTATCCTGCGCGCAACGGCTGTTTGCCCTGGCACGCACACCGCTCGCCATGAGCCAGCTCTCCCCAGAAGCCATTGACGATGCTATCCACATCTGCACCTTCCATGAGGCCAAAGCACCGCAGATACACGCGATTGCGTGCCGAGTTGAGACGGCCCATGGCGGGGTACTGCCGTGTGACGCCGAGATCTTACGCTCGTTCCGCGGTGTCGGTCCCAAATGTGCTAATCTGGTCCTAGGCATTGCGTGTCAGCAGCCGTCTATTGGCGTCGATGTCCATGTCCATCGCGTTACCAACCGCTGGGGCTATGTGTCCGAGCGCACTCCTGAACGCACAATGCTGGCTCTCGAAGCCGTGCTGCCGCAGCAGTACTGGGTGGAGATCAACCGTCTGCTGGTGCCGTTTGGCAAGCATATTTGTATGGGGAGCCAACCGCGCTGCTCCACTTGCCCGGTGCTCGATATGTGCCAGCAACGAGGTGTTCAGGAGCATCGTTAGAGTCGCTATACGACATGGGACAGGCCGGTCAGTTTGTCTGGGATCGGAGAGGATCACCAGGGTGGTGCGCAAGGAGCCGGCCAAGGTATGCAAAGCATATCTTGACAGTATCAAAGAGTCATTTTAAGATGCTCGAAAGCATGGGGTTGCTTTAGTCCCGTGCCAGCCCTTCGTCAGAGCAGGCGATGGGGTGCCAGAGGGCTCCATGGGAGATAAAGCAACATGATTCCCCCTCAATTTGCGTATTTTGCTCCTACCACCTTGCATGAAGCGCTTACCCTGCTACGCCACTATGGCTCCGAGGCGAAACTCCTCTCTGGGGGGCAAAGCCTTATCCCGCTTATGAAACTCAGATTGGCCACGCCAGCGTATCTCATCGACATCAACCGCATCCCAGGCTTGGACTCTCTCCACGAACGCAACGGCTTTTTGTGCATAGGAGCGCTGACCCGCGAGGCTGACCTCGAACAGGCCCCACTCGTGCGTACGCACTATCCTATTGTGTACGATACGGCTCGGGTCATTGGTGACCCACTCGTGCGCAACCTCGCCACCATTGGCGGCAACCTGGCCCATGCTGATCCGGCCAATGATCATCCAGCGACTCTCCTTGCCCTGGAAGCTGAGATCGTGGCTACCGGCCTCGATGGCGAGCGCATTATTCCGGCCGCTGACTTCTTTACCGATTTCTTCACTACTGTGTTACATCCTGATGAGATTCTGACAGAAGTCCGTATCCCTGCCCCCGCCGCTGCTAGCGGCGGAGCATACGTCAAATTGGAACGCAAAGTTGGGGACTTCGCCATTGTTGGCGTAGCGGCGCAGACGACCATCGATGCTGCGGGCATCTGTATCCGCGCTGGGATTGGTCTGACAAACGTTGGTCCCACACCGCTGAAGGCGCACCAGGCAGAGACCTTTCTTCAGGGCCAGCGCCTGGACCAGGACAGCATTACACAGGCGGCGCAGCTCGCAGCACAGGCGGCCAGGCCCGAAGCAGACCTGCGTGGCTCTATCGCCTACAAGCGCGATATGGTGCGGGTACTGACGACCAGAGCGCTCACCCGTGCTCTGGAGCGCGCCACTGGACATGTGACGTAGGTAGGAGGGGGGTAGTCATGGCCACACATCGTATCCGGGTCACCGTCAATGGCATTGCCCACGAGGCTGAGGTCGAGCCCAGGCTCCTCTTCGTCCATTTCCTGCGTGATGTCCTACGCTTGACTGGCACGCACATCGGCTGTGATACCACCCACTGCGGGGCGTGCACAGTGCTCTTAGATGGCAGACCCATTAAATCCTGTACGCTCTTCGCCGTTCAGGCCGATGGGCGTGATGTGCTGACGGTGGAGGGTCTGGAGCAGAATGGGCAACTACATCCCATCCAGGAAGGATTCTGGCAGGAACACGGTCTGCAGTGCGGCTTCTGCACACCGGGTATGCTCATGACTAGCTATGCGCTCTTGCAACACAACACTGCACCGACTGAAGAGGAGATCCGCTGGGCTATCTCCGGCAATCTGTGCCGGTGCACGGGGTATGTTAACATTGTCAAAGCAGTCCAGTATGCGGCGGGGAAGATACGGCAGGGGGACGCAGCATGACGCTCAGAACATCACCCGAAGTCGGCGGCATGGGGCACGCCGTGAAACGCAAGGAAGACCCGCGTTTTCTCCGGGGCAAAGGCACGTACGTAGACGACATTGATTTGCCGGGCATGCTCTATCTTGACATCGTCCGCAGTCCCTATGCGCATGCCACGATCAAGGACATCGATGCCTCCAAAGCGCTGGCCATACCCGGTGTCCTGGACGTTATCACCGGCGCCACCCTTGCCCAATATAACCTGCACTGGATGCCGACCCTGATGTCTGACATGCAGATGGTCTTGCCGGTCGAGAAAGTGATGTATCAGGCCCAGGAAGTGGCAGCGGTACTAGCCACGGACCGCTACACTGCGGCGGACGGGGTGGCAGCAGTCGACGTTGCCTATGAGCCACTTCCTGTTGTGGTTGATCCCTTCAAAGCTCTCGAACCTGGAGCGCCGGTGCTGCGTACCGATAAGCCTGGCAAAATGGATAACCGGATCTTTCACTGGGAGGTGGGTGATAAGGCTGCCACTGACAGAGCTTTCCGAGACGCTGCGGTGACGGTGAAGGAAGATATCTACATCCCCCGTATCCACGTCTCCTCCATCGAGACCTGTGGTTGTGTGGCCCAGTTTGACCGTATCTCCGGCCAGTTAACGGTGTGGATGACTACCCAGGCGCCGCACGCCATTCGCACGGTTTTCGCCCTCGTGGCTGGCCACGTCGGCCTGGCCGAACATAAAATCCGCATCATCTCTCCCGACATTGGTGGGGGTTTCGGCGGCAAAGTGCCGGTCTACCCTGGTTACGTTATCGCGGTAGCAGCGGCAGTGCTGACTGGGAAGCCGGTGAAGTGGATCGAGGATCGCATGGAGAATCTGCAGGCCGACTCCTTCGCCCGCGACTATCACATCACTGCTGAGCTGGCGGCGCAACGGGACGGCACGCTCACGGCGCTGCGCATTAAAACGCTCGCCGATCACGGCTATACCGATGCGGCGGCTAATCCCTCAAAATTTCCTGCTGGGCTCTTCCACATTTGTACCGGCTCCTATGACTTTCGCGCGGCCCATGTCGAGGTTGACGGAGTCTATACGAATAAGCCGCCAGGCGGTATTGCCTACCGCTGCTCCTTCCGGGTGACCGAGGCCGTGCATACCATTGAGCGCATGGTGGATATCATGGCGCACGAGTTGCAGATGGATCCGGCCGAGTTCCGCAAGCAGAATTTCATCCAACCCGACCGTTTTCCCTACACCTCCACTCTCGGTTGGGAATACGACAGCGGCAACTATGGGGCAGCCCTCGATCTCGCCATGCACAAGATTGGCTACGCCGACCTGCGACGGGAACAGGCCGAAAAGCGGCAACGGGGCGAGCTCATGGGCATAGGTATTTCGAGCTTTACTGAGATCGTCGGGGCCGGTCCGTCCAAGCACTTCGATATCCTGGGCATCAAAATGTTCGATAGTTGCGAAATCCGCATCCATCCCACGGGTAAGGTCATTGCGCGCTTCGGGACGAAATCGCAAGGCCAAGGGCACGAGACGACCTACGCCCAGATCCTCGCCGAGGAGTTGGGGATCCCCGTGTCTGATATTCAAGTCGAAGAAGGTGACACCGACACGGCTCCGTATGGTCTCGGTACGTACGCCAGCCGTAGCACCCCGACCGCAGGGGCGGCGGCAGCCATGGCCTCGCGGAAGATTCGGGACAAAGCGCGAAAAATCGCGGCGCATCTTCTCGAAGCGCACGAGGAGGACCTGGAGTGGGAGCCCGGGAAGTTCTTTGTCAAAGGCTCTCCAGAGCGCTCGAAGACTATCCAGGAAATCACCTTTGCGGCGTATACCAATCATCCAGCGGGGATGGAGGCTGGCCTCGAGGCCGTGTCCTACTATGATCCACCCAACCTGACCTTCCCGTTCGGCAGCTATATCTGCGTCGTCGATATCGACAAGGGCACGGGTGAAGTAAAAATCCGCCGCTTCGTGGCGATTGATGACTGTGGCAACATCATCAACCCCATGATCGTGGAGGGACAGATCCATGGAGGCCTCACCATGGGCCTGGCCCCCGCCCTGTTCGAAGAGATCTCCTATGATGCCCAGGGCAACATCCAGCAGGGGAGTTTCATGGACTACCTGTTACCGACTGCCATGGAGACGCCAAAGTGGGAGACGGACAAGACGTGTACCCCCTCGCCCCATCATCCTCTTGGCGCTAAAGGGATCGGGGAGTCGGCCACAGTAGGAGCCCCCGCGGCTATCGCGAATGCCGTGGTTGACGCCCTGTGGCATCTCGGGGTGCGCCACATTGACATTCCCATCACGCCGGAAAAGGTCTGGCAATGCCTGCGCGATCATGGCGTGATGGCCTAGAAAGGGGAGTGTCTATGTGGGAGACGTGCTTTGAGCAAGCCAGTCGGTGGCATGCTGCGGGGGAGCCCTTCGCCCTGGCCACGGTGGTCGCGTGCCAGCGACCGACGGCCGCCTATCCCGGAGCCAAAGCCCTCATTAGAGCCGATGGCACCCTTACAGGGTGGGTAGGAGGTAGTTGTGCGCAACCCACGGTGATTCAAGAAGCCCTCAAGGCCCTGGCGGACGGCAAATCGCGGTTACTGCGCATCAGCCCTGCATTCCAGCACAGTGCTGTACCCCAGGAGGGCGTCTATGACTTTGTTATGACGTGTGCCAGCCAGGGGGCGTTAGAAATCTTCGTCGAGCCATTTCTGCCTCGGCCAGAACTGATCATCATCGGCGAGACACCGGTTGCCCAGGCCTTGGCACGGTTTGGTGCCCTGTTAGATTTCAGCGTCTGCGTCAGTGACCCCGCCGCGACCAGGGAGCGCTTTCCCGATGCCGAAACACTCTATACGCAGCTGGAGGCAGTCCGCACCAGGATAAGCCTGGGAAGCTATGTGGTGGTAGCAACGCAAGGTTCCTACGACGAAGAGGCACTCGAGGCCGTCATCGCTACCAGTGCCTGCTATCTTGGGCTGGTCGCCAGTGGCAAAAGAGCCGCCACGATCTTCCAGTATTTACGCGACAAGGGCGTACAGCCAGAATTGCTGCAGCACGTCAAATGTCCTGCCGGACTGCAGCTTGGCGCCGTGACACCCACTGAAATTGCTTTCAGTATTATGGGTGAGATTCTCCAGCTCCGGTGTAGTAACAAGGCTATTAGCGAAGCTGGTGTCGCCCTCCTGGCTGCCGACGTGCGGCCGGACGTAGTGGTTGTGGATCCCGTGTGTGGGATGACTGTCCAGGCTGCTGGGGCACGATATACGTCCACATACGATGGGAAGACGTTGCTATTCTGCGGCATTGGCTGCAAGGAGCGCTTTGACCGCGAGCCAGAACGTTATTCTGTCCCATCTCCTTCTGGGAGAGGGTTAGAGTGAGAGGCTTTTCCCATGAAAAAGTTTATCTCTGGACTCATACTCGCTGCTGGCACCTCAAGCCGCATGGGCCAACCGAAACAGTTGCTGCCTTTTCGGGGCACGATTCTGCTCGACTGGGTCATGGCACAGGCTGAGTCTGCCGGCGCGCTCGATGAGGTAATTGTGGTCCTGGGTCGCGCCGCGGATGAGATCCTGCCCCGGTTGCGCACTACACGTGCCAAGGTCACCGTCAACCCTGTTTTCACCGAAGGGTGCTCCGGCTCCTACAAAGCCGGTATGGCCACTATCGACCCGCGCGCCGAGGCCGTGATGGTGCTCCTTGGCGATCAGCCTGGGGTAGACAGCACGGTGATTGACCAGGTGGCGGAGGACTGGAGGACGCAAGGTGGCCGCATTGCCCTGACCTCGTATCGTGGTCGTCGGGGCCATCCGATGGTCTTTGCGCGTGAACTCTTTGACCACTTGCGTCAACTCAGTGGTGATAAGGCCGCCTGGAAGATCCTGGACGCACATCCCCACTGGGTGCGCGACGTGGCAGTGGATCATGCCTTCCCTGAGGACGTAGATACTCGGCAGGACTACGAGACGCTGCTGCGCGCGGGTGCTGCGCACGGCTAGTTGCCCCGCCAGTTTGGCGGGGTAGGGCGCTTAGTGGAAATCTCATGCACGAATTCTTCCAACAGCTCGAACAGCTTCGCTCCATCAATCGGCGTGTTGCCCTTGCCACTCTGGTTAATACCGTGGGAACGTCCCCGCGCAAGGAGGGGGCAAAAATGTGGATCGGAGAGGGAGGGGAAATCTTTGGCGCCGTGACCATAGGTGGTTGCGTGGATGCGCATGTTATTGAGCAAGCGGAGGCCACTTTGGCTACCCAGATGCCGTGCCTTATCGAGTTGCCGCTTGGAGATGAGGAGGCCTGGGAGCTTGGGCTGTCGTGTGCCGGGACGATTGAGGTGTTTCTCGAACCACTCCACGCTGCCCGCTCCCAGCTTTTTGACCTGTCTACAGCCCTGAAGTCGCATCTTGATAGCGGTGGTTCAGGGGCACTGATAACCTGCCTGGACGGCACGATGATAGGAACGAAGCTGCTGCTGCTAGACAACGGCCATACTCTCGGTTCGCTTGGCGACGTCACGCTGGATCAGGCAGTCTGCACGGCGGTGTTACCCGATCTGGCGCAGGGGCTCTCACGCCTTCTGTCCTTCGTGCTGCCACACACGACAGTGCGGGTCTTTGTAGAGGTCCATACGCCGCCGGCCACACTTATCATTGTCGGGGCCGGCCATATGGCGATGCTGCTGGTGCAGCTGGCCCGGCCTATCGGGTTCAACACGATCGTGGTGGATAGCCGGCCACGCTTTGCGACGCCTGAGCGCTTCCCCGCGACTGATACACTTCTGGTAGGGATTCCTTCCGAGATCGTCAAAACCCTACCCCTATCTTCTTCTACCGCAGTGATTCTCGTGGCGCATGACTACAAATACGATCTGCCGATCCTCCGACATGTCCTGTCGAGTCCGGTGGGCTATATCGGAGTCTTAGGGAGCCGCCGGCGAGGTGAGGGTCTCCGACAATTTTTACGCGAAGAAGGTGTGCCTGAAGAAGCGCTACGACATATCCGTACCCCCATTGGCCTGGATCTCGGTGGACGGAGTACGCCAGAGATTGCGCTGGCGATTCTTGCTGAAGTGGTGGCGACCCGCTACGGCGGTAGTCATCTGCCGCTAAGTCAGCAGCGGCAGGATAGAGGGTAAAGGTGTCCTGCCATGACGCTGCAGTACAGTGAAATTATTTTCGAGCATTTTCGCCATCCACGTAATTATGGTGCCCTCCCAGCGCCTGAAGTGGCGTACGAAGCCGTCAACGCTCTGTGTGGAGACCGCATCCGGATGGAACTGAACATCAGTGCGGATCAGACGATCGCGGCAGTGCGATTCCGTGGAGATAGTTGTATCATCAGCCGTGCTGCAGCTTCCATCCTGACCGAGTTGATCCAAGGCCAAACACTCCAAGAGGTCATCACAGTCCCTCAAGCAGTGTTACTCACAGCATTGCGCACGACTATTCGGCCAGCCCGGGTGAAATGTGCCCTGCTTCCTCTCCACATCCTCCAGACCGGCATTGCCGCCTATCTCCGTTTCCCTTCGTGAGCGATCCCATGCGTGTCTTCGGCAGCATGTGGGTGCAACGAGAGATTGCCACGCTTATGCATTGTGTTATGATATCGCCCATCGTGTCGATTCCATATATTACGAGGTATGAGAGCGTACGGACCACGTACAACGCTTCATATTCTATGATGTTCTCAACACTATCTAACACGGAGGGGAAGTATGGCCAAGCAGGGTGTGGTGCCCGATGCATTGACGCAGCCCTTCTGGGACGCCGCCAATGAGGGGCGGCTGGTGATCCAGCACTGTCATGCCTGCAACCGGCTGCAGTATCCACCGTCGCCGACGTGTCAGCAATGTGGCTCCAAGGACCATCTGGCGTGGCAGGAGATGAGTGGACGGGGCACGATCTACAACTATGGGGTGGTGTACGACTGTCCGGTCAGACTACTGCAGCAGGACCAACCGTTCAACGTCGCGGTGATTATGTTGGATGAGGACCCAGGTATCCAGATGTACTCCCACCTCCCGGGCACGCCGGTGGATATGGTCCCCGTGGGGGCCCGTGTCGAAGTGATATTCGAGGCAACGGCTAATGGCCAAAAGGTCCCCGAGTGGCGCGTCGTCGGCTAGTGCTGCACACCGCAAATACCGCGCCAGTTTGGCGCGGGGGAACGCAGACCGCAAAACAAGCGGAGAAAGGAACGTACAATGACCCCCCAGCATCCTCCCGCTTCCATGTATCGTACCACTGAGGGATTGGGGTTGTGGGAACATCGCGGCAAGGTCGCGGCTGTCGGTGTCGGACACTCGCCAACAGCCCGGCGCTGGGATGGTACACCCGAGACCTGTGTGGGCGCATGGAGCATTCTGGCCCTGCGGAGAGCGATTGCAGACGCCGGCGTGTCGCCAGACCAGATTGACGGGTTGGTCCTCGACCCAGTAACCACGACCGGGGCGTACTGGGTCGAAGGCGCTCCCGTCCCTATGGACGTCGTCAACGCCTTTCATCCGACCAGTGACCCTTTGGACGGGATTGCCAAGCTGAGCGCGGAGTGGATCCTACAAAACATGCCGGAGCTGACTAATATTCAGTTCGTCATGTACGGCCCACGGTGTATGTCCCACGCCATCGTGGTGGCCGCCCAGGCCGTCGGTGCGGGCCATACGCACACCTGTCTAGTGCTGAAAAGTTGGCACAACTTCGAAGGCCGCTACTACCAGGGTGGGGCGAACGCGCAGGACACTATCGACGGTACGAGTGCGATCAGTCGTCTCTGGGGCACCCCGGCCTCCTATGGCACGGCCTTGCAATTTGCCGAGTATTGCCGCAAATACGGCAAGACGCACGACATGATGGCTCCCTTTATTACCAACTCACGACACAACGGTCTGTTGTTCCCGGAAGGATACTGGGCGCAGCATCGGCCTGAGCACTTGACCACGGAAGACTACCTGGCGGCACGCTGGATCGCCAAGCCGGCGAATCTCTTTGATAATGACATCCCGATCATGGTCTCTGCGGCCTACCTCTTCACCACGCCGGAACGAGCCAAGGATATGCAACAGAAACCCGTCTATATCCTCAATCATGCGTCAAGCCGGGCCGCCCCCAGGAGTCTCACGCCTACGCTGGAGGAGGTCGAGGCGGAGACTGCCAAGACCGGGCGCAAGCTCTATGAGGGGGCGGGGATTACCGCTGCGGCTCTCTCTTTTGAAAACATGTACGATGGCTTCACCCTGTTCCACCAGTTCCACCTGGAAGGCCTTGGCTACCGTGGGATAAAACGCGGGGAAGCCCTGGATTTTTACCAAACGGATATCAGCATTGCCGGGCCGAACCCTGTTTCATCCAGTGGTGGGAACATTGGCAGTGGTCGCAGCCGTTTCTGGATGCACACCGACTGCATCCAACAGTTGCAGGGCCGGGCTGGGGCGCGCCAAGTCACCGGGGTCACGCCTGAGATCGCGGTCTCTGGCGGTCCCATGCCGCTGGGCGGCAACTTTACCGTGTGGAGCGCTACCCCTGATTAACTCCTGCGGGGCGCTCTAACCCCCTTGGCGGCTGCGATCTCCAAGCGGCTTATGGCATCGTGTCTGTGGCAACGGCTGTACGGCTCAACTATACGTAGAAAGGCCCCTACATTGTGATCCTGATCAGTTTTGATATCGATGGTACCTTGGAGGTCGGTGACCCACCTGGGGTGTTGACCATGGCCATGGTGAAAAAAGTCCAGAAGCAGGGGTTTGTGATTGGTAGTTGTTCGGACCGTCCCATCAGCGCCCAGCGGGCCATCTGGGCGCACCACAACATTGCGATAGACTTTGCCGTGGGGAAAATGATGCTTCCTGACGTTAAGGCGAAGTTCGTGGCGGATGTCTACTACCATATTGGCGACCGCGAAGATCTGGACAGGAAATATGCCCTCGCGGCAGGTTTCGAGTTCCTGTGGCCACACGAAGCCATTGTGCAGCCTTGGTTCCTCTGAGGCAGCAATCCGGGGTGCCGCTGACGGTTGCCTTTAACGCCATCAGTTATCATGGAGATTCCCCAGGATACGCAACTGTGGGGCCTCGCGGAGGCTGCGCTTGATTTCTGCGAAGCCAGGGAATTTTGCCAGCGTGAGCACAGCGTTCCACAACATGACAGCTTCTTCGTCACTGGGAATGCGTGAAATCACCGGGCCAAAAAATGACACCCCATCGGGTGGCTCAAATGTGATGATCGGGGTGCCCACGTCACAGCCAGTGCGGCTGAGGGCGAGGGCTGTCTCGGCGTCGAGTTCAGCATCCCAACTGTTATCATCTGCGGCCGTCGCAAATGCTGCCGGCAGCCCGATAGCTTGCAGCACTTCCCCAATGTGGGCAACGGTGCCAAGCTTCCGACTCATTCCCGAACCTTTGGGCTGATCCCAGTAGGCTCTGCCATAGCCTTCGTAGAGTGCTCCCATGTGTTCACGGCCCAGTTCAGCCCGTATTTTGGCAGCCACCCGTAACATGCGCAGGCCAGCGGTATGGCCGCGCTCGTAATTCGGCGGAAACTCTGTGGCATAGTCCTTCTCCTTGTTCAGGAGACGCAGCGAGATAAACCGCCAATCGACCTTGTAACCCGTCTGGGCCGATACTTTGGTTATCCAGCGGGACGTGATCCAGGCAAAGGGGCAGACAGGGTCCCAGAAGAATTCGATGTCATAGTCGCGCATATGTTGCCTTTCTTGAGCGCTTGCCGGCCACGGCCCTGCTACGCTCTAGCGGTGTTCTACCAGCAAACCTGCAGTAGGATTGTACTGTATCTGTCCCTCTTTCAATGAGAGTTGTTAGGATTTACAGTCGAGTATGCCTCAGTGTTGACCACCCGACCATCGGATACCTTGCCTTTCCCGTGTGCCTCTGGCACAATGGGTGCAATGCTGATGGTGTTGATGGACAGCGGGCGTACCTCTGCCGTGGAGAGACAGAAGGAGAAAGTAGCCGTGCTGCAGTGGACGATGCAATCACTGGCCGGGGAGGATATCGACCTGGCGCAATATCAGGGACACGTGCTTTTGATCGTGAATGTGGCCAGTGCGTGTGGGTATACCCCGCAGTACAAGGGATTACAAGCGCTGCACACCAAGTATGCCGCCCAGAGGTTTGTAGTGTTAGGGTTTCCCTGTAATCAGTTCGGCCAGCAGGAGCCTGGCTCCGCAGCCCAGATTGCTACGTTCTGCGAGCAACGGTATGGGGTTACCTTTCCGATGTTTGCCAAAGTGGACGTCAATGGACCACGCCAGTGCGCGCTCTACAAGCACCTGACCGCGCAGCCCACGCAACCGGTCCCGGCGGGGCCGATTCAGTGGAACTTCGAGAAGTTTCTTCTCGGCCGCGATGGGACCGTCGTGGCTCGCTTCTTATCGCATGTCGCACCCGAGTCCACGCCGTTGGTTGAGCGCATCGAACAGGAGCTGACAAAACCAGTCGCCTGACGAGGGGCCTCGCGTGGCTCTACGGTCATCCCTCCGTTAGGCTCTACGGGTGTGATAAAACCCATCACGCATGCTGCTGTTCTCCAGCTCTAGGCCAGTTCCGGAAAGCCGTGGCGGAGCAGGACGCAAGGGCAGTTCTGCTCCTCAGAGCCCGCCTCCAGCACGTGCATGGTGAGGCCACTGTTGTTGGCCACGAAGCGGGAGCGTATGCCGTGCGAGAGGGGGATCGTCTCGAAAGCCATAGGGTGCCTCTCTCCGTTGTGGTCCTTCCAGGGCTGCTACTGCTGGCACTGCTCACCCAAGCGCGGCTGCCGCTTCCTGGGCGAGATACGCGCGTCCCGTCAGCATAACCTCCAGCGAGCCAAACGCGCACATATAATGGCCGTGGAACTGCGGGTCCTGTTCGATCCGGCGAAACAGATGCCGGAAATCAATCTGGCCGGTGCCCGGAGGCAGATGTTCTTCGTAGCGACCATGGCTGTCGGCAAGCCGAACCTCTTCGCAGCGGGCTAACCCCAGATGGTCCAGAAAGCCGTCAATCCCTTCCGGGACCAAGGCGGCGTGATTGACCGTAAAGGCCCAGCGCAGATGCGGAGAGTCAATCGCGTCAAAATAGTACTGACACTCTTCCACATTGTGGGCGAGATAATGGACTTCGGCGTGTTCGGGCTCCCAGTTCAGATTTTCGAGCAACAGGAGCACGCCCTGATCTTCCGCATAGCCGACAGCGCGCTTTAAGCGCTCCAGGCCTGCGACTTTGCGCTGCGCTATATCGCTGGTGAAATGATAGCCGGCATGGACATCGACCCAGCCGGCATTGAGATTTTTGGCTATATCGATATAGGCGCGCAGATAGTGATCGGCGGCCTCCGCCAGGTAGGGCGCGTACTCCGCAATATTGACAGCAGAGAGCGTATGCAAGCCCACGGTAATGCCGGCGGTTTCCGCCTGGGTACGTAGGGCTGCACAGCGTTCTGGGGTGAAGGTGACAAACGCCTCCGGGCTCGTATCCAACCGGAAATCGACGTAGTGGAGTCCGTGGGTGGCAGCCCAGCGCAGGCCGTCTTCGACGGATTGCTTGATGCCGATATCAATCCCTATACGGTCGAGAATCTGCATGTCTCCTCCTCCCCTGCGGGAAGGTGGTCCCACAACCGGTGCTGGTATCGCCAGACCAACGCCGTACCCTGGTGTAAGTGCTACAAATGTAGCATGCGATCACTCTGTGTCCCACTCTTTCGTGCTCCAGACACCGGTACATGGTTGCACAAACAGTCGTTGTATTGACAGAAGGGAGGTCCTCAGGAGACAGGCCCCAGGCGTGGTGACTCATGCCTAGCACAAAGCGCGTTCGCCATGTATGCTCTCCCCATGACCGATTGAGGGATGAGAGATAGTCCGGGGGCATTACGCGCCTCGTTTATACCATCAGACCCGCCCCTGGAGTGGCATATCGCAGGCCCTGCGGCACCTGCGATAGCAGGCAAAGGAGAGGTAATGAAGAGAGGGCTCTTCGCGCTTCCTATCCCCGGCGTCGTGTTGCTGGCGTATAACGTTGTGGTGCTGCTCGGCAGTGACCCCGTGGGGGCGCTCTCCGCCGTCGTGTTTCGCGCCTCGCTCACCTCCGGGGCGGCGTTCACCCTCACGGCCGGTGAGCTGCTGATCCTCCTGGGGGTTGTGGCCTTGTTCATTGAAGTGGTGAAAGCCACGCGCAGCAGCATGGCGAGTGCGATCGATCATGCCCTCTCGGCGTTGGTGTTCGCCGCCTACCTCGTCGAATTTCTACTCGTCAAGGCGGCGGGCACCGGCGTGTTCTTGGTGCTGACCATCATGAGCTTCCTCGATCTCATCGCCGGCTTCACCGTCACGCTGGGCACTGCACGTCGGGATCTCACCATCCAGTCGTAGGCCCGGGGTTGACTGTCTCACGGCTGAAACCAGACTACCGAAACACAAACTTCGAGTACTCCCCTTCTTCAGCCGTGATAAATTCCAACACCGTCGCCTGGCCGCCGTCCACCGCGGCCAAGCCGCGCTTCAGGGCGGGAACGATCTCCTGCGGATCGGTGATGCGTTCACTGTACGCCCCCATGGCTTGGGCGACCTCCGCGAACCGGCCCGAGAGCCGTTTCACCTCATACTTCTCCAGCGCCACGGGAAACCGGCTGTTGTCATAAATGGCCATCGACGCATTGTTGAGCACAATGGTCAGAATGGGAATGTGACAGCGGACCGCCGTCTCGATATCGAGCCCAACAGTGCTAAACGCCATATCGCCCATCACGTTAATGACTTGCTTGTCCGGGGCAGCCAACTTCGCACCCATGGCCAGGCCCAGACTATAACCCAACTGCGTGGATTTCCCCCAGCCCAGAAAGCTGCGTGGCTGGCGGGCTTCCCAAAACGGCACCATGTACTCCCGGGCACTACCGGACTCATGGGTTACGATGACGTGGTCTAGATCCACGGTATGCAGAAGATCCCATATCACCCTGTATGGGTTGATGGGCGCCTTCGTAGCGGTGAGTTTGGGCATCCACTGCCCGAGCCAGGCTGTCTTCGTGGCGTGGATTTCTTCATGCAAGGCCGTATCCAGCGCCCGCGGTGCCCCTGCCTGGGCGGTGAGCGCCGCTAGTAACTGCTGCAGCACCAATTTCGCATCCCCCAGCACTGGGACATCGCATCGGTAGTCTTTGTTGATCGCATCCTCGTCATTGGTCAGGTGCACTATGCGCTTGCCGGGGGGAATCGGGACAGCAAAATTCGTTGTGGTGAAACTGCAGCCCACTCCACACACCAGGTCAGCACGCGTCAAGAAGCGGTGCACGCCCAGGGTGGTGCTGGGCCCACTGGCTCCGACCGCGAGGGTATGGTGTTCGGGGAAGGCACTCTTCCCCGGCAGGGTCGTCATGACTGGCGCCTGTAAGAACTCCGCGAGCTGCACCAGTTCGTCGGTGGCTTCCGCGTAGAGCACCCCCTGGCCGGCATGGATGATCGGGTGCTGCGCGGCCAGCAGTGCGCGTGCCGCCTGCGCGACGGCCTCCGGGTCTCCCGCTTGGCGCAGGCGCGGCGGGGGTATGTAGTCGAGCCACTCTTCACGGAACTCCGCCTGCGCCACGTCTTGGGGGATTTCCAGGAGCACCGGCCCTGGGCGACCACTCCGCAGCTTGGCGAAGGCGCGCCGCATGAGCTCCGGCACCCGTTCAACCAGGTTGATTTCAGCAGACCATTTCGTGATCGACTCATAACTGCGCGTCGGATAAAAATTGGGGTGGACGCCACGCCGCTGCCGTGCCATCCCGGCAGGTAACAGCAAAATGGGCACCGATTCGGCGTAGGCCTGAGCTACGCCACCAAAGCCGTTTTCGGCCCCCGGGCCATTCTGCATCATAAAGACACCAATCCGGTGGCCATTGGTGACCCGGGAATAGCCATCAACCATGTGGATACCGGTGCCTTCCTGGCGAAAGATAATGGGCCGAATCCCGGCAATAGCCGCGGCCTCTAACAGTGGTTGATACGGGACGCACCCAATAAAGTCAACGCCTTCCTGACGCAGGATCTGGGCAATGGCAGTCACCCCATCCATGACGATGCTCCTCTCTCGGCTGGGCTTGGAGACGGTACGGTTCCCGGCAGCATACGTAGGTCTGTGCCGTAGCGCAACTGTATTCTCTGTTGTATCAAGGCGCTGCTGGCGTTTCCACCACGAGACTCCTGCGCTCGCTGCCCGAGAGCCCAGCTAAACGTCAACGGCTATGCCTCGTGTCCTGCGACCTCGTTCACCAGTGGAGCCTGCTCACGCTGCAGTGCGACGTGGTGCGGCAACCACAGAGACAGTCCACATGCGAGGAGTGGTAAGGTCATGGCGATATCCAACGCTCGCGGCACACCAATCACTTCTGCCACCGAGCCAAAACCAATCAACACGACCCCTGCAACGCCCCAGCCCAGTCCCATCACTACACTTGAGGCTGTGCCGGCCCTCGTTGGCACGAGTTCCTGGGCCAGTGCGATGATGACGGAGTTGGCGCCAGACAGCGTTCCAGCCGCGAGGGTCAGGCAGACCAGCGCCAGGATGCCATCCGTGTGAAATACGCCGTGGAGCAAGGGCACACAGAGCAACCCCGACACTGCGATGACGCTCTTGCGGCCCCAGGTGTCGGAGAGGACGCCACCTACCATGCCTCCGACAGCTCCAGCGAGCGAGAACAGGGAGAGGGTGAGGCCACCATCCAGTAGTGAGCGACCCTGCATGGCGACCATGATGGGCAAGAAGGTGGCGACCGCCAACCGCGTAAACTCCCGCAGAACTGCAATCGCGAACAGCAACGCCATCGGGCACCGCGCTCCCCGGAAGGCCTCGACGAGAGAGACGGTGCGGGCGCGATCTGTCTTCCCTGTGGGAAGGCGTAAAGACACCAGCATCCCCAGGACACAAAGGAGTCCAGGCAGGATGACATAATAACTATGGTCCAGCCCCCAGTAACGCACCGCGCCAATAATCGCTAGTGGACCAACGGCAAACCCTACACTGCCACCGAAGGTAAACACCGCAATGCCCAAACCCTTGCGCGACCCACTTACAGCCCCGGCGGCAGCGACTGCCTGCGGATGAAACGCTGCCGAGCCCAGTCCAGCCAGTAAGAGCAGCAGACCCATGGGCCAGACGTGAGGGACCACGCCAATGAGCCCCATGCATACGATACTCAAGAACGGCCCCAGGAGAATGAACATACGGCCATGGATACGGTCCGAAGCCATGCCGTAGAGTGGTTGGAAGACAGCAGCGGTGATCGACGGAATCGCGGCTAGTCCACTGGCCGCCGTGAGGGAGAGAGACAGCTTCTCGAGCAGTAAGGGCAGAAGCGGTGCAAAAAAACTCCCATAACTATCATTCAGAAAATGGCCTAAGGTCACCAGTGCTAAGCGTGACCGCTGCAACCGGTTTGTGGCTTCCATGCGGCAGTGGACTCCTTCCTGTGTCCGTGAACGGGTAGCAAGTGTTGGAAAGCTTTTGAACCTCTCAAAGTCGCACACTCTACCACATAATACCACGCCTTTTGCTGACTGCACTGCGATGTATGCGCAGGTCGGTCGAGGTACACCAGGCAATCTACTTCCAGTCGAACTTGGATAGTTCTGTCGTCGAGGGCGATTCTATGGCAACAGCCCCACTGTAGAGGTCGGATAGGCCATGCCTGACACACGCTCTAACGCTCGCCAAAGCCACGCCGCCATAGAACTGATCCCCTAGCGGTAAGCACCTACCTTCGACTGCCGCGCTCACTGGCCGGTAGGCTTGCCCCGAGGCGGATACGGTATTATGATGCGATCACCCTGGGTTCGACCTACAGGGGATTCCTATCACGTGGCGGCGAGCCATGCGGTACAGTGCGCACAGGCAACCCTGGTGTTTATCGCGCGTCGTGATCCTGCGTCCTGAGGCTTTCTCGGCTGCACAGCAGAGTCGAGTCGCCAGCAGCATAGCATGACCTACCGCCAAACACGGTCGGAAGTGCTGAGCGATAGACCCGCACTGTGTTTTTACTGCATGTATGTGTCGTTTTTTACGTCAGATTGACAATGCCATGGATCGCACAGGAGCAGATACCATAGGGGCTGTCATGCAGCGAAGCTCTCTCAGCCGTCGTACCTTCCTGCGCGTCGTAGGGGCTACCAGCGGTGCAGCCCTGGCAAGCAGTCTGGTGGGTTCTTGTGGCAGTGGCCCGACAGCCAGCAGTGCACCAGTGGTCAATTTGCTCTGGTCTGACGTGACCAATATCCGCGCACCACTGATCGCAGATTTCACGAACGCCACCGGCATCAAGGTCAATCAGACCAATGTGCAGTATAATCAGCGTCTGAATAAGATCCAGACAGCGGTACAGGGCGGTGGCGACTTCGACGTGGTACAAATGGATACGGTGTGGACGGCGCGCTTCGTCGCGGCTGGCTGGGTGGAGGACTTGACCAACCGCATCACCGATACGATCAAGCAGGATGTATCGCCGGGGGCACTCGGCGCGGTGACATACAACGGCAAGCTGTACGGCATGCCGCAGTTCAACAGCGCCAAGCACCTATTCTACAACGCCAAGCTGCTCAAGGAGGCCGGCTTCGAGCACCCACCTGCGACCCTGGACGAGTTTGTCGTACAGGCGAAGGCCACCACCAGGCAGGGTCAGTGGGGATCGCTCTGGTCATGGAAACAATCCGAAGCGTTAATCTGCGATTGGATCTCGCTCATGTTCACCCAGCCCGGCGCGCAGCTCCTCGACAGCCACGGCAAGGCGGTCTTCAACACCATGGGCGGCGTCGAAGCGTTGCAGGAGATGGCAGACCTGCTCTACCAACACAAAGTGGCAGACCCGGCCTCGCTGGAGTCCACAGAAGATGACGTGAACAGGATGCTGCAAACAGGCACCTACGCTTTGACCTACAACTGGGAAGGGGTCTTGCCCGAGGCCAACGACCCTCGGAAATCCAAGGCGGCGCCCCATATCCGCGTGGCGCTGCTCCCTGGGGGGAGCGGGGTCAAAAGCTCTAGCGTGAATGGTGCCGAGGGATGGGTGATCCTCACCCAGTCGAGGCGCCGAGAAGCGGCCTGGAAGCTCCTCGAGTACATGGCTAGCCCGGCGTGGCAGAAGAAGGCCGTCCTCATCGCTGGCGATTATCCGATCTTAACCTCGCTCTACAGCAACCCAGAGCTCCAAAAGAACGTGCAGGACTTCACAATCTATGGCGAACAGTTCAAGTACCTCGTGGGACGACCGCAGCTAACGGATTATGCCCGGACATCCGACATCATCCAAAGGCACCTCCATACCGCTCTCCTCCGCAAGGTGAGCCCCAAGGAGGCGATGTACGCTGCCGCTAACGAGGTGAACAGGGCCACCGCTACGCCTTAGTACAGCTTGGCGGAAGAAGGTATTCCCCCGCGCCAAACTGGGTGCTGCGCACGGCTAATGGCCCCCCGCCATACTGGCGGGGTAGTTAGCCCTACGCAGTAGCGGGGCGCCCTGGAGAGATGCCGATGCCCCTACCAACTTTCGGTGCACGTTTCGGCGAAGCGTCCCGGTGGAGGTGGCACGCGCCACGCGCCACGCGTGTGCACAGCGGGGAGTTCTCCGAACGCGCCCTGGGTGTGGCGATGCTTGCCCCCATGGCACTGGTACTACTGCTAGTCGTTGCCTATCCACTGGCCGACTCTCTGTGGCTCAGCCTGCACCGCGTCAACCTCGCCAACCCCGAGCAGGGCCAGCCATTTGTTGGCCTGGGCAATTACCTCTACGCCTTCCGACAGCCAGCATTCTGGTACGCCATGCACCGTACCCTCTACTTTACGTTCCTCTCCGTGGCGCTGGAGTTAGCACTGGGGCTGCTGTTTGCAGTACTGCTCAACGAACGCTTCCGGGGCAATCTCGGGGCGCGCCTAGCGATGATCTTCCCCTGGGCGTTGCTGACAGTCAGTAATGGCGTGCTGTGGGCCTGGATCCTCAACCCTACCTATGGCGTAGCCAATGCCCTCCTCGTTGGGCTAGGGGTGTTGCAGGTCCCCAAGGCATGGCTGAGCGATACATTCTGGACGATGCATGTGGTCATCCTGGCCGACACTTGGAAAATGGTGCCGACGATGACGCTGTTGCTACTGGCCGGCTTGCAACCGATCACGCCTGACCTGTACGAGGCGGCTGAGGTCGACGGCGCCACGCGCTGGCAGAAGTTCAGCCGCATTACCCTACCGTTGCTGCGCCCAGTGATGCTGGTGGCGGTTGTGCTGCAGACCATGGGCGCCTTCCGCGTCTTTGACATCATCTATATGCTCACCGGCAACGGCGGTCCAGCGGATAGCACCAAGGTGATCTCATTCTATGCGTACGACCAGGCCTTTCACTATCTCTTTCTTGGCTACGGCGCGGCTATTTCCTGGCTTATCACCGCGTGCATGCTGGTGCTGACCGTGATCTATATGCACTGGTTGCGCACCGAGGGAGAGTATTAATATGCCTCGGTCACGAGGCAACCTGCTCAGCCCCGCGATACGCTGGCTGCTGCTGCTCTTCTACCTGGGTTATACTTTGTTGCCTATCGTCTGGCTGTTCCTTAGCACAATCCAGACTCAGGCGAGTCTCCTGACGCTGCCCGTGCGGCTCGTGCCGGCCGAGGCCAGCCTCCGCCACTACGTCGATATTTTCAAGCCGGCGGCCTTTGGCGAGGCCAGTGGCCAATCAACCTTTGTCCTGGCGCTGCACAATAGCCTGGTCGTCAGCGTCGGCACGACCGGGGTGGCGATGCTCTTCGGCACACTGGCGGCCTACGCTTTCGCGCGTTTCAATATTCCACGCAAACGCGCGCTGTTGCTGATCGTGCTGGGTAGCCAGCTGCTGCCGGCCGCTGCGCTGATCATCCCGCTGTTTCGCATGTTGCGCAGCGCCGGGCTGCTCGATACGCTCCTGGCCCTTATCCTGGCCTACTCGACCTTTAGTTTGCCCTTTGTGGTCTGGATCATGACGGGCTACTTTCAGAGCGTGCCCCGAGAGCTGGAAGAGGCCGCTCGTATGGACGGCGCCAGTCGCTTTGGCGCGTTTCTCCACGTGGCCCTGCCGCTGGCTGCACCAGGTCTCGCCGCCACTGCTATCTTCACACTGCTGAACGCCTGGGATGAGTTCTTCTTCGCCTTAATCTTTACGTCAACCTATGCCTCGAAGACGGTACCGGTGGCGCTGGCGGAGTTCATCGGGCGCCATAGTGTGAACTGGGGGATGCTTGTCACTGGTGGCTTCATCGCCAGCCTGCCGCCGATCATCCTCTCGCTGGCGTTCTATCGTTACGTTGTGGCAGGGCTGTCGGCCGGAGGTCTGAAGGAGTAAACGCTCGGCGCGACTGCGTCGGCGCAGGCCCGCAAGGGCCTTCCCTTTGTCGGACATTTTTGGAGGATGAGACCATGAACACATGCGCCTTACGCGTGTTGATAGGCTGCCTCGTGTTTGCCGCCTGCACCTTCCTGTCTGCACCGGCTCAAGTGCAGGAGCCGGCCGAAAACAAAGGCGCCGCCGCCGCGTATGGTGCGTTACTGCGTTTGCGCTCGACCGCAACGGTGCTGCACACGACGGCGCACCCGGACGACGAAGACGGCGCATTGCTCACCTGGCTGTCGCGCCAACAAGGCGTCAGGACAGGGTTGTTGACGCTCAACCGGGGCGAGGGCGGCGCCAACCTGATTGGGCCGGAACTGTACGACGCGCTGGGCATTCTACGCACTGAAGAGCTGCTGGCCGCGGGGCGTTACTATGGCGTTGACCAGATGTTTACGCGTGTGACCGATTTCGGCTTTTCCAAAGGACTGGACGAGACACTCGAGCATTGGGGCAGAGAGGTGGTGCTCGGCGACGTCGTGCACGCGATCCGGATGTACCGCCCCGACATCATGGTCTCCCGCTTCCACGGCACGCCACGCGACGGGCACGGCCATCACCAGGCCGCCGGGTTGATGAGCATCGAAGCGTTCAAGGCCGCCGCCGATCCGAACCGCTTCCCCGAACACCTGCAAGAAGGCTTGCGTCCGTGGCAAGCCAAAAAGCTCTACCTGAGTGTTCGTGAAAACGAGCCGATAGCCACGTTGAACATTAACGTCGGCACCTACGATCCGCTCATCGGGAAGTCGTACCGCGAGATCGCTCGTGATGGGTTGAGCCATCAACGCTCGCAGGGCGCAGGGCAGGTCCGCGCCGCGCCGGGTTCGTCGCTAAGCAGAGTGATGCTCGCTGACAGTGCGATCCCAAGGATTGAAAACGAGCAGAGCATGTTCGACGGGATGGATACGACGCTTCTTGGCATAGCGCAACTCGCGGGAGCCACCAACTTCTCGCCGGCATTGACGGAGATCAGCCATCACGTCGAAGCGTCGATCCGCAAATTCGACGCGCTACAACCGTGGGTAGTGGCGTCCGATCTTGCTGCGGGGATGAAGGCAACTCGCGCGTTGATTGAGCAGGTCAAAGCCTCGTCACCTGACGCCGCGCACAAAGACCATGTGCTCTTCCTGCTCAGCCACAAAGAGCAAGAGTTTAACGATGCGATGCACAAGGTGCTGGGATTGGTGATGGAGGTTCTGGTTGATCCCGAACGGGCATCGGAAGGGCCTGCGTCATTCTTCGCGCGGCGCGAAACTTTTCAGGTAGCGATCCCCGGGCAGCGGTTTTCATTGACGATACGCGTGACCAACCGTAGCCCGGTAAAACTGGAGAGAGGCGAGGCAGGTCTGGCTCGCACCCAAGACTGGGAAGTCACAGAAAAAACACCCGCCGGCGACCTGCCGGTCAACAACTCAACATTGCGCGCGCAGTTCGAGGTGAAGGTCCCGGACCACGCCGCATACACGCGTCCCCACTGGTCGCGTGCCAACGAATGGCGCGACCCCATCTACCAGATCAGCAAACCACAATACCTTCATCTGCCATTTGCGCCGCCGGAGATCTCCGGCGTTTTCAGTTATGAAGTCGAAGGCGTGCGCTTCGTGCTCTCTTGCCCCGTACAGACCGTCTATATGGATCGCCCGTGGGGCGAGCAGCGCCGCTTGCTGACGGTTGCGCCCGCGATCAACATCGCCATCGCGCCGCGCGTTGGCGTCGTGCCAATCGCCATTGCGCCAACTTCGATCAATGTGGCAGTCAATGTTTCGAACAACGTCACAGGCGAGGCGACAGGCAAAGTCAAACTGCGCTTACCAGACGGTTGGACTGCAACGCCAGCCGAGCACACCTTCACATTTACGCATGCAGGTGAGGCGAGCGACTTCTCTTTTACGGTCTCATTGCCGCACGCCGCAACCGGTACGGATTACAAGATTCACGCTGTAGCCGAATACGGCGGACGCGAATATACGGAGGGGTATCGGGTCATCGCGCACCGTGATTTGGAGCCACGCCATCTTTATCGCCCTGCGACAATGGACGTGCGCGGCATTGACGTACAGGTCGCACCAAACCTATCGGTCGGCTACTTGATGGGCGTCGGCGACGAAGTCCCGCAAGCGCTCGCACAGATCGGTGTGCACGTCATGATGCTCGGTGCGAACGACTTAGCCAACGGCCATCTTGAGCAGTTCGATGCGATCATCATCGGTATCCGTGCCTCGGCTGTGCGCGCTGAACTCAAGACGTACAGCAAACGCTTGCTCGATTACGCCAAACGTGGTGGCAACCTGATTTATCAATATCAAACGCAGGAGTTCGACGCTACGCCTTACGGCCCGTACCCCTACAAACTGACCGCGCGGGCCGAAGAGGTTTCGGAAGAAGATGCCCCAGTGACGATCCTCGAGCCGTTGCACCCGGTCTTTCACTGGCCGAACAAGATCACCGAAGCCGATTTTAACGGCTGGGTCGAAGAGCGCGGGTCGAAGTGGATGACGACGTGGGACGAGCGGTACAAGCCACTACTCGAAAGCCGCGACCGCCAGCAGCCACCGCAGCAGGGTGGGTTGCTGTATGCGCAGTACGGCACAGGCACATTCGTCTACGTAGCTTATGCTTTCTACCGGCAGTTACCAGCGGGTGTGCAGGGCGGTTATAGGTTATTTGCAAATTTGATTAGCCTGAAGAAGCAGCCACGCTAAGGGTGACGTGCCCACAAAGTGGCGCAATCGCTGGTCGAGCGCGACATAATCGTGCAGGTCTCAAGGCTTTACCACACAATGTGATGGAATGTGGCAAAATCCACTTGCGAAAGAGCCATAATTTCGTAACCTTTTTAGATATGTGTAGGTATCATGGGACGGGAGGAGAGAGGAGAAGCCATGATGACGAAAGAACAAATTATTGCAGGTATCATCGACTGCCTGGATCATCAGCTTTGCAGCGCCATGGGGCATATGCAAGATAAGTATTATAAAGGTGAGTTTTTTCATTTGTTTACCGAGGCATACAATCATGGGTTCATGGCAGACAAATCGCTCACAGGCAGCTCCTTATGGGATATAATAGGGGAACGATGGATTCCCCCTGATATGGAGAAAGAGACCGCACAGATAAAACTTTTGTATGAGCTGCTGAATTGTTGGCATGAATGGCAATATGCTTGGGATCATTGCCACAAGAAAAAATTTTAGCTGAACTCCTTCCTCTGAGGCGACATCTGGCAAGCGTTGTGGGGGGCTCTAACCCCATATGCAACGCTTTCAGATTGCCTTCTCAATAAAGTCGAACTGCTCATAAGTGCCGTTAGTGATCGACACCGGGTCAAGCCCGAGCCACCTGTCCACCAGGGTAGAGTAGGTGCTCCGGAAATCGTTGTTGAGGCATCAAGCCCCAGACTCTGGCCTACGGGCTCAACGACCCCCCGGCCGGGCTGGCCGCCTGGATTGTGGAGAAATACCGCCTACGCTGGCAAGAGATGCCCCGAGGCGGCCACTTCGCCGCCTTGGAAGAATCCGAGTTGTTGGCACAGGAGGTCCGTGCCTTCTTCTGCCAGTTTCGCTGAGGTACGCGACCCATTCCGGTAAAGGGTCGGCCCTACACGCCACGGGCATACTCCTCGCGCAGCTTGTATTTTTCCACCCGTTGTGTCGGGGTTTTGGGGAGGGCATCACGAAAGCGCACACTCTGCGGGATTTTGAAGCGGGCCAGACGCGCCGCACACCACGCCTGCAATTCCTCCGCTGTGGTCTGGGCGCCAGGCCGTAGGACGACATAGGCGTGAATATCATCTTCGCTGAGCGCGGCTGGCACCGGGATGACAGCGCTTTCGGCCACGGCGGGGTGGTCGTTGAGCACCCGTTCGATCTCCACGGACGAAATATTTTCCCCGCGGCGCCGGATGATG
>Ga0075431_100000825_pt1 | contig 27053 bp, 18 predicted proteins | sample RhiMetdeltSRZDD5_FD_75297 | JGI IMG/M metagenome (GOLD analysis project Ga0075431, IMG submission 75297) | Populus rhizosphere microbial communities from Tennessee, USA - Rhizosphere MetaG P. deltoides SRZDD5 | ecosystem: Host-associated > Plants > Roots > Rhizosphere > Soil | place: USA... | reverse complement strand
GTTCCTGATCTTACCGACCTTTCCAAGGAATCGGAAACCACGTTCCGCCTGTACGGAGAGGACGCGCGCAAAGGTGGAACGATGGCGAATAGCTGCCTCATGGCCCGGCGACTGGTGGAGCGCGGAGTTCGCTTTGTGCAAATCTACCAACGCGGCTGGGATGTCCACTCGACGTTGCCGGACATCCTGCCGAGCCAGTGCAAGGACGCTGACCAAGCGTGCTATGCGCTGGTTCAGGATCTCAAACAGCGGGGCATGCTCGAGGATACTCTGGTCCTTTGGGGCGGAGAGTTCGGCAGGACGATTTACTCGCAGGGCAGGCTCACTCCCACCGAATACGGCCGCGACCATCATCCGCGATGTTTCAGCCTATGGCTTGCCGGCGGCGGCTTAAAGCACGGAATCGTGCATGGCGAGACGGATGACTTTTCTTACAACATCGTCAAGGACGGCGTGCATGTCCGCGATCTCCAAGCGACTGTTTTGCACCTGTTCGGCCTCGATCACGAGCGCTTCACGTACAAGTATCAGGGTCTTGATCAGAAGCTGACTGGGGTTGAGAAGGCGCGCGTCGTAAAAGCACTCTTGGCGTAAGGATGCTGCTCATCAGATTCGCAATCACTCTCTGTCTGGTTCTGACGCTGCGGGCCGCCGATCCGCATTGGGTGGTGACGTGGGGCGCGAGTCCCGCGCCGCAGCTCGGTGAGCGGCCGCTGGCGTTTGATAATCAGACGCTGCGGCAAATTGTCCACACGAGTATCGGTAGCAGTATGGTGCGTGTCCGGCTCTCCAATGCATACGGTAGGGAAACAACCCAGATCGGCGCCGCTCATATTGCGCTACGGGAGAAAGGCGCCAAGATCGTCGCAGGCTCGGACCGCGCGCTCACATTCAGCGGACGGTCCGCCATCTCGATTCCAGCCGACGCGGTAGTACTGAGCGATCCGGTGAAACTGGACGTGCCCTCCGACGGCGATCTAGCGATCAGCATCCACCTGCCGAAGGCGACAAAGGGCGCGGGCATTCATTACTCGGCGCAGCAGACGTCTTATATCGGCAAGGGTGATTTGACGAGCGCGGCGTCGTTCCCCGAAGACGCGCCGATCACTTCCTGGGCGTTTTTGACGGGCGTGGATGTGCTAGCGCCGCAGACTGCATTTACCGTGGTGGCCTTTGGCGATTCGATTACCGACGGAGCGCGGTCCACTGTCGACGCCAACCGTCGATGGCCGAATATTTTTGCGAGCCGTCTGCTGGCGCGTCGCGGCGGCGCGAAGATTGGCGTGCTCGACGCGGGAATCGGCGGCAACCGCATCCTGCACGATCCGTCCGCGAGCAATGCCCGCTTCGGTGTGAACGCTCTGGCGCGATTCGATCGCGACGTTCTGGCGCAACCGGGTGTGCGCTATGTAATCGTCCTCGAAGGGATCAACGACTTCGGCCATGCCGGACAGAGCGCGCCGGAATCGGAAACCGTGAGCGCAGAAGATATCATTGCGGGCCTAAAGCAGATGATCGAGCGCGCGCACGAAAAGGGATTGAAAATTTTCGGCGCCACCATGACGCCCTTCGAAGGCACTACTAGTCCGGGCTACTTTACACCAGCGAAGGAAGTGAAGCGAAAGGCGGTGAACGAGTGGATCCGCACCGGCAAAGCGTTCGATGGTGTGATTGATTTCGACAAAGCTGTGCGCGATCCCGCTAGCCTGGACCGCATGCTGCCAGCCTATGACAGCGGAGATCATCTTCATCCGGGTGATGCCGGATACAAAGCGATGGGTGAGGCGATCGATTTGTCGCTGTTCAAATAACAATGGCGCCCACCTCGCTCCTGCAAGCGACAGCGATCACAAAGTCGTACGGGGATCTGAAAGCGCTTGATAACGTCTCGTTCGAGTTGATGGCGGGAGAGATTCACGCGCTTATCGGCGAAAATGGCGCCGGCAAGTCAACCCTCATCAAGATCATGACGGGAGCGGTAACCGCCGATTCCGGAATGCTCGTCGTTTCGGGTGAGCCCGTTCCGCACAACAGCCCAACAGTCGCGCGGAAACTAGGAATTTCCGTCATCTACCAGCAGCCTGCTCTATTCCCACACCTGACTATTCGAGAGAACGTCGCGCTTGCCACCGAAAGTGGTCCGGCGTGGCGGTGCATCAATTGGGATCGGCGCCATCAGCGGTGTCTTACGCTGCTGGAGCAGGCGGGCGCATGCCTCGATCCGGATCGGCTCGTAGAGACACTCAGTCTGCCGGAACAGCAGCTTGTCGAAATTGCGAAGGCGCTCGGCGCCTCCCCGAAGATCCTAATTATGGACGAGCCGACCGCGTCTCTCTCGGATCACGAAGTAGAGAGACTGCTCGGCGTGATGGAGAATCTTCGCAGCCAGGGCGTGGGGATCGTGTATGTTTCGCATCGGCTGGAGGAAGTAGCGGCCATAGCAGACCGCGTGACTGTGCTGCGAGACGGAAAGCACATTGCCACGGGCGACGTGAAGAGCGTCAGTTCACCGGAGTTAATCAGCTTAATGGTCGGTCGCGAGCTCTCATCCGTCTTTCCGAAGCGCGAAGTCCAAATAGGTGAAACTGTTCTGGAGCTGAGGGCTGTATCCAGCAGGATGTCCGGAGTGCGCAATGTCTCGCTCGAAGTGAGGCGCGGTGAGATCCTGGGAATCGCGGGGCTGGTAGGATCGGGCCGTACGCAACTGGCCGAGACGATGTTCGGCCTCACTCCCGCCGATTCAGGACAGATTGTGCTCCGAGGACGACCGGTCGCGATCCGGTCGCCCCGTGAGGCCATTCAATTGGGAATCGGTTATGTGCCCGAGGACCGGCGGCGCCATGGTGTGGCGCTCGAAATGCCGATCTTCGCCAATATCAGTTTGGCTAATTTGCGGTCGGTTTCTCGATCGGGGCTTATTTCGCGATCGCGCGAATGCGAGCTCGCTGAAGAATTCATCGGCCAATTGAGAATCAAGGCGTCGTCCGTATATTCGGAAGCGAACTCGCTGTCCGGCGGCAATCAGCAAAAAGTGGCGCTCGCGAGGTGGCTCGCTCTGCGGCCAGACGTGCTGATTCTGGACGAACCCACGCAGGGCATCGACGTAGGATCGAAAGCGGAGATTCACCGGCTCATGGGTGATTTGGCGGAGCGCGGCCTCGCGATTATCATGATCTCCTCGGAGCTACCCGAGATCCTGGGCATGAGCGACCGCATCGCCGTCATGCACGGCGGCGGAATAGCCGGTTTCCTGGCGCGGAGTGAGGCGACCCAGCAGAAGATTCTCACGCTTGCCCTCGGAGCCACCGGATGACGATCGAACTCTACCGCCGGGAAACGTCAGTCGGGATCGCGATAGTCGTTCTCACGGCGGTATTAGCGTTCAAGGCAGTGGGGTTTTTCACGGTAGGAAACCTGACCGATCTGCTCTTAGCCAACATGCCCGTGCTGATCGTCGCACTCGGTATGACTCTGGTTATTCTGTCCGGCCAGATCGACATCTCCGTCGGCTCCGTGTTCGCCGTTTGCAGCGTAGCTGCAGGCGTACTGGCGAAATCAGGAATGTCCACAGTGACCGTGGGAATTGCCGCCTGCGCAATAGGGGCATGCTTCGGCGCGCTGAACGGGGTTCTGGTGGCCTATTTACGGATACCCTCCATCATCGTGACGCTGGCGGCGATGGTCGCGCTGCGGGACGGACTTCGCTGGGTTACCCAGGGCGCGTGGGTGGAGAATCTTCCGGCCAACTTTCAGTGGTTTGGACTCTCGCAGCCGGCCAGTCAAGCGCTTACGTTCTCGCTAGCTGTCACGTTGGTGGTATCGGCGGCGTGGTCCTTGCGCAACGTGCAGGCAGGCCGCGCCGTATATGCGACGGGCTCAAACGAGACTGCAGCACGCCTCGCAGGAATTAACCCGGCCTTGATTACGTTTTCAGTGTTCGTCATAACCGGAATGCTGACCGGCTGCGCGGCGCTACTGAACTCGGTCCGCTTCGATCAAATTCCGAGCAACACGGGATTGGGACTCGAACTCAAGGTCATCGCCGTGGTTGTGTTGGGCGGCGCAGCAATCACCGGCGGCAGAGGCACGGTGTTCGGCACGCTGCTGGGATGGATTCTGCTTGGGATGATTGGTCCTGGGCTGACGTTCTTGGGAGTCAGCGCCTATTGGGAAAGAGCGATCCATGGCACGATCATTCTCGTAGCCGTGGCGGCCGATTCGGCGCGCGTGTGGTCAGGGAGAAATGCAGGCAACCTTGCCGCAACTGGCGCGTAGAGACTGGCGCGAGCGCTGGTCACCCAATGGCGAGTGGGTATTGCTGATCGCCCTCCTTGCCGAGATTGGCCTGTTCTCCGCCATTGGCAGGAATTTCTTCACACTCGGGAACTTCGTCGAAGTGATCCGATTCAGTGTCGAGCTGGGACTACTCGCGATCGCCTTGACACCCGTGATCGTGACCGGAGGAATCGATCTATCGGTCGGGTCGATGCTCGGACTCTCCGCGGTGCTTTTTGGCGCCGCCTGGCAGGACTGGCACTTCTCGATTGCGGCAGCCGCGGCTTTGGCCTTATTGGCAGGATGCGCTGGGGGCGCATTGAATGCGCTGCTGATCGCCCGTCTGCGCATCCCTCCGCTTATCGTTACGTTGGGTTCGTTCTCCTTGTTCCGCGGGATAGCAGAGGGCATCACCGGCGGCGCGATCAACTACTCGAATTTTCCAGATAAATTCTTGTTTCTGGGCCAGGGTTATCTCTGGGGCGTGATTCCAGCGCAGGTCCCGATCTTCGGTCTCTTGTTCATCGGCTACGTCATTCTGCTGCATCGCTCCATCATCGGCCGCGGATTGTACGTGATCGGGTTCGTCCAATCCGGGGCTCGATACGCTGGAGTTCCAGTGTCGAGGCGCATCGGGCTGGTCTATTTTCTATCCGGCTTGCTTGCAAGCGTCGCAGCTATCATCTATGTGGCGCATCTCGGCCAAGCCAGATCGGACGCCGGTACCGGCTATGAATTGGACGCAATCACGGCGGTCGTTTTAGGCGGAACATCGGTCTTCGGTGGCCGCGGTACTCTATGGGGAACGCTGCTGGGGCTATTATCGATATCGGTATTACAGAACGGCTTGCATCTGGCAGCGCTGCCGTCGGAGCTCACCGGCGTACTGACCGGCACGCTTTTGGTGATTACGATCGGCGCCGATCGCCTGCGGTCTCGCACGCGCGCCACTGCATTGGTGGAGGAAGGGAGTAGTAATGTGAAGAATAGCCAAGTCGCAGTCCTATGCGGAGCTGTGCTGGCCGGGGCGTTCATCGTGGCCGGCACGAACGTCTGGCTCGCGCGGACCGGCGGGCGTACCTCCGCAAGCGCGGCCAGTGTAGCTAGCGCCAATCGTCCGGTGATCGCGATGATGCCGAAAGCAAAAGGCGATCCGTACTTCATTAGCTGCCGGGCCGGCGCCGAGGAGGCCGCGCGTGAGCTTGGCGTCGACTTGATTTGGGATGGTCCCACCAACCTGGACGCCGCCAAACAGAATGAGCTCGTCGAGAGCTGGATTACGCGGCGTGTCGATGCCATTGCTGTGGCGGTCGAAAACCAGGCCGGCATCTCCACGGTGCTGCGGAAAGCCCGGGAGCGCGGCATTCGTGTCGTGACCTGGGACGCCGATGCGGCGCCGGACGCCCGCGATTTCTTTGTAAATCAAGCCACGCCGGAGGGAATCGGATACACTCTGACCGATGAAGCGGCACGCCTGCTCAAGGGCAACGGCGAGTTCGCCGTGATCACCGGCGCGCTGAGCGCCGCAAACCAGAACATGTGGATCGAGTTTATTCGGAAGCGAGTCGCCGAAAAGCATCCCGGCTTGAAGTTGGTGACTATCCGCCCCAGCGACGACGATCGTGATAAGGCCTTTTCGGAGGCGCAAACCATCATCAAGGTCTATCCGAATGTCCGTTTGATAATGGCCATCTCGGCTCCAGCCGTACCCGGCGCGGCCGAAGCGGTCCGTCAAGCCGGCCGCAAGGATGTGAATGTCATCGGCCTCTCGCTACCCGGCATCTGCAAGCCATACGTGCATGCGGGTGTGGTGCAGTTAATCGTCCTGTGGAATACACGCGACCTCGGCTACCTGGCTCTCCACACCGCCGCGTCACTGGCGCAAGGAAAGATTAAGCCCGGAATCCTTTCCCTCGATGGAGGCCGCCTGGGAAAGGTGGAAGTTCGCGGCAGCGAAGTGATCCTTGGCGCGCCGCTGATCATCAACAAAGCCAATATCGATCAATTGAGTTTCTAATATGACGAGCCGTTATTTATCTTTGGTTGCTCTCGCCGCGACGGTATGGGCGGCCGACCCGACCGCCGCCGAGCTTCAAAGCGCTTTCGAGAATCCGCCAGACGACGCGCGCATCATGATGCGGTGGTGGTGGTTCGGTCCCGCGGTTAAAGAAGCGGAGCTGGAACGCGAAATGAGGCTCATGAAGGCGGGCGGCATTGGCGGCTTCGAGGTCCAGCCCGTGTATCCGCTGGCGCCTGACGATCCTGAAAAAGGATTCCGCAATTTCCACTACCTTTCACCGGAGTTTCTCAAGGCGCTGCAATTCACGTCGCGCAAAGCGCGGGAACTCGGCCTCCGGATGGATCTGACGCTCGGCAGCGGATGGCCTTTCGGTGGTCCGCATATTCCAGTCACGCAGTCGGCGGGACGGCTGCGCTGTGAGCGCATTCCCGTTCCAGACAAGGGGAGCCGCATCCCGCTCCCGGATATAATCGGCGGAGAAAAACTTATCGCGACGTTCCTCGCCCGCGGCGACGCCAGGCAGTTCGCACCTACGGGGATTGTGCGTTTGACCGCAGTCGATCGTGGAATGGTCCAGATTCCAGCAGGATTGCAGGGCCCGCACGTCGTGCTCTTCTTCATTTCCAGCCGGACGGGCCAGATGGTAAAACGTCCGAGCGCCGGGGCGGAAGGCTTCGTGCTCGACCACATGGATCGCGGCGCTCTCGAAACGCATCTCAAGTTGGCCGGAGAGCCAATGCTCACAGTGCTCCGCGCGGCGCCGCCGTACGCAATTTTCAGCGACAGTCTCGAAGTGTATGGCAGTGACTGGACTCCCAACTTGATTGAAGAGTTCCGCAAACGTCGAGGATACGATTTGACGCCGCTGCTTCCTGCTCTGGTCGGCGACATCGGTGATAAGACCTCGGCCATCCGGCACGACTGGGCTAAAACACTCACCGAACTGGTCGAGGAAAACTACCTGGCGCCCCTCAACGACTGGGCGAGGCGCAACGGTACACAACTACGCTCCCAGACTTATGGAACGCCGCCAGTCACGATTTCCAGCGCTGCAATACCCGATCTAATGGAAGGCGAGGGACCGCATTGGCGACGCTATTCTTCGGCGCGCTTGGCGACTTCGGCGGCGCACCTTTACGGAAAGCCGGTCGTGTCGTCGGAAACCTGGACCTGGCTGCATTCGCCGTCATTCCGCGCCACGCCTCTCGACATGAAGGCCGAAGCCGATCTGCATTTCATCCAGGGCATTAATCAACTCATCGGACACGGCTGGCCCTACTCGCCCGACGATGTCGCTGGACGCCCGGGCTGGCGCTTCTACGCCGCCGCAGTTTTTAACGACCACAACCCGTGGTGGATCGTGATGCCCGACCTCGCGAAGTATCTGCAGCGCGTCAGCTACCTGCTGCGGCAAGGCAAACCTACCAACGATATCGCCATCTACCTGCCGACCGCCGACGCGCGCGCCAACTTGACAGCAGGGCGAAGCTCTCATGATCCGTATTTGATTAAGGTGCTGGGCGACGATCTGGTCCCGCAGATTCTCGACACCGGTTTCGCCTTCGATTTGATCGACGACGGTGCGATCGACCGATTCGGTGTGAGTCACGCCGCGCTGATCCTGCCGCGAGTAGAACGCATTCCCCTGGCGACGTACCGGAAAATCGAAGCTTACGTCCGGAGCGGCGGAGTGGTCTTGGCGCTTGGTCGCACGCCGGCTCTGGCTCCGGGCCTAGTCGAGAGCGAGTCGGACGGTCCGCGCATCCGCGAGCTCACACAGGCGCTATTTGGTTCCGCCGGCGGTCGTGTGCGAACGGTCGCCGACGATCGCAGTCTCGGCAAAGAGCTTGCAGCGTTGCTCACACCGGACGTGCAAAGCAATCCGAAAACGCCGTCTCTTGGGTTCATTCATCGCAAGCTTGATTGGGGTGAAGTCTACTTCGTGGCCAACACGTCGAACATTTCCGTCCGGGCCGATCTCACGTTTCGAGTAAAAGGGCTGCAGCCAACCTGGTGGGACCCCTTCACCGGAAAGACCTCGCCCGCCCAATTCACCACAGACACCAATGGCGTGAGGGTCGAACTGGACTGCGAGCCATACGGATCGCGCGTCATCGTATTCGCAAACGGAACCGGCGCCGCTCCCCCGACATCTGCGCCGATGCCAGCCTCAATGGACATCAGCGCTGGCTGGACAGTGCGGTTTCCCGATATCGGAAAGACTGTCAACATGCCTGTGCTTCGTTCCTGGACCGATGACGAGGATACTCGCTTCTACTCCGGACAGGCAGTTTATGAGAAGACAATTGCTCTTTCACAGGGCCTGCTCACCTTCAAGCGACGCATCTATCTGAACTTCGGAACCGGCGCCCCTGTCGATCCGTCGCCGCGAGTAAACGGAATGCGCGCCTGGCTTGACGGTCCCGTCCGGGAAGCGGCGCTTGTCTATGTTAACGATCAGCTCGCCGGATCGATCTGGCGGCCGCCGTACGAGATCGATATTACAGGCCTGCTTTGGCCGGGCGCCGTCCATCTCCGAATCGTTGTCGCCAACGTCGCGATCAATCACATGGCGGGACGTCCGCTTCCTGACTATCGTCTGCTGAATCTCCGCTACGGCGAGCGCTTCACTCCGCAGGATATGAAGAACCTACAGCCAATTCCCTCGGGTCTGTTTGGTCCTATTCGACTGCTTGCAAAATGAAAGCGTCTACGAATTCCCGCTATGTCGTCAAGTCGGTAGTCCATGCTTCCCGTGTCCTTGAGGCCTTTAACTCCTCCGGCGACGTCCTGCGTCTGCGCGACATTGTGATTCGCACCGGATTCAGCAAGGGTATGTGCTTCCGCCTGCTCTACACCCTGCACCAGTGCGGGTTCGTCGATAAGGTCGGCGAGAATGAGTACCGGCTGGCGTCGGAAGTGCGGCGTCGTCGACTCTATCGCATCGGTTACGCTGAGCAGGGACAGGACACCTCTTTCGATCGTGAAGTGCGGCTGGGGCTCGCCCGCGCCGCCGATCGCGAGCACGTGGAACTGATCGTCGTCGACAACAAGTATCAGCCTAAGGTTGCGCTGAGAAACACTGCTTACCTGATTCGCGAGAAAGTCGATCTCGTGATCGAATTCCAAACCGACGAGGTGATCGCTCAGGCCATCGCCTCGCAGTACCTGGAAGCGGGAATTCCGTTTATCGCAATCGATATTCCCCATCCGGGCGCGACCTACTTCGGCGCGAACAATTATCAGGCCGGACTGATCGGCGGCCGCTATCTGGGCAGATGGGCGAAGAAGTACTGGAATGGTGAAGTCGATGAAGTACTCTTGATCGAATTGCATCGTGCCGGCGCGTTACCGCAGGCGCGGATTCGAGGCATGGTAACCGGATTGAGCGAGGTGATCCGCCTTTCGGCGCCGTGCCGGACCGTCTCGCTCGACGGTGACGGACAGTTTCAGACCGCGTTCGAACGAGTGCGAAAGCATTTGCGGGAATCGAGCGGGAAGCGAGTCCTGGTTGGCGCCTCCAATGACTCGAGCGCGCTCGGCGCTCTGCGCGCGTTCGAGGAGGCGGGCCGGGCAAGCAATTGCGCCGTGGTGGGACAGAATGCCGAGCCTGAGGCGCGCGACGAGCTTCGGTCGCCACGGACACGGCTGATTGCCTCGGTCGGCTATTTCCCGGAGAAGTATGGAGACGGGCTGATGCGCCTGGCGTTGGACATTCTGTCGCGAAAATCAGTCTCGCCGGCCGTTTTCACCGACCATCAGATCATTACGCCGGAAAACGTCGACCACTTTTACCCGAACGACCGCCTGCTGACAATGCGCTCGAGCTAATGTTGGAACCTCTGAACGAACAAGCTAAAGCTTATTCCACAATGTCGAATCAAGGCGTGGTCATCACTGTGGAACAAGCTTTAGCTTGTTCGTGAGGCGTTCCGAGAAAAGCTTCCTACTCTAAATAGAAAACTTCCTTCATCATGGCAAACCGCTCGCCCTGTCCCACGCCAGGCACCGGTTCGAACAGCGGCTCCATGAACTGCTGCCAGCGCTGATTGACCGGATCGCGGTCGAGTTGCTCCCAAGCGCGCTCGAAATCATCCACACGCAAACAGAGTGTCAACTCCTGCCCGCGCCGAAAGATCGAATAGTCCGAGATACCGACTTCCTTCAGCTTTGCGAGCATCTCCGGCCACACGCGGTTGTGTTCCCGTTCATACTCTTCGATCGCGTCAGGTTTGATTCTCAATTGAAAGGCGTACCGAGGCATTTGTCAGACGTAGCTCGAAGCCAGAGTTATATTCCGCGAGCCGCGCTCTGCGGCGATTTTTTCATGATACCCGCTTTCGCGGAATGCCCGGAGCGGATCGGCCGGCAACCCTTTCGACTGCGTCCATTCCCGAATCGCCGGGCGCACATCGGTCGAGTAAGCATCTTTTAGGCACGACTCCGCATCGATCAGCGCGCATTGGCTCTGATGCCGTGCCAGCGCGTCGTGACGGACCAGGACCGCCTTGGCATAAAGCTCCATGGCCGTCGTCACGGTCTGGATCATGGCTTCGATCTTGTCTTTCAGATTGTGGCTCTGGTCAATCATGAATGCGATGTCGGGGCGCTGCCCGGTCTCCCACTCGAACATCCGGATCTCGTGAAAAATCCGGAACACCTGATAAGGATCAATTGAGCCGAGTGTGAGATCGTCGTCGGCGTAGCGCCGGTCGTTGAAGTGGAACCCGCCGAGCATATTCATGTCGAGCAGCCACGCCACGATCTGTTCGATGTTCTGCGATTGATAGTGGTGCCCTGTGTCGACCAGCACTTTGGCTTTCGGACCAGCCTCTTTCGCCAGCAGAAGAGCCATGCCCCAGTCGGCGATATCGGTATGGTAGAAGGCCGGCTCGAACGGCTTGTACTCGATCAGCATCCGCTGACCATCAGCAAGACAGGAATGCGTTGCCGCCAATCCTTCTGAGAACCATCTTCGCCGATGCCGGATATTCTGAGTGCCCGGGTAGTTCGATCCGTCGCCAAACCACAGCGAGAGATCGCGGCTGCCCAAGCGTTGCGAAATGGTAATGCCGTCGAGAATATGACTGAGGGCCTGCACGCGAATCTCCCGGGCGGGATTGCCGAGCGACCCGTATTTGTAAACCTGGTCCTGAAACAAGTTGGGGTTGATGGATCCGGGCCGCACGCCGGCCCCGGCAACCAACTTTTCAATTTCCTCGACGCTCGCCGCCCCTTCTGGGAGGTCCCACAAAGTATGAAGCGCGACGGTCGGGCAAACGCCGGTCAGTTCGTGTACCTGCCCTGCATCATGAAACTTCTCTTCTACGGTCAGGGCGGCCGCGGGCTGGAGGAACTTTCCGAATCGGGTCCCGGTGTTGCCGAATCCCCACGACGGCAATTCGATCTGAAATGTGTCAAGCGCTGCGGCGACTGCGTCCGCTTGCTTTGTGGTGATCACGTTAGGGCTTGGCCTCCGGCGGCCGCGGTGGCGGTGGCGGCGTTACTTGCTGCTGCTGCGGACGGCGACGTGGCTGACGAACCGCGGGTTTTTCACTCGCGAGCTCAATGTACGCCTTGATGATGTTTTCCTTCTGCGCGGGGTCCAGGATCAGATACCGGTGTTTGCCATCCGCGGCGGGCGCGAACTTCGTCCGTCCGTCGTCCAGCACCGTAATTCTCCCCGGGTCGGAAAGCTTGAAGTAATTACCCTGTGGCCGGCCGGCATACAGCACCGCCGACAGATCCCAGCTCGGCGTATCGTAGGGCATCGGCTGGTAAGCGCGATAGGCGTCCACGACCGGATGATTCGGCGCCCACGCGAAATCGCTCTCAATGCTCGAGGCCGGGAATAGCAGCGCATCGCCGATCTCGACTCCCGATGCGATTATCGGCGTCGGCCACTCGGCGAACAGTTTCTTCGCCGCAGCAATATTTGCCTTAATATTGAACTCGGGCTTGCCATCCGGGTATGCGCCGCCCATCATTGACAGGAATCGGACCTTCTTCGAAATCAGTTCCGTGATACCGGGAATAGCCAGCGCGTCGGCCAGGTTGGTCGCAGGTCCGGTCAGGACAACCACGCAGTTCTGATCGTGTTGCGAGGTGAGCGCATTCCGAATCAACGCCGGAATTTCAGCGGTATCGTTTTCTTTGGCGATACCGTGGGCGTAAACAACCTCGCCCTTTTCATTCCGTTTGGATAGAGGAGTGGTGATCACGGGCAGGTCTTCCGGCGCCTTTCCGTCCAGGCGCAGTCCGACCGGCAGAGTTCGTCCGACCGCCCCAAACGCGCCGCTGACAGCGCCTGAATAGAATCGACCCACCGCCTCAGCGAAGGCCGCCGACTTGAGGCTGGGCCTGCTAACGCTGATCGAGACAAGCCGCGCCTCGCGCTTTGCCTCCAGCCCAAACACCATTGCAAGCGCCAGAATGTCGTCGATGCCTGCGCCGATATCGGCATCGAGGATGATTCCGACCGGTGGTTTTCCCTGTGCGCCGAACTGCATTGTCTAAGCCGATGTCAGGCTGTCGATGCGGCCCGTCGAATCGCCGAAATGCTCCTGGTGAACGCCCATCTGGTCCATCATGGTGAGAAAGAGGTTGGTCATCGGTGTCTCTTTCCTATAGACGACACGTCGGCCCGGTTTGATAGCATTCCCAGCCCGGCCGGCGATCAGGGTTGGCAGATCCTCGTGGGCGTGGCGATTGCCGTCCGATAGGCCCGCGCCATACACGATCATCGAGTTGTCGAGCAATGAATTCTCGCCCTCTTTAATTGCCTTGAGCTTCTCCATCCAGGCCGCAAACTGTTGCACGTGATAGGTGTTGATCTGGATCACCTTCTCAATGAGATCCGTCTTGCCCAAGTGGTGTGTGAGCGGATGGTGGCCGTCGGAGATTCCAAGCTCGCGGTAAGCGCGATTGCTGCCCTCGCGCGTCACCAGAAACGTAACCACGCGCGTCATGTCGGCTTGCAGCGCGATCGTAATCATGTCGCTCATGAGTTTGAAGTGCTCGGCGAAATCGGCCGGCACCCCGTAAGGTTTCTCCATGTGCGGATCGATCTGCGCGTTGTCCTTCTCCGCTCTGGCGATCTGACGCTCCACTTCGCGGATCGAGGAAAGATACTCGTCAAGCTTGCGTTTGTCGGTTGGTCCCAGGTCGGACTGCAGCTTCTTGGTGTCGCCGGTCACAAAATCCAGAATGCTGCGGCGATACCTGCCCTGGCGGGCGCGTGCTTCCGGAGTCAGCGCCAGCCCGGAGCCGAACAGCCGCTCAAACATCATCCGCGGATCGAGAACCGGGGGAAGCGGCTGCGTATCACTTCTCCAGGCCAGGTTGTTGGTATAGGCGCAGGAGTAGCCCGAATCGCAATCGCCTGCCTGCCTGGCATCCTCGAGGCCCACCTCGAGCGACGGGAACCTGGTTTGATGACCGATCTTATTGGCGACGATCTGGTCGCAGGAGACACCCGCCTTGATGTCGACCATCGTCTTGCGAACATGGACCCCGGTGAGATAAGAGGCGGAGCATCGACCGTGATCGCCGGCGCCATCCAGCAGAACACGTCCCCAATTGTGCGTCAGATTTCCAAGCAGCGTGATGTCCTGCCTGAAAGGCTCGAGCGGCTTCAGAATCCGCGGCAACTCGCCCAGCTTCCCTTCATATGCGGGATTCCAATTCGCCATGTCGATGCCGTTCGGGACATACACGAACGCCATCCTGACAGGCGCTTTCGTAGGAGCAGCCAATGCCGGAGTCATCGAGTCGAGGAAGGGCAGCGCGATCGCCGTCCCCATACCTCGTAGAAATGTTCGTCGGTTAAGCGCTTTGCGGGTGACAATCATCGTCGAGCTACCTCCTTGGGTTTTGCCGCCGTAGCTGTCTGGAGAACCTCTCCACGCCGCGATTGGAACGGCAGACTACGCACAATATCGTAAATCAGGGTCTGGAACCGGTATCCGGACGCCGCAAGTTTCTTGCTGATCTCGTCCACCGTCCGCTTGTCGTAGCGCTCCAGGCCTCGCCCTAGCGAGTAGGTAAGCAACTTCTCGGTTAGACAACGGCCGAAATCGGGAAGCTCCTCATTAAGGACCTCCCTCAACTCCGACGGCTGCGAGAATGTCTTACCAGACGGTAGCGTGCCGCTTGAATCAACGGGAAACTTGCCGTCCGTCGTGCGCCACTTACCAATCGCATCATAGTTCTCAAGGCCGAATCCGAGCGCGTCCATTTTGCTGTGACATGACGAGCAGATAGCGTTCGCCCGATGCTTCTCCAGTTGCTGGCGAAGAGAGCCCGCGCTTCCGACAGCTTGTTCGTCAAGCGGCGGTACATCGGCAGGCGGAGGAGGCGGGGGAGCGCCTAGAAGATTCTGCAGCACATACTTGCCGCGGATCACGGGCGAGGTCCGGGTCGGGTAACTTGAAACCGTCAGGATGCTCGCGTGCCCCAGGATGCCGCCCCTCTGGTCGCCAGTCAGCTCGACGCGCCGGAACTCCGGTCCATTCACGCCCTCGATCCCATAGTGCTTTGCCAGCCGGTCATTCAGGAACGTATAGCGGGCATTCAGAAACTCGGCTAGCGGGCGATCCTCCCGCAGGAAGTGTTCAAAGAACATCCGCGTTTCCGCCTTCATCGCATCGCGTAGATCGGGTCCCCACTCGGGAAACTTCTGCGGATCAGGTTTTACACTGTCGAGGTTCCGTGTCTCCAGCCATTGTCCGGCGAAGTTGTCGGCCAAGGCGCCGGACCGTGGATCGGCCAGCATCCGTTTGACCTGCGACTCGAGCACGCCCGTCGCCCGCAGTTTGCCGGTCTGCGCGAGGCCAAGCAACTCGTCATCGGGAATGCTGCTCCAAAGAAAAAAGCTCAAGCGGGAAGCCAGCTCGATGTCGGAAACCTTGTGCACATTCGAAGCATCCGTCGGGTTCGGATCGCGCTCGATCCGAAACAGGAAATGCGGCGACACCAGCATCGCCTGGATCGCCAGTTGGATGCCTTGTTCGACACTCTGCCCCTCAGCCTTGGCGATCGCGGCGAACTTCATCAGCGACGCGACTTCATTCTGCGTCACCGGACGGCGGTAGGCCCGGCGCGCCAGCGTCGAAATGATTCTCTGCACACAGGCCGCGCCGGTTTTTGGATCGCAAATCAAAATCTTTTTCCGGCTGGCTCTCTCGACGTTGGCGGCGAACGGACCGACGAAAGTCATCGAATCCAGGAACTTGTTCTTCCTGTTGCTGTAGTAATCTTTTGGATCGACGGTCTTCAGGGCCTCATCATTGATGAACCCCACGCGGAACGTGTGGTCGCCTTCCGGGAGATACAATCGCATCTCCTCCAGCGAGTGTGGGTTGAAGTAAACCAGTCCCGATGGCTTGGTTTCGACGGACTTGGTGTGCAGAAGCTTGCCGTCCATCCAGAATCCCATCATGACGGGCTTGGCGTCTGCGGCGCGCTCACCGGGAAGTCCGAAGCGGATAATGTATTCGCCGTCAAAATCGACGCGATGGGTAGCCTCGATCGAACTCGGATTCGGACGCCGGATCTTTTTGTCCTTACTGTGATACTCGAACTCCAGAGGCTTTTTCGGCAGCGGGTCCGCTCCGATCGCCCGAGCCGCGATCCGCTCGGCTGCCACCAGGTACTTTTCCATCAGCAGCGGAGAAATCGTCAGCACATCGCCTATATTGTCGAAACCGTGCCCGGAGTCGTCGGTCGGGAAATCCTTCTCGGCCCGGAAGTCCACGCCAAGCAGATCGCGAATGGTATTGGAGTATTCGTTGCGGTTTAGCCGGCGGGCCGTGACGCGTCCCGGATCCGGTTTCACGCCGCGATCGGCTCTCTCGAACTCGCCCTCAATTACCTTCACCAGGCTGTCAATTTGCGCCTGATTAGGACCGGGAGTGCCCCGCGGAGGCATCTCACCGGTGCGAATCTTTTGAACAATCTTTTCCCAATCACCCCGATGCTCGGCGACAGACGAGAAGTTAGAGTAGGGGGCCAGATTAATCCCGCCGGAGGATAGCTGAGCGTTATGGCACCCGGCGCATGTTTTTTGAAGGACCGTGCGGACACTCTGGTCAAACGCAGCGGTGTCGCCCACCTTGGCGACGGTCTTTTTTCCCGGCTCGGCCGCAACCAGGAGACCAGCTAGCGACGAGGCGAGTATCAGGTGAGCAGTTGACATCGTTATATAGACTGTTTTGAGTATATTACGTTCGTAAGCAGCCTGTTGTTACCCGGAAATTTCAAATCCCTGTGTTCCGCAATGTAGAACGCCGTTCCTCTCATGAGATGTACGCTTTGCTTTGAAATGCGAGTCACATATGCTGCGCCTTGTTCCGCTTCGCGGCAAACTCTAGTAGGCTCGAGCGTTTCTCATTGCATAACTTTCAGGATCGATCACAATTTCATTGCCAGCCTAGTCACGCATTTTGCATCATTGCAGACGAAAAGGGGTTAGCTTCTCCGCGCGCAATCTTTCCGGGACCTGAAAGGAGCCTTAAGTCTATGCAGACTCTACGGGCATGGCAATCCACAGTCATATTCACCTGTCTTTTCTTCTGCGCACAGTTGCCTGCGCAAATCGGCGGCAGCGGCACAATCAAGGGAACGATCACGGACGCGACAGGCGCCGTTGTCCCGGAAGCAACGGTGGTGGCGACCAACGTCGCGACCGATGTCGAAACCCGGCGCGAGACCACAGCAGCGGGACTTTACGTCATCGCCCCACTCCCGGCCGGAACCTACAAGGTAACCGCAGCCGCGCCCGGATTCCGGACCGTCATGCAGGACCAGGTAGTCCTCGACGCGCTGAGCAGTATCGAGTTGAATTTGAAGCTGGAGGTTGGGTCCACAACGGAAAGCGTTACCGTTTCTGCGGCTCCGTTGGAGCTCAATACCACCGATGCCCGAATGGGCCAGACCATGCGCAACGAAATGTACACCGCGCTGCCTCTATCGATGGGCAACGGCAATCCACGTAATCCAGCGGCGTTCATTTACCTCATGCCGGGCGTGCAGGAAGGCGGCACCTTTGGCTTCATCAACGGCGGCCAGAGTTTTTCGAAGGACGTGTACCTCGAGGGTCTCCCGATTACCGACGCCGTCCGGCAAGGCGAGAGCAGGGCATTGCAGTTTTCCGTTTCCGTGGAAGCCGTCGAGCAGCTCCAGGTGGAGACCAGCGGCCAGTCCGTCGAGTTCAACGGACAGGGCTCGGAGAATTACACCATCAAATCGGGAACAAATCAGTTTCACGGCTCGATGTACGAGTTCTTCCGGAATACCAAGCTCGACGCTCGCGGATTTTTCGCTCCGACCCGCCCACAGCAGAATCAGAATCAATACGGCTTCACGTTCGGCGGACCGATCAAGCGGAACAGGATTTTTTTCTTCGGCGCCTTTGATGGCTACAAATACCGCGTGGCGACCGAGACTCGCTTTGTCACGATCCCGACGCTGAAGATGCGCGCCGGAGATTTCAGCGAGCTCCCCGTGTTCATCTTCGATCCGGGAACGACGGCCTGCGTCAACGGCGCGAACTGCACACGCCAGCCGTTCGCGAATAACCTCATTCCGGCGAACCGAATCTCGGCAGCCTCCAAATTCTTTCAGGGACCCATGCCGGCCCCGACCCACAGCGGAATCGCCAACAACTTTCTCAACAACAATACCGGCGTCGGATTCAACAACCTCAACGTAAACGTGAAGGTCGACCTCAACGCGAGCGACGCGCACCGGTTCTCCGTGTTATTCTCGCGCGGTTCGCACAATCAGAGCAGCGCCATTCGAGGCAACCCGGTTCCGCTTCCTTTGCCGTACGTGATCACGCGCGTCGTGGATGAAGTCCCCACTCTGGGACAGGTCAAGCATACCTGGGTGATCAATACCACGATGATGAATCAGATCAGCTACGGAGCATCGCGGCTATGGATACCCATCACCAATCCGACCATCGACGGAAATTGGGTGGAGAAGGCCGGGATCAAGGGTTTGCCTCCCGGCGACGCGACTCAATCTTTCCCGGAGGTCGCTTTCGCAGGACCGAACGCAGTACAAGGATGGCGCGGTACCGACGCGCGCCCATTCCTCGATGCGCTGAACAATTTCTCCTTGCAGGACAACTTTCAGTGGATCCACGGAAACCACTCATTCAAAGTGGGATTCCAACACCAACGACTGCAGGACAACTATCGCGCCCGTTGGGACGGCACCCTGTTCATTGCCAACTTCAGCAACGTCCAAACAGCGGGCTTCAATAACGGGAACCTGAGCACCGGCACGGGGAATTCCTACGCCAGCTACTTGATGGGCGAACTTAATTCCGCGACCGTGAACGAGGATTCCGTGGTTACCTCCGGCGCGCGCTATCGCAACTACGCCTGGTGGGTTGGCGACGACTGGAAGATCACCCGCAACCTGACCCTGAACATCGGCCTGCGCCAGGACATCATGCCACCTTACGTCGAGGTTCGTGACCGCGTGTCCTGGTTCAATCCGGACATCCCGAACCCGATTGCCGGCGGATATCCCGGAGCGCTCCAGTTCGGGGGCAAAGGGCAGTCGCCGCTCTATTGCAACTGCAGCACCAGAATCAAGACGCACATGAACAATTGGGGACCGCGGCTCGGGTTTGCGTACCGGCTGGGTGATAAGACCGTCGTGCGCGCCGGATACGGCATGATGTACAGCCGCCACGGAGCTGTCGGAGGACGTGGCGGGGCGCGCGACGGCACAGGCAAGCTCGGTTTCACTGCGTCACCCGGTTTTCCGTCGCCAGATTCGTTCAGCCCCGCGTTCGACTGGGACGACGGCGTGCCAGCCTATCAGAAGCCTCCCTTCTTTGACGCCGGCCTCAACACCGGCTTCACCACCGACCGGCCCACCGCCGGCAGCGTGTCCTTCGACAATCCCGAGGAAGGCGCGCGGCCGCCTCGCTATCAGAACTGGAATTTTTCGATCCAACGGGCGATCACGTCCTCCCTCACGTTGACCGCCGGATACGTTGGCGGTAACGGCAAGCTGCTGCGCGGCGGAGGACTCGGAATCTGGTCGGGGCAGATCCATCCACGCTACCTGGCGCTCGGCAACCTGCTCACCTCGCAGGTGAACGCGACCACTCTAGCGTCTGCGCGCGCCATTATTCCCGGCATCAACCTTCCGTACGCGAACTTTCGCGGCACATTTGCGCAAATGCTGCGACCCTTCCCGCAGTACTCCGGAGTCAACGCGGACTTCGTGAACCTGGCCAGCTCCAACTACAACTCGCTGCAGCTCACGCTGCAAAAGAGAATGGCTTCGGGGTTCACCTTCAACATCAATCACACCTGGAGCAAGACGCTGTCGGACGCCGGCGCTGGCCGCACTGCGTACTTCTGGCAGACCGAGAAAACCCACGGTGAGAGCGACCGCCGTCACGTCTTCAACGCTATGATTGTCTACGAGCTGCCATTCGGTCGAGGCCGCCAGATCAATCCGTCGAACGTGGTGGTGCGCGCGCTTGCCAGCGGCTGGCGCGTGTCCAGCATCACGCGGATTCGCTCCGGACTGCCCTACGGTGTTATCGGGGGAGTCTGCAACTTGCCGCAAGCCGGCGGCTGCCGCGCGTCCTATGCCCCGGGCTTCTCCGGTCCTGTCCGCATTAATGGCGAATGGGGCAGCGGCGACCTTCTGGGCGCTCGACCTGCGTTCCTTGACTCCAGGGCGTTCCGAAGTCCCGACCCCTACACCTATGGCAACACGCCCGGCGCCGGCGCTTATGGACTCTACGCGCCCGGATTCTGGAACGAGGATATGGGCGTCACGCGCCAGTTCGGAATCACCGAGCGGTTCAAGCTCGATTTCGGCGCCGAGGGCTATAACGTGTTCAACACCGTAGCGTTCAATGGACCAGCGTCGCTCGATATCACCAACGCCAACTTCGGCCGAATCACCGGGCAACAGAACAGTCCGCGCTCGTTCCAGTTCTCTTTGAAGCTGCACTTTTGATGGGGTAAATCGAAATAATGCGCCGATTTCTTGCATGTCTGCTCTTTACCGCTGCGCTCTACCCGGCTGAGCCACCGACTTCCTGGGTTGACCCCGACACCGGACACCGCGTCGTCCGCCTGACAAACGAACCCGGCAGCGCCAGCCTATACTTCAATCAAAACGGCTACACCGCCGACGGCAAGAAGCTGGTTTACACGACGCCCAGCGGTATTTCCGTTCTCGACCTGGCGACGCATCAAGCGAAACTGGTCGTGCAGGGACCCGCGCGCCTGATCGATGCCGGCCGCAGAACCCAGCGTGTTTACTACATCCGGGAAGGCGCCGCTTTCTCGACCGACGTCGACACAGGCGACACGCGCCGGATCGCCGCGCTGCCGCCTCGCGGCTCCATCGCCACCGTCAACGCCGATGAAACACTCCTCGCCGGCACGTATATCGAAGGACAAGGTCAGGACTATCGGGGCAATCGCAATCAGCAGTCGCACCCACTCGATCAGCCGCTCAACAAAGGTCAGATGATGGAGCAGAGATGGGCCGCCAAATTACCCATGGGCCTCTACGTCATCAATATCCAGACAGGAGAAACCAAAACGATCCACAAGAGCACCGACTGGCTCAATCATCTGTTGTTCTCGCCCACCGATCCCGGGCTCCTGATGTTCTGCCACGAAGGTCCCTGGCACAAAGTCGATCGAATCTGGACCATCCGAACGGACGGTACCGGCGTCAAGAAGATTCACACCCGTACGATGGCGATGGAGATTTTCGGGCACGAATTTTGGAGCCCCGACGGCAAGACGATCTGGTACGATCTGCAGACGCCGCGCGGCGAGGATTTCTGGCTCGCCAGCTATCGCGTCGACACCGGCGAGAGAAAGCAGTATCACCTGCAGCGCAATGAATGGTCGATCCACTTCAACGTGTCGCGCGACGGCAGCCTCTTCACCGGCGACGGCGGCGACCCCGGGCAGGTCGCGCGCGCTACCGACGGCCAGTGGATCTACCTGTTCCGTCCCGAGCTGATTCCCAATCGCGGCCTTGCCGACGCGAGTTTCGTGCAGCCCGGTGTTCTGCGAGCGGAACGTCTGGTGAACATGTCCAAGCATCAGTACCGGCTCGAGCCTAACGTAAGCTTCACGCCCGACCAGAAGTGGGTGGTATTTCGCTCCAACATGTTCGGGCCGACGTACGTCTTTGCCGCGGAGATTGCCAAAGCGTCCGCTCAGTAAGACGTTCGTCCACAATCAACATCTTTTTGAGTAGGTGGCATACTGAAATTAGAAGGAGCCGCCTGCTGTGGTTGAGAACCCTCTGAAGCTGAAATCAATCCATCATGTAGAGTTCTGGGTTGGCAACGCCAAACAGGCCGCCTACTTCTACCAGCACGCCTTCGGGTTTTCCCAGATCGCCTATTCAGGGCTGGAAACCGGCGCACGCGACCGCGCCTCTTACGCGCTCGCGCAAGGCAAGGCGCGACTGATGCTGACCAGTCCTCTGGAATCCGGCGGCGTCATCTCGGACCATATCTCGCGCCATGGCGACTCCGTGAAGGACATCGCTTTTGTGGTCGATGACGCCGACCTCGCCTTTGCCGAGGCCGTCCGCCGCGGCGCCGAGCCCGAATCGGAGCCGACGGACATCAGCGACGCGTGCGGTTCCGTGCGCCGAGCCGCGATCCGTACGTACGGCGACACGATCCACTCGTTCGTCTCATACAAGAATTATGGTGGTCCGTTCCTGCCCGGATTCACACCGCGCGAGGTCCCTGGCGAACCGGTGGGGGTCCTTCGCATCGATCACATCGTCGGGAACGTACAGCTAGGCATGATGAACGATTGGGCCGCCTGGTATGAGCGTATTCTGGGCTTCAAACGCTTCATCAGCTTTGATGACAAGGATATCTCCACCGAGTACAGCGCCCTGATGAGCATCGTCATGTCCGACGATTCTTTCTCCATCAAATTCCCAATCAACGAACCAGCGGAGGGACGAAGGAAGAGCCAGATCCAGGAGTATTTAGATTTCCACCATGGACCCGGCGTGCAGCACATCGCGATGCAGACCTCCGATATTATCGACACTGTTTCCCGCCTCCGCGAGAACGGAGTCGAGTTTCTGCGCGTGCCCGACACCTACTACGAAGAGCTGCCGGACCGTGTTGGCCAAGTCAGCCAGACGATCGAATCGCTTCGCTCGCTCGGCATTCTCGTGGATCGTGACCAGGACGGATATCTGCTGCAGATCTTTACGCAGCCCGTGGAGGACCGTCCCACATTATTCTTCGAGCTGATCCAGCGAGAAGGCAGCCGCGGTTTCGGCAAGGGAAACTTCAAAGCATTATTTGAGTCGATCGAACGGGAGCAAGCGCTCCGGGGAAACTTGTAGCATGCCGATCTATCATCGCCTCGGAGAAATCCCCCACAAACGCCACAGCGTCTTCCGCCAGCCCGACGGCCGGCTCTACGTCGAAGAGCTAATGGGCAACAAGGGCTTCACCGGACCGTCGTCGCTGCTCTATCATGTCCATCAGCCGACTCAGATCAAATCGATGCGGCATGTGAAGAATCTGGTATGGGAAGCCGATCCTACGCCGGTCACGCAGCTCCGCCATTTCAAAACAGCAGCCCTCCCAAGCGCATCGAGCGTGATCCTAGACCGGGTTCCCCTGCTATTCAACAACGACGTTGGAGCACTGTTTGCCCAGCCTCAAGCCGAGGATGATTTCTTCTACCGCAACGGACAGGGTGACGAGCTGATCTACGTGAGCGACGGCGGCGGTGTCCTCGAAACGCCATTCGGCGATCTGATGTTCCGCCGCGGCGACTACCTGGTCATCCCTCGCAGCGTCATTCATCGGTATCGCTACACAAGCCAGCCGGTCCGGTTTCTGATCCTCGAAAGCGCCGGCTATATCCGGAGCCCCAAACGGTATCGGAACGAGCACGGCCAGTTGACGGAAATGAGTCCCTACTCGGAACGCGACATGCGCCTGCCAGAGTCGGTTCGCGCGCGCGATGAGAAGGGAGATTTTCGGGTACTGGTCAAGAAAGGGAACGCGATCACCGAGGCGATTCTCGACCATCATCCCTTCGACGTAGTTGGCTGGGACGGATTCTACTATCCGTGGGCAATCAACATCGAAGACTTCGAACCGCGCGTCGGCAGGTTTCATCTGCCGCCGCCCGTGCATCAGACATTCGAGGGCGACGGCTTCGTGGTCTGTTCCTTCTGCCCCCGGCCATTCGACTTCGATCCACAGGCCGTTCCCGTCCCCTACAACCATTCGAACGTGATGTCGGATGAAGCCATCTATTACGCGAGCAGTGAGTTCATGAGCCGGAAAGGAATCGAGTATGGCTCGCTCACCCTGCATGCCGACGGCTTCTCCCACGGCCCCCATCCCGGAAAAGCCGAGGAGTCCTTACATCAGGATGAGACCAAGGAGCTGGCCGTGATGTTCGACACCTTTCATCCGCTGCAGGTCGCCAAGCCCGCGCTGGCCGTCGAGGATCGCGACTACTATCGGTCGTGGATCACAGGGTGATAATACGAACAAGCTAAAGCTTATTCCACAGTGACTTCGACACCTGCTGAAAAAGTAAGAACGACAAATCAAGGAGTCGAAGTCACTGTGGAACAAGCTTTAGCTTGTTCGTCCCATCTTCAACCGTCAATCCGCCCATCCCGCATCTTCACAACCCGATGGCCATACGCCGCCGCTTCAGGATTGTGCGTGATCATGAGGATCGTCTGCCCGAGCCGGTCGTTGAGGTCGCGCAACAGCGACAATACGATCTCCGAATTAGCAGTATCGAGATTCCCCGTTGGCTCATCTGCCAACAGAATCGCCGGATGATTCACCAGCGCGCGCGCGATGGCCACGCGTTGTTGCTCGCCGCCCGACAACTCAAAAGGCTTGTGCTTCAAACGGCCGGCGATGCCCAGCAGATCCAGCACTTTTTGAAATTCGGGCTCGATACTCGAATTCTGCCCGGCGATATCGCGCGCAACCGCGATGTTGTCCGCCGCGGTGAGAGTTGGGAGCAGGTTGTATTTCTGAAAAACAAAGCCGACTACGGTTTTTCGCATGCGGGTCCGCTCAGGATCGGACATCTTCACCAGATCGCGATCCTCGACAAGCACCGTGCCGGACGTCGCCGGCGTCAGTCCGCCGACGACATGGAACAGCGTCGACTTCCCGGAACCGGAGGGCCCGATGATGGAAAGAAACTCCCCACGAGCGACGCTGAGGTCAACACCTCGAAGCGCCTCCACATCCACCTTGCCGACCCGATAAATCTTGCGCAGATTCTTGACTTGAATGATCGGCCTCTCACTCATACGAGAGCGCCTCGATCGGATCCATCCGCGCCGCCCGCAGGCCCGGGTAGATGGCGCCCAGTATGGCGCCCACGAGCGCGATTCCCGCGGCGATGGGCCACCAGGTAGCATCGATCGCCGGCGGCAGTGACGCCGGAGCGAACGTCTCGAGCAGCCATTTTGCGACGTAGCTCATTCCGATGCCGAATATCGTCCCGACGATGGCCAGCAGCACCGCCTCCCTGAGAATGGTGCTGAGCACGTACCAACGCGACGCCCCCAGTGACTTGAGAATGCCAATTTCGCGAGTGCGCTGCAGAACCGCCATGTACATGGATAGGCACACGACCGCGAAGCCGATGAAGATGGAAATCCCGACCACGACATTCGTAAAGCGCGAGAGCATGGGCAGCGAATCGTAGCTGATTAAGCTCGTGTACTCTTCCATCGAAAAGATCGGGTAATCCACAAGCTTCTTCTTCAGCTCGGTGATTACCGGAGCAGTAATCGCGGGATCATCGACTTTCACGTAGATGATATTCACCATGCCCGTGTTGCCCGTGAGCTCCTGCAGTTGGCGCAAGTCGACAAATACGCGATTCAATTTCCCCGGCTTGACGACGCCGACCAGTCGCCACTTTCGATCGGCGCCCCAAAGGCTGATCTCGTCGCCAACGCGCAGCTTTTTTTCGTTGAGATAGAATTCATCCACGATTACGTCATTCGCAGTCCGGAACGGTCCGCCCGCGATGTACTCCAAGCCCCCGCTCATTTCGTTAAACGCGTTCAAGTCGATGCCGGCCGCCGAGCTGGTGGGCGTGCCAAGCGACTGCATCAGGATTCCAGTCGCGACCTTGACGTGCGGCTGCTTTCGAACGAAATCAACCACTCCTTCAGGAATCGGAGCGCTCCCCAGGCTGGTGAAGGTCGAGCTCTTCGGGCGAATCATGATATCGGCCCCAATACCACGGGTCCGCGCTGAAAAGTCCTCGATCATACCTTTGCTGAGTCCAGTCAGCGTCAGCACCAGCGTCACAGGAATCGCGATCAGCAAGGCGCTGAGAAAGGTACGGAGAGGACGATGCTTCATGTTCTCCCAAACGAGTTTTTGAATCACTTGTCGGTTGTTCCTTTTGGCGGATCCGCCTGGCCGACGACGCGGCGTTCGCTCCCCGCGGGCTGTTCCAATGCAAATTTATCGTCAGTGAGGGGCGTGTTGATATCCATTTTGACGACGGTCAGCACGGCGCCATATTCGTCTTTTGGGCGATTGATCTCGACTCTTTTTGGGAACAGCACTCGGTCATAGCGTTGCCAGTCATTGTATCTGGCGTCGGTGAGGATATCCCCGGCCTCGTCGAAGATCAGTTGCCGGACCATCTGTAACCGCAGACGCTCGAACCAAAGCTGGCGTTGCAGAACCAACTCTCCGTTTGGACGCTCGATGAAGGTCGACAGAATGTAAACCGCGTTGTCCTCGTCGGTAAAATTCACGAAAGTCGTCTTCTCGCGGGAAGTGTCGATCGGACGAACCAGCAGCGCATCGAGAAAATGTTGTGGACGCAGATTCTCAAGTTTGTTGTCTGAAGGCTTCTCGACCATGTTGGCGCCTTCGAGGAAGCGATTCTTCGCTGGTATGTAGAGGCGGAATTGCGACCCATTCGAAACCATGTCGAAGGCCTTATTCCGCACCACCGGATACAACCCGATAATGCGGATGTCGGTAGGTTTGCGGAAGAGGATGTAGGCGCGGACGTCTTTATACTCGGTGATTTTGCCCTTATTAGCGGAACCGAGGGCGGGGACCAAGTCGACGGTGGAGTTAAGGGTCTCGATCGCCCCAAACTGCCGCGCGATCTCACGGATCAGCGTGTCTTTATCCGTCGTGAGAAGGGTCTGAGTGGCCTGTCCGCCTTTTCGCGTGATGACACGACGCCGCGCCAGACATGATGTCGAGCTGATCACCAGCAGCGCTAACACGAAGGAATATAGGATTCTGGCAGCCGCGCTGCCCCTGGAAGCCATCCTAACCATTGTAGGCAAGTGCGCGCACGCAGTGTCAATATGTTATATTCGAAGAAACAGCGAGGGCCTGTGGCGCAGTTGGGAGCGCGCTTCCATGGCATGGAAGAGGTCGACGGTTCGAACCCGTCCAGGTCCACCAAACCTTCACCCTCAAAATCGGAAGCGGCCAACGTTCAGGAGATGTACGGGCTGCCTGATCTCGAAGTGAATCCGCGACCAGTCGCATCAGAACTTTGGATTTATCGGGAACGGCGATTCTGGCTCCTGCCGTAAGGTAACCCTCGACGATTCCCCGAAACGTGTATCCCAACGGTTGATGCTCGGTGTTCAAATAGTCGACCAGCCTGATCTGAGCGCGAGCGCCGGCGTGCGGGGGCTCCATGGGAGCAGGTACCCCAAAACTCTCCCGGCGCGA
>Ga0075431_100000823_pt1 | contig 27067 bp, 27 predicted proteins | sample RhiMetdeltSRZDD5_FD_75297 | JGI IMG/M metagenome (GOLD analysis project Ga0075431, IMG submission 75297) | Populus rhizosphere microbial communities from Tennessee, USA - Rhizosphere MetaG P. deltoides SRZDD5 | ecosystem: Host-associated > Plants > Roots > Rhizosphere > Soil | place: USA... | reverse complement strand
ACCAGGGTGGTCTACTGAGGCGCTCGTGAACAGCCCGTTGAAGCGCACTCCGCTGTATGACGCGCACGTCAAGGCCGGCGCCCGGATGGTGCCGTTCGGCGGCTGGGAAATGCCGGTGCAGTACGCCGGGATCGTCGAGGAGCACCGCACGGTCCGCACCTCCGTCGGACTGTTCGACGTCAGCCACATGGGCGAGTTCGAGGTCGACGGTCCGCACGCGCTGGCCGCGCTCCAGTCGCTCACCACCAACGACGTCTCCGCGCTCGACATCGGTCAGGTCCAGTACGCAGCACTGTGCTATCCCGACGGCGGCATCGTCGACGATCTGACCGTCTACCGTCTCGGCGCCGAGCGCTACATGCTCACCGTCAACGCCGGGAACATCGACAAGGACTGGGAGTGGGTCACGACGCAGGGGTCGGCCGGGCGCTGGCGCAACGTCTCGGCCGACACCGGGCTCATCGCCGTGCAGGGGCCGAGGGCGGAGGCGCTCGTGGGCGCGCTCGCGGAGCGCGAGGTGACGACCATCGGTTACTACCGGTTCGTCCACGGCGCGGTGGCCGGCGTGCACACGCTGCTCTCGCGCACCGGGTACACGGGCGAGGACGGCTTCGAGCTCTACGTTGCCGCGGCCGATACGCCGCGCCTCTGGAGCGCGCTGCTCGAGGCAGGCCGGTCGCATGGCGTCGCGCCCATCGGGCTCGGAGCGCGCGACACGCTGCGGCTCGAGATGCGCTACGCGCTGTACGGCAATGACATCGACGCCACCACCAACCCGCTCGAGGCCGGGCTCGGCTGGATCGTGAAGCCCGCGAAGGGCGCATTCATCGGCCGGGACGCGATCGAGAAGGTGCGCGCGGCCGGGCTCTCGCGGCGGCTCGTCGGCCTCGAGATGGCCGAGCGCGCCGTCGCGCGCCACGGATATCCGGTCGTGCAGGACGGCGCGCGCATCGGCGTGGTGACCTCGGGATCCTACGGCCCCTCGGTCGACCGCTACATCGCCATGGCGTACGTCGCCGCCGCCCAGGCCGCCGTCGGCACGGAGATCGGTGTCGAGATCCGCGGCCAGGCGAAGGCGGCGCGCGTCGTGAAAACGCCGTTCCACCCGTCACGGACGAAGAAATAACCTGTTCGGAGGACAGCTGCCCATGGCCAACGTCCCGGCAGAGCTCAAGTACACGAGAGAGCACGAGTGGGCCAAGCGCGAGGGCGACCGCATCCGCGTCGGCATCACCGAATACGCGCAGGAGCAGCTGGGCGACGTGGTCTTCGTCGAGCTGCCGAAGATCGGCGCCAAGGTCAGCGCGCATCAGGCATTCGGCGTGGTGGAGTCGGTGAAGGCCGTCTCCGATCTCTTCGCGCCCATCTCCGGCGAGGTGGTGGAGACCAACGCCGAGCTGCCGCCGAAGCCCGAGACGGTGAACAAGGATCCGTACGGCAAGGGCTGGATGATCGTGGTGAAGCCCTCGAACGCGGGAGAGTGGGACCAGCTGCTGTCGGCCCAGCAGTACGAGAAGTTCGTGGCGGAGGCCGGCCACTGATGCCGTCCCGCTACATCGCGAACACGCCGGCCGAGCAGCGCGACATGCTCAAGACCATCGGCGCGGCGTCGATCGAGGATCTGCTCGTCAAGATCCCGCCGAAGGCGCGGCTCTCGCGGCCGCTCGCGCTGCCGCCGGCGCTGGCCGAGACGGATCTGGTGCGCCACCTGCGCGCGCTGGCGGCCACCAACGCCGACGCCGACCGCTTCGCGTGCTTCGTCGGCGGGGGCTCCTACGACCACTATGTGCCGAGCCCGATCAATCATCTGATCTCGCGGGGCGAGTTCTTCACCGCCTACACGCCCTACCAGCCGGAAGCGAGTCAGGGCACGCTGCGCACGATCTACGAGTACCAGACGATGATCGCCGAGCTCACCGGCATGGACGTGGCCAACGCGTCGATCTACGACGGCGCCTCGTCGCTGGCGGAGGCGGCGTTGATGGCCCACGCGGCGACGGACCGTCGCGAGATCGTGCTGGCGCGCGGCGTGAACCCGCTCTACCGGCGCGTCACCGCGACGTACTGCGACGGCGCCGGCGTCCGCCTGCGCGACGCGGCCGGCCCCGACGGCGCGCTCGACCTCGACACTGCCCGCAAGCTGGTGACGGCGAAGACGGCCGCGCTGGTGGTCCAGTCGCCCAACTTCTTCGGCATTCTCGAGGACGTCGCGGCCGCGGCCGAGCTGGCCCACGCGGCCGGCGCGCTGCTGGTGGTGGTCTCGGACCCCGTGAACCTCGGCGTGCTGGAGGGACCCGGCCGTCTCGGCGCCGACATCGTCGTCGGCGAGGGGCAGGGCCTCGGCGTGCCGATGTCGTTCGGCGGTCCGAACCTCGGCGTGTTCGCCGCCCGATCTGCCCTCGTGCGCCGCATGCCCGGCCGGCTGGTCGGCGCGACCGTCGACCGCGACGGGGCGCGGGGCTTCGTGCTGACGCTGCAGACGCGCGAGCAGCACATCCGCCGGGCCAAGGCGACCTCGAACATCTGCACGAACGTGGCGCTCTGTGCGCTCATGGCGACGATCTACCTCGCCACGCTCGGCAAGCAGGGGCTGCGGCGCGTCGGCGAGCTGTCGACGGCCAAGGCGCACTATGCGGCCGAGCAGCTCACGAAGGTCCCCGGCGTGTCGCTGCGTTTCGCGCAGCCCTTCTTCAAGGAGTTCGTGCTGCGTCTGCCGAAGCCGCCGGCGACGGTCGTGGCCAGGCTCGCCAAGCGGCGGATCCTGCCCGGCGTGCCGCTCAAGACGTACGACAGGATGCTCGCCGACTGCCTGCTGGTGGCGGTGACGGAGCAGCGCACGCGCGAGGAGATCGACGCCTATGCGGCGGCGCTGGCGGAGGTGCTGAAGTGAGCGGCCTGAATGCGTACGACAGGCTCGTCTTCGAGCTGTCCTCGCCGGGGCGCGTCGGATTCTCGCTGCCCGAGAGCGACGTGCCGGCCGGGCCGCTCACCGAGCTGGTGCCCGAGAAGTATCTGCGCGGCGCCGCGGCGGCGCTGCCCGAGGTCTCCGAGTTCGACGTCGTGCGGCACTATTCGCGGCTGTCGCGCATGAACTACGGGGTCGACACGCACTTCTACCCGCTCGGCTCGTGCACGATGAAGTACAACCCCAAGCTCAACGAGGACATGGCGCGCCTCGCCGGCTTCGCCCGGCTCCACCCGCTCGTGCGGGACGAGGACGCGCAGGGGGCGCTGCAGCTGATGTACGACCTGGCCGCGATGCTGGCCGAGATTGCCGGCATGGACGCCGTCTCGCTGCAGCCGGCCGCCGGCGCCCAGGGCGAGTTCGCCGGCGTGCTGATGATCCGCGCATACCATCAGTCGCGCGGCGAGAAGCGCACCAAGGTCCTCATCCCGGACTCCGCCCACGGAACCAATCCCGCGTCGACGGCCATCGCCGGCTACGAGGTCGTGGAGGTGAAATCGCTGCCCAACGGCGAGGTCGACGTGGAATCGCTCGCGCGCGAGGTCGGGCCGGACGTGGCGGCCTTCATGATCACCGTGCCGAACACGCTCGGCATGTTCGAGCCGCGGATCATGGAGATCACCGACATCTGTCACGCCAAGGGCGTGCAGGTGTACATGGACGGCGCCAACCTGAACGCCATCCTGGGCATCACGCGGCCCGGGGATCTCGGCTTCGACGTCTGTCACTTCAATCTCCACAAGACGTTCACGACCCCGCACGGCGGCGGCGGGCCGGGCGCGGGGCCGGTCGGGATCAAGGCGCACCTGGAGCCGTTCCTGCCGGTGCCGGTCATCGTGAAGGACGGCGACACGTACGCGCGCGACTGGAAGCGGCCGAAGTCGATCGGCAAGCTGCAGGCGTTCTGGGGCAATTTCGGGATGCTCGTGCGCGCCTACACGTACATCCGGACGATGGGCGCCGACGGGCTGCGCAGCGTCGCCGACAACGCGGTGCTGAACGCGAACTACATCATGAAGCGCCTCGAGGCGGACTACGATGTGTCTGTGCCGGGGCCGTGCATGCACGAGTGCGTGATGTCGGCGCGGCGGCAGAAGAAGCACGGCATCACCGCGACCGACATCGCCAAGCGGCTCCTCGATCTCGGGTTCTACGCGCCCTCGACCTACTTTCCGCTGATCGTGGAGGAGGCGCTGATGATCGAGCCGACGGAGACCGAGGCGAAGGAGACGCTCGACGCCTTCTGCGATGCCATGATCCAGATCGCGCGGGAGACCGAGCGCGAGCCGGCCGTCATCCACGACGCTCCCGTCACCACGCCCGTGCGCCGCCTCGATCAGACGCGCGCCGCGCGCGAGCCCGACCTCAAGTGGAGCCCCAAGGGCTAGCGGCCTGGCGTTTCCTCGTCACTGAGCCCTGCGACGGGGCGACCAACATGGCCATCGATGAGGCCCTGTGGCGCGGGCGCCAGGCGGGAACCTCGCCGCCCACGCTTCGATTCTTCGCCTGGGCCCCGCCGACGGTCTCGCTCGGGTACGGCCAGCCGCTCGATCGACACGTCGACGCGGACGCATGTCGGCGCCTCGGCGTCGGCGTTGTCCGCCGGCCGACGGGTGGCAGCGCCATCTATCACGACGGGCCCGAGCGCGAGCTGACGTACAGCGTGGCAGCCACTGCCGCCGATCTCGGCGTCTCGGCGGACCTGCTCGACACCTATCGCTGGATCGGCCGCGCGCTCGTGCGCGGGCTGAACGCGCTGGGCGCGGGCGCCGAGATGATCCCGACCGGCCGTGGTCTCGCGCGCGATCCGGCGTTCTGCTTCGCGCGCACCGGCGCCTACGAGATCGAGGTCGGGGGCAAGAAGCTCGTCGGCAGCGCACAACGGCGGCAGGGGACCTCGTTCCTCCAGCATGGCGCCGTGTTGCTCGGCGTCGACGAGCCGCGCCTGGGTGCGCTCTTCCCCACCACGCGGGCGCCGCTCACGAGCATGACGACGCTCGAGGCGGCCACCGGCCGCCGGCCGCGCTTCGACGACGTGGCGACCGCGCTGCGGGAGGCCTTCGAAGCCGAGCACGGACTCACGCTTGCGCCGGGCGGGCTGACGGAGGACGAGACGGCACACGTCGAGCGGCTGGTCCGCGATCGCTACGGACTCGACACCTTCATGACCGCGTCCGCGTCCCCGGCCGGCCGCGAGTGAGCCGCGAGTATCCGGATTATCCGCGCGTCGGCGTGGGCGCCATCGTGCTCCACGAGGGGCGCGTGCTCCTGGTCAGGCGCGGGCGGGCCCCGGGCCTGGACCTCTGGAGCGTGCCCGGTGGCCTCGTGGAGCTCGGCGAGACGACGATGGAGGCGGCGTGCCGCGAGGTCGCGGAAGAGACCGGCCTCAAGGTGCGCATCGCCGGCGTGGTCGGCCTGCTCGACCGGGTGACGCGCGATGCCGAGGGCCGCGTCCGCTATCATTGGGTGCTGGTCGATTATCTCGCCGTGCCTGAGTCAACGGAGACGCCGAGGGCCGGCAGCGACGCGGCGGAGGTGCGCTGGGTGACCATCGACGAGGTGGAGCGGTTGCCGATCACCGAAGGGTTGTCGGACATGATCCGCCGCGCCGTCGCGCTGAGCGGAGCGGGCGCATGAAGGTCTCGGTCACGGTGGCTCCGCTCGCCTCGGTCGAGGCGGATGCGCTGGTGGTTGGTCTCTATGCCGAGGAGCCGAGGCCGCGCGATGCCGTCGCGCGGCTCGACCGCGCGGTCGGCGGACAGCTCACCGAGGTGCTGACCGCCGAGCGCTTCCAGGCCAAGCCCGGTCACGTCACGTACGTGCACACCGGCGGCCGTCTGCCCGCGCGCCGGCTCGTGGTGGTCGGACTCGGCAAGCGGGCAGAGCTCTCGCTCGAGACGGTGCGACGTGCCGCCTCGGCGGGGCTTCGACGCGCCCGGGAGCTCGGGGCCAGGGTCGTCGCCATCGAGACGCTCGGCGAGCGCCTGCCCGCGGCGGCGCGCGCCCACGCCGTCACCGAGGGCGCGATCCTCGGCTCCTACACGTTCGATCGGTACAAGCGCGAGAAGACCGACAAGCGCGTCGAGGAGCTGCACGTGGTGGAGCCCGACGGCCGTCGTCGGCGCGAGGCGACCGACGGCGCCCGCACGGGGGAGATCTTCGCCAGCGCAACCTGCTTTGCCCGCGACCTCGTCAACAGCCCGGCCAACGACGTGCATCCGACCTTCCTGGCGAAGGTCGCCGGCGACATCGCCCGCGAGGCGAAGCTCGGCGTCAAGGTCCTCGATCGAGCGGAGTGCCAGAAGCTCGGCATGGGCGCCTTCCTCGGCGTCGCCGCCGGCAGCGAGCAGCCGCCGAAGTTCATCCACCTGACGTATGCGCCGTCCGGGAAGAGGCGTCGCAAGGTGGCCATCATCGGCAAGGGCATCACGTTCGACTCCGGCGGTCTCGATCTCAAGAGCGCGGAGGGCATGCTGCGCATGAAGGACGACATGTCCGGCGCGGCAGCCGTGCTGGCCGTCATGCGCGCGCTGCCGGCGCTGAAGCCGCCGTTCGAGGTGCACGGACTGATCGCGGCCACCGAGAACATGCCGTCGGGCTCGGCCATCCGTCCGGGGGACGTGCTGCGCGCGATGAACGGCACGACGATCGAGGTCGGCAACACCGACGCCGAGGGCCGGCTCACGCTGGCCGACGCCATCTGCTATGCCGGCGAGAAGATCGGCGCCGACGAGGTCATCGACATGGCGACGCTGACCGGCGCCTGCGTGGTGGCGCTCGGTCCGCTGTGCGCGGGGCTGCTGAGCAATGATCAGCCGCTCGCCGAGCGGCTGCTGGCCGCCGCCGAGCACGCTGGCGAGCGCGTGTGGCAGCTCCCGCTGATCGACGAGTATCGCGAGCATCTGAAGAGCGACGTCGCCGACTTGAACAACGTCGGACCTCGCGGCGGCGGCGCCATCACCGCCGGCCTCTTCCTGAAGGAGTTTGCCGGCGAGCGCCCGTGGGCGCATCTCGACATCGCCGGGCCGGCCTTCGTCGAGAAGGACGTACCGCTGGGTCCCAAAGGCGCCACCGGCGCCGCCGTGCGCACGATCCTCGCGTACCTCACCGCGGAGCGATGACCGGCGGCGTCGACCTCCACTCGCACACGACGGCCTCCGACGGCACGCTGTCGCCCGTCGAGCTGGTCCGGGCGGCGGTCAAGCGCGGCGTGCGCGTGCTCGCGATCACCGATCACGACTCCACCGACGGCCTCGCCGCCGCGCGCGAGGAGGCGGCACGGCATCCGACGCTGACCATCGTGCCGGGGCTCGAGATCAACTGCGACGTCCCGGGCGCCGAGGTCCACGTGCTCGGCTATTACGTCGACGACGCGGCAGGGTGGTTCCAGCAGTTCCTGCGCGAGCAGCGGGCGGAGCGCGTCGCCCGCGTGCACCGTATCGCCGCCCGCCTCGCCGAGCTCGGGATGCCGATCGACCCCGCCGACGTCTTCGCGCTGGTGCAGGAGGGCTCGGCCGGTCGGCCCCACGTGGCCCAGGTGATGGTGCAGCGGGGGTACGTGAAGTCCGTGACCGAGGCCTTCGACCGCTGGCTGCACGCCAACGGCCCCGCGAATGTCCCGCGCCACCGGCTCACTCCGTTGGACGCCATCGCGATCATCCGCCGGGCGGGCGGCGTTCCCGTGTTCGCGCACCCCGGTCTCGCCGACCGTGACGAGCTGCTGCCGGAGATGATCGCCGCCGGCCTCATGGGAATCGAGAGCTACTACGCCGAGCACTCCGCCGCCCAGACCGCGCACTACAAGGATCTCTGCCGCCAGCACGGCCTCGTCGCCACCGGCGGCTCCGACTACCACGGCGAGCGCACCGGCCGGACGAATCCGCTCGGCCACCCTCCGGTGCCGATGAGCGTCTACGACGACCTGCAGCGCGCCGCCGAACGCGCGAAGACGCAGAGCCGCCGATAGCGCCCTCGCTACAATGATCCCGGCGTAACCGGCATGCCCGTTCAGATCTTCGGCTTCAACGATTGTCACGACACGCGCAAGGCGCAGCGCTTCTTCTCCGAGCGGCGCATTCCCGTTCACTACGTCGACCTGAAGGAGCGGCCGGCCTCCAAGGGCGAGCTCCGCCGGTTTGCCGAGCGGTTCGGGCCCGCCGCGCTCATCGACAAGGACGGCGCGCGCTACAAGGCCATGGGCCTGCGCGTGGCGCTCGACTCGCCGGCGCGGCTGCTCGAGCGGGCGGTGTCGGAGCCGCGGCTGCTCCGCACGCCGCTCGTGCGCAACGGCGGGAAGGTCACGGTCGGCCTGGCGATGGCCGAGTGGCAGGCGTGGGTCGCCGCCGCGAAGAGCGGGTAGTGCAGGCGCTCGACGGTCTCACCGTGCTGGACTGTGCGACGTTCGTGGCCGCGCCGTTCTGCTGCACGCTGCTCGGCGAGTTCGGCGCCACGGTGATCAAGGTCGAGCAGCCGGGCATCGGCGACGACCTCCGGCGGCTCGGGCGGCGCGCGGCCGCCGGACAGCCGGACTGGTGGCTCGTCGAGTCGCGCAACAAGAAGTCGATCACCTGCAACCTGCGCGCACCCGAGGGCCAGGCGCTCTTGAAGCGGCTGGTCCCAAGCGCCGACGTGCTCGCCGAGAACTTCCGGCCCGGGACGATGGAGCGCTGGGGCCTCGGCTGGGACGAGCTCTCCGCGGTGAACCGCGGCCTCGTGATGGTGCGCATCTCCGCCTTCGGTCAGACGGGACCGGCGCGCGAGCGACCCGGCTTCGGACGCATCGCCGCGGCTGTGAGCGGCGCCGCCTACCTCTCGGGTCATCCCGATCGTCCGCCGGTGAGCCCCGGAACGCCGACGATCCCCGACTATCTGGCCGGCGTCTTCGGCGCCTTCGGCGCCCTCACGGCGCTCCGCCATCGCGAGCGCACCGGCCAGGGGCAGGTCGTCGACATCGGCCTCTACGAGCCGATGCTGCGCATGCTCGACGAGCTGATCCCGGTGTACGGCGCCACCGGCTACGTGCGCGAGCGCATCGGCTCGGAGACCGAGTACGTCGTGCCGCACAACCACTACCGGACGCGCGACGGCGGCTGGATCGCCATCGCGTGCACGAACGATCGGATGTTCGCGCGCCTGGCTGTGAAGGCGATGGGCGAGCCGGCGCTCGTGGATCGCTATCCCACCATGACCGTCCGGCTCGAGCGACGAGCAGAGGTCGACGGCGCGGTGGCGCGATGGGTGGGCGGCCTCACCGCCGCCGAGGCACTGGCGCGACTCGACGCGGCCGAGGTGCCATCGTCGCGCGTCGCGAGCGTGCGCGACATCTTCGACGATGCTCAGATCCGCGCGCGGGGGAACGTCGCGACCATCGCGAGCCCGCTCGGTGGGCTGCTCCACATGGCGAGCGTCGTGCCGCGTTTGACCCTCACGCCGGGAGCCGTGCGCCACGCCGGACCGTTGAAGGTCGGCGAGCACAACGAGGAGATCTACGGCGAGCGGCTCGGTCTGAGCCGCCGCGAGCTCGACGAGCTCACGTCGCGCGGGATCGTGTAGGCCATCCCGTGGTGGCGCTCGCGGTGAAAGGGGGCTGACAAGAGCAGCCTGGCAGGGGTGGTGCCGCGGCGCTTCCACCAGTAAGAAAACAATTTCACAGTGCCTCGTCGGGAGTCCGTACATCTACCTACTTTTGCGAGGAGCGCCGACGCCGGACCCTGGTACTGTGGTTGCTATGGCTTCACGCCTCGAGCGGTTCGGGTACCCGGACTTCCAGGGGAAGACGATCCTGGTCGTCGACGACCACCAGGACAGCCTCGATTTCATGAGCGAGCTGCTGAATTTCTGCGGTGCGACGGTCGTGCCGGCGTGGTCGACGGCGCATGCGCGTACCTGGCTCGAGTCCCGGTTGCCGTCGCTCATCGTGTCCGATTTCCAGCTGCCCCGCGAGACCGGTGTCGATTTCATCCGCTGGCTCCGGCAGCAATCCGACGGGCGCCAGACGATCCCCGCGGTGGCGGTCACCGCGTATCCCGAGGAGTTCCTCGAGCAGCACGACAACGCGCTGGCGTTCGACGCGTACTTCGTGAAGCCGATCGAGGCGCCGCGCTTCCTTCGCACGATCGAGACGATTCTCTCGCGTCCGCCGACGCCGCGCCGTCTGCGCTCCGCCTGACCGGCGCAGCTCCCTCCCCCGATTCACAGCGCGTACTCACGCTCGACGCACCGTGATGGTCCGACAGCGCGTCTCGCTCACCAGGGCGGCCGCCGCCGCCGCGCCAACGGCGATGACGAGACAGACGCCGAAGAACGCGCGATAGGCGTCCGCCGGGTACACGCGCACGCCGTCGCGCGCGAGGCCTTGCCACCGTGCATCGAGCACGACGCCGCTCACGATCTGGACGAGACCGAAGGCGAGAAAGATCGGCATGTTGCAGAAGCCGATGGCAAGTCCGACGCGCGCGGGGTCGTTCACCTCCCGGACGCACGCGAACACCAGCGCGAGACCGCCGCCGGCCACGCCCATGCCGAGCAGGAACGGCGGCAGCCACGCGACGCGCAGCTGGCCACCGCCGGCGACGACGAGCACCAGCCAGCAGAGCGCATAGGCGGCGCTGAAGACGATGAACGGCCGGCGCCGGCGCTGCCACCGATCGGAGAGCCACCCGGCGAGCGGCGCGCCGACGGCGACGCCGAGACCGAGCAGCGCGATCATCGACGCCGCGTGGACCCGTCCGAGGCCATACACCTGCGTGAGCCACGCCACGCCCCAGAGCCCTTGCAGCGTGACGGCGGTGGCGAACATGCCGCCGGCCGCAAGCACCGGCGGCCAGCTGCTCCGGTTGGCCACGATCGCGCGCACGCCGACGATCACGCCACGCAGCCCGTCGCCGGGACGCGCCGACATCGCGTCCGTCGGTCGATCGCGCACGACGCCGACGACGATCAGCGCGAGCAGCAGCGTCACGCTGCCGATGAGCACGAACGTCGCGCGCCAGCCGGCGGCCTCCACCAGCAGCGCCAGCGGCGTGGAGGCCGCCAGGCCGCCGATGTTGCCGACCGTCTGCGTCCAGCCCGCCGCCGTCGCGAACTCGTCGGGCTCGAGCCAGGCCGCGATCAGGCTCAGCCACGCGATGAGCACCACGGAGGCGCCAACGCCCATGAGGAGCCGTCCGGCGACGGCCACGCCGAAGGTCGGCGCCAGGCCGAAGAGCGCGGTGCCGAGGGCCATCGCGACGCCGCCGGCGGTCAGCGTCCAGCGCGGACCGATGCCGTCGGCGAGGCTGCCGCCCACGAATGCCATGGCGGCGAAGACGTACGGATAGACCGCGGCGAGGAGCGCGAGGGCGGCGGCCGCGATGCCGAACGCGCGCATCAGGTCGGCGGCGACCACCGCAGGCGCGACGCGGTGAAAGTACGAGAAAAAGTAGAGCGCGGCCGGCACGGCGATCACGGTGAGCCGGATCCGCGCGGAGGTCACGTCGCGTACGAGGGGAACACCCGACGCACGACGTCGGTCGGATTCATGCTCAACAGACCGTTGACGAGCCGGCGCGCGGCGCCGCGCACGGCCACGAACGTGATGGCCGCGTGCGCCAGCAGCCGGCCGCGCTCGTCCCACGCCGCCACGCGCGTGTCCCAGAAACGGCCGTCGTCGGCGCGGGGGCGCACGGCGGCGCGGGCGCCTCCGATGCGGACGGACTCCACGACGCCCGCGCCCTCGTGAAGGGTGACGCGCAGCTCGGTCGTCATCCCTGACTCGCCGGTGGCGAGGGCGCCCAGCCAGAATGCCGCCTCGTCGAGCAGCGTGGTGAGGACGACGGGCGCCAGCGCGCCGTCAGCGGCGACGAAGCGCGCATCCGGTTTCCAGGCCCCGCCCACCGAGCGCGCATCGAAGCCGAGCCGCGCGCGCAGTCCGGCGGGATTGTCGACGCCGCACGCGAAGCACGTGCGCGACACGGGCAGCGGCAGCTCCGCCGAAGAGGGCGCGCCGCCGGCGCCGCCGGCGGGCGCGGCCTGGACGTGGCCCTCCACCAGCACGCCGGCCGTGGCGTCGACGACACGGCAGGCGACGGCGTGGTCGGAGCGCGTGACGGCGAGCTCGAGCGGGACGGCGAGTGGCACGCGACGTCGATAGTGGCCGACGAGCTCGCGTGGGCCGGACAGCTCGGCCACCGCGTCGAACACGGCCAGCAGCGTGCCGCCGTGCGCCGTGTCCGGAAGCCCCTGGAAGGCGGGCTCGAGCGTCAGCGTGAAGTCGTCGGGGATGCCGCTGATGGCGGCGCGAAGCAAGGCGTCCGTGGTCGGCATGCGATAATCGCGCGGTGTCGTCGCCCATTCTCGCACATCGTCATTTCGTGCGGGCGACGGTCATCAACTTCTCGTTCTTCCTGAGCTTCAACGCCTTCGTCCTGCTGCCGCTGCACATCCAGGAGCTCGGTGGCACGGAGATCGAGATCGGCGTGCTGATGGGCCTCTACAGCGCGATCGGCATCGTCTCGCAGCCGCTCATCGGTCCGTGGGTCGACGCCGTCGGCCGCCGCGTGTTCATGCTCCTCGGCGTGATCCTCGTGCTCGGCGCCGCCGTGCTGGCGGCGCTCTTCGACTCGATTCCCGTGCTCGCCTCCGTGCGCGTGCTCCAGGGCTTCGGATTCTCGGCCTACTTCGTGGCGATGTTCTCGTACGTCGTCGACCTCGTGCCCCCGGCGCAGCGCGGCTGGGCGCTCGGGATCTACGGCGTCTCCGGCTTCGTGGCCACGGCCTTCGCCCCGCTTCTCGGCGAGATCATCGTGCGCCGCGCGGGGTTCCGCCCGCTCTTCGCCGCCTCCGCGGTGCTGGCCCTGGTGCCGCTCATCCTGATCACGCGGCTGCGTGACCGGCGCCCGGCCGGGGCCGCCGCGCTGCCGGCGCCGGGCTGGCTGCGCGCCGGTCTGGAGGACGTGCTCCAACGCCACATGATCGTCACGCTCTACTTCGGGCTCGGCTCGGGGACGATCTTCGCGTTCCTGCCGACGTTCGCGCAGAGCCTCGCCGTGGCCGGTCTGTCGCTCTTCTACACGGCGTACGCCGCGGCGGCCATCGGCGTGCGCATCTTCGGCGGCCGGCTGATCGACACGCGGGGTCGCCGAGCCGTCATCGTGCCGTCGATGTTCCTGCAGATGCTCGCGCCGGCGCTCCTCGCCGGTGTCGGTTACGCAGTGAGCCGTGCCAGCACGACGCCCGTGGTGCCCATCCTGTTCGTGGCCGGCCTCATCTCGGGCGCCGCGCACGGGTTCCTCTATCCCGGCCTCGCGGCCCTCGTCACCGACCTCACGCCGGCCGCCCGCCGCGCCACCGCCGTCGGCGTCTTCAGCTCGATGTTCCTCCTCGGACAGACGGTGGGCGCGGTCATGTTCGGCGCCGTCGCGCATGGGCTTGGCTACGCGTCCATGTGGAGCATCCTGACGATGCTGCTGCTCATGGGCTCGGCGCTGTCGATGGGGCTGCCCCGCACGCCCGCGCGCTGAGCGTCAGGGCGCTATACTGGCCGGGCCATGTCGACGCTCGAAGGCGACGATCTCCGCTGGGCGCTGCAGCGGCGCATCGAGGACGTGTTCGCGAAGCTCGGCGAGAAGTTCGGAGACCTCACGGGCCGCGTCGAGACGGACATCCGTCCGAGCGTCTCGTTCGACGACATCGGCGGACTGCGGCAGGCCAAGGCGACGCTGAAGGGCTTCGCGTATGCGCTCACGCACCCCGAGCTCTACGAGCAGTGGGGCATCACGCCACCGAAGGGCGTGCTGCTCTACGGGCCGCCGGGCACGGGCAAATCGAAGCTGGCCCGCGCCCTGGCCACCGCGTCCCAGGCGATCTTCTATCACATCAAGCTGTTGAACCTGACGTCGAAGTTCGGCGCCAACACCGGCGAGCTGCTCCAGGAGATCCTCCGGATCGCGATCGCCGAGGGGCGCGGCGTGCTGTTCCTCGACGAGGCGGAGGCGCTGTCGCTCGAGCACTTGCTGCCGCCGCCGCAGGCGCGCGAGGCGAGCGCGCGGCTGGTCGCGACGCTGTGCGAGCGCCTCGACGGCGTGGCCAAGACCGCGCGGATCCTCGTCGTGGCCTCGACCAGTCGGACCGACGCGCTCGACTCCGCGCTGGTGGCGCCGGGCCGCCTCGATCACCTCGTGGAGGTGCCGCTGCCCGATGCCGACGAGCAGCGCGAGATTCTGGAGCTGCTCACCTCGCGCACCGAGCGCGACGCCGGGCGCAAGCTCTTCGAGCCGCTCGATTACCGGAAGCTGCTCCCGCTGATGGGTGGCATGAGCGGCGCGGACATCACCGAGATCCTCCGGCGCGCGCTGGAGATGAAGGTCCGGCTCGTGGCCGAAGGCGGCACCGCGACCGCCGTCACCACCGACGACCTGCTCGACGCCGTCGACCGCTACAAGCGGGTGCGGAGCGTGGTCGAGAAGATCCGCTACGGCCAGTACCTGTGATCGCGTCGACGAAGATCCGCGTCCGCTACAAGGACACGGACTGTATGAAGGTCGTCTACTACGGCAACTACCTGACGTACTTCGAGGTGGCGCGGGTGGAGTTCCTGCGCCAGCAGGGCCACGCCATGTCCGAGATCAATGAGAAAGTTCACCTGCCGGTGGTCGAGGCCAGCGTACGCTACCACAAGCCGGCCCTCCTCGATGAGCTGCTCGAGGCCCGCTGCTGGATCGCCGAGCGCAAGCGGGCCAGCTTCCGGTTCGGCTACGAGCTGCTGAACGAGCATGGCGAGCGCGTGGCCAGCGGCTCCACGCTGCACGCCTGCTGGGATCCTTCCACCAGCAAGATGATCGCCGTCCCCGAGTGGTTGGCGGAGGTCATGCCCGTCGATATGGGGGCCCGGAAATGACCCACCGAACCATCTAGCGCACGCCATGTCCGGTCGGGTATAGTTACCCGTCGTTCGCCCAGCTATGATCGAAGTCCAGAATCTGACGAAGCATTATGGTCCCGTCACGGCGATCCGGGATGTGTCGTTCAGCGTCACGCCCGGGGAGATCGTCGGCTTCCTCGGCCCGAATGGCGCCGGCAAGTCGACCACCATGCGGATCCTCTCCTGCTTCATGCCGGCCAGCAGCGGTACCGCGCGCGTGGCCGGGTACGACGTGTTCCGCGACTCGATGGAAGTGCGCAAGCGCATCGGCTACCTGCCCGAGAGCGTGCCGCTCTACCACGAGATGCGGGTGGCGCCGTACCTGGACTTCGTGGCCGAGGTCAAGGGGGTCGGACGCGCCGAGCGGCGGCGCCGGGTCGGCGAGGCGATGGACCGCTGTCTCATCGCCGACGTCCAGAACCGGCTGATCGGCACGCTGTCCAAGGGCTACCGGCAGCGCGTCGGCCTGGCCCAGGCGATCGTCAGCGATCCGCACGTGCTCATCCTGGACGAGCCGACCATCGGACTGGATCCGCGCCAGATCGCCGAGATCCGGGCGCTCATCAAGTCGCTGGCGGGTGAGCACACCGTGATCCTGTCCACGCACATTCTTCCGGAAGTCTCGATGGTGTGTAACTCCGTGGTGATCATCAACAAGGGCACGATCGTGGCCCAGGGGCCGATCGACCTGCTCGTCGAGCAGTTCTTCCCGTCGTCGCGGGTCGAGGTCGAGCTGGCCAAGCGCGATCCGGCGGTACGCGAGGCCCTGCGCACGATCCCCGGCGTGGTGGCGGTGACCGAGGTCAGCAGCGACGGGGGCGGCGGCCGCTACGTGGTCGAGTCGGCTCGCGCGCGCGACGTGCGGGCCGAGATCTTCCAGCTCGCCGCCGACAAGCACTGGAGCCTGCGCGAGCTCCGGCGCGTCGGCATGACGCTCGAGGAAGTCTTCATGCGCGTGGTGGCCGGCGAGGAAGTCGGCGGCGACGAGACGGCGGCGGCCCCGGTGGCGGAGCCGGAGACGGCCCGATGAGGGTCTGGCCGATCTTCAAGAAGGAGCTGCGGATCTTCTTCACCTCCGCGGTCGCCTACGTGATCCTCGCCATCTTCCTGCTCGTGATGGGCTGGTTCTTCTCGCAGATCTTCCAGTACTACGCCCAGGCCACCGTGCGCGCCGGCATGTCGCCGATGATGGGCCAGCAGGATCTCAACACGACCGACGGCATCCTGCGCCCGCTCTTCTCCAACATCGCCGTGATCCTGCTGCTCTCCCTGATGCCGCTCCTCACCATGCGGCTCTTCGCCGAGGAGCGCCGGAGCGGGACGATCGAGCTGCTGCTGACCTATCCGATTCGTGACGGCGCCGTGCTGATGGGCAAGTACATGGCCTCGCTGGCCTTCTACGCCATCCTGCTGGCGCTCACGCTGCTCTACCCGCTGATGCTCTTCTACATGGGCGGACGCGTGGAGTGGGGCGCCGTCCTCACGGGCTACGTCGGTCTGCTGCTGATGGGCTCGGCCTTCCTGGCCGTGGGGCTCTTCGCGTCCTCGCTGACCGAGAACCAGATCGTGGCCGCGGTGACCACGTTCGGCATTCTGCTGATGTTCTGGGTGCTCGGCTGGGGTGCCGATGCCGCGGGCGGCGCCTGGTGGGGCAAGCTGCTCCAGCATCTGTCGATCACCGAGCACTTCGAGAGCTTCGGCAAGGGCGTGTTCGAGACCAAGGACATCATCTACTACGTGAACTTCACGATCCTCGCGCTGTTCCTGACGCTGCGCTCGCTCGAGGCGCGGCGGTGGAAGGGTTAGGACGGATGCAGCGCCTGAGCGACTGGGCATTCTACGTCGGCCTCCTCTGCCTGGGTGCGGCGGTGGTGCAGCAGTTCGCGCTCCCGGCCTACGGCCGGTTCTGGTGGCCGCTGGTGGCGGCCGGCATCGTGCTCGTGGTCCTCTCGGCGCTGCCGCGGCTCGCCGATGCGCGGCGCTCGCTGGGCGCGCGCACCGTGCGCTACGGGCTGCAGTCGGCGCTGTCGATCGTGCTCGTGATCGGCCTCATCGGCTTCGTCGAGGCGCTCTCGGTGCGGCACAGCAAGCGCTTCGATCTCACGGAGACGAAGCGCCATAGCCTCTCGCCCCAGACGATCAATCTGCTCAAGGGCCTGAAGACCGACGTCAACGCCGTCGGCTTCTTCCGCGGCGATCAGCCGGGCAAGCGCGTGGCCGAGGATCTCTTCAAGCAGTACGCCGGCTACTCGGGCGGCAAGTTCACCTGGAAGGTCGTCGATCCGGACCGCGATCCGGGGCTGGCGCGGCGCTACAACGTCGAGCAGTACGGCACCATCGTGCTGGAGACGAAGAACCGCTCGGAGAAGGTGAACGACGCCGAGGAGGAGAAGCTCACCAACGGGCTGGTGAAGCTCACGCGGGAGGGCAAGCGGGTCGTCTACGTCCTGCAGGGGCACGGCGAGCACGAGCTCGGCAACACCGAGCGGCAGGGCTTCTCGGAGGCCAAGGGCGCCCTCGAGCGCGCCAACTACGAGGTCAAGCCGCTCGCGCTCGCGCGCGAGGGCAAGATCGCCGACGACGCGGCGGTCGTCATCGCGCCCGGCCCGCGTACGGAGCTGTTCGCGCCCGAGCTCGATGCGCTCGACGGGTATCTCGGCCGCGGCGGCAAGGTGCTCGCAATGGTCGATCCGCCGTTCCCGCAGCGCGTCCAGGACGCCAGCATGAAGAAGCTGCTGGCGAACTGGGGGGTCACGCTGGTCGACGACCTCATCGTCGAGCTGAGCCCGATCGGCCGGCTGTTCGGCATCGGACCCGAGGTGCCGATCATCCAGCAGTACGAGCCGCATCCCATCACGCGGGACCTCGGGGGCATCACCACGCTGTTTCCGATCACGCGCTCGCTCGACGTGGCGAAGCCAGCCCCGGCGGGCGTCACCGTCACGTCGCTGGCGCGCACGAGCCCGGATTCGTGGGGCGAGACGGATCGCGAGGCGCTCACGCAGGGCAGCGCCAAGCCCGATGCTCAAGATCCGAAGGGGCCGCTCAACGTGGCGGTGGTGGCGACGAAGGACAAGGCGCGGCTCGTCGTGTACGGGACGTCGAACCTCGCCACCAACCAGTTCCTGAATCTCCAGGGCAACCGCGACTTCTTCCTGAACACGGTCTCCTGGCTCGCCGAGGAAGAGGATCAGATCTCGGTGCGTCCGAAGGACTCTCGCCAGAACCCGATCTTCCTCAGCGCCCGACAGGGGCAGCTGGTCTTCTGGCTGCCCGTGGTGGTGCTGCCCGGGCTCGTGCTGGCGGGCGGCGTGATCGCGCTCGTCCGTCGCCGCGCCGCGAAGTAGGCGGCGATGCGCTGGCAGACCTCGGCTGTGCTCGCGGTGCTGCTCGTCCTCGTGGGCGGCTTCTACTATCTCTACGAGGTCCGCTGGGCGGCCGACCGCGAGCGGGCCGAGAGCCGCAAGGGCCGCGTCTTCGTCGCAGAGAACGCCGACGTCACCGCCGTCGAGCTCAAGCGCCCAGACGAGACGGTGGCGCTCACGCGCGACGGCGACGCGTGGAGGCTGACGGCGCCGATCGCCGCTCGCGGCAACAAGGCGACCGTCGACGAGACCCTCACCACCATCCTGACCGCCAAGATCGACCGCGAGATCGACCCCAAGCCGGCGTCGCTCGCCGACTTCGGCCTGGAGAAGCCCGCCGCCCAGGTGGCGCTCACCCTCAAGGACGGCAAGCAGGTGGGGATCGACCTGGGGACGAAGTCGCCCACCGGGGTGTGGGTGTACGCCCGGGAGCACGGCAAGCCGGCGGTCTTCGTGCTGTCCGATAGCGTCCTGCGCGACGCGACGCGGCCGGTGGTGGACTTTCGTGACCGGACGATTCTCGCCTTCGAGCGTCGCGACGTGAGCGGCGTCGACGTCGTCACCGACAACGACACGATCGCGATCGAGCCGGCCGCCGACAGCAAGTGGCGGATCACGCGCCCCGTCGCGCTGCCCGCCGACACCACGGAAATGAACGACCTGCTGGAGAAGCTCGCCACCGCGAAGGTCAAGGAATTCGTGGGCGAGGCGCCCCGCTCGCGCCAGGCGTATGGGCTCGAGCGGCCGGTGCGGATCAGCGTTCACACAGGCAAGGACAAGGACCGCGCGACGCGCACGCTGCTCGTCGGCCGCACCGACCCCGAGAAGAAGGGGGTCTACGCCATGCGCGAGGGCGAGACGAGCGTGCTGCTGCTGCCCGAGGACATCGGCAAGCTGGTGCCCCGCAACGTCGCCGCCATTCGCGACAAGCAGCTCGTCGACTTCGAGCGCGACCGGGTCGCGCGGGTCGAGGTCGAGAGCCCGAAGGGCACTGTGTCTCTCGTGAAGGAGAAAGACCGCTGGGCGATCGCCGCCCCCCAGGCGTTGCCCGCCGACCAGGTCGAGGCCGGCGCGCTGCTGGCGCGGCTGCGCGAGGTTCGCGCCCAGGCCTTCCTCAGCGACGACGGATCCGCCATCCCGCGCTTCCTCTCCAAACCGACGGTGAAGCTCACGCTGACCGAACAGGGTGGCACGCCGACCACCGTGCTGCTCGCGCCGTCACCGGAGCGCCGGGGTGGTCAGCCGAGCGCGTACGCGGCCATCGCCGAAAAGGGCCCGGTCATGCTGGTGGAAGGCAAGGCCCTCGACGACCTGGCCAAGTCGTTGAACGACTTGCGGGATCACGCCCTCTTCTCGGGCATCGAGCCGAAGGATGTCAAGCGCCTGCGCGTGCGCGCCAGCGGTCAGACCGCCGTGCTCGAGCGAAGCGGGGACGCCGACTGGAAGCTGGTCGAGCCGACGAAGGCCGCCGCCAAGGCGCCGCGCGTGGAGGATATCCTGTTCAGCGTTCGGGCGCTCCGCTGGAAGGACATCGTGTCACCAGGCGGCGAGGACGCTGCCAGGTTCGGCCTCGATGCGCCGTCCATGGAGGTCGTGTTCCTGAAGGGGGATGGTGCCGAGCTGGCGCGCCTGACTGTCGGAAAACGTGACGGTGACCGGGCCTACGTGCGGACGGGCAGTGGCCCAGCGATCTACGCGATCGACGCCCGGACCCTGGGCGCCGAGCCGAAGATCCCGGACGACTTCAAGGGCTGAGGCCGTGATAGAGTCCCGCGTCATGAGCCGCGAGATCTTCGTGGTGGCGCGCGATCGCCCCGACCTCTTCCGGTATCTCAGCGAGACCTTCGCCGAGGCCGACAACGTCGACGTCATCCTCGATCGCCGGACCGCCGAGGGACGCGCCGGGTGGGCGCACGAGCGCCGCGCGCGTCCAAAGGCCGAAGCGGATCTCCGCTCCGTCGGCTACGCCTTCATCACCCTGTCGTAATCGCGCCGCCGGCGCATGGGCCGCGCGCTCGAGCTCGTGATCTTCGACTGCGACGGCGTGCTGATCGACAGCGAGCGCATTGCCGTCCGCACCGACGTGAAGGTGCTCGCCACGCTCGGGTGGGTCCTCACCGAGGCGGAGTGCATCGAGCGCTTCGTGGGCCTGTCCGACAAGACGATCAAGGCGGCCATCGAGGCGCGCCTCGGCCGCCCGCTGCCCGAGGACTGGGACTCGGAATTTCAGCCGCTGTACCGCGACGCCTTCGCGGCCGAGCTCACGCCCGTGCCGGGTGTCGTCGAGGCGCTCGACCGGATCACGCTCCCGACGTGCGTCGCCTCGAGCAGTAGCCACGACAAGCTTCGCTTCACGCTGGGGCTGACCGGCCTGTACGAGCGCTTCGCGGGACGGATCTTCAGCGCCTACGACGTCGCGCGCGGGAAGCCGGCGCCGGATCTGTTTCTCCATGCGGCCTCGCGCATGGGCGTTCCGCCGGCGGCCTGCGCCGTCGTCGAGGATTCTCGCTACGGCGTCGAGGCGGCGCGCGCGGCGGGCATGCGGGCGTTCGGCTTCGCCGGTGGACTGACGCCCGCCGCGTGGCTCGAGGGACCGGGGACGGTCGTCTTCAGCGACATGCGCGAGCTGCCGGCGTTGCTCGCGCGCGAAGCCCCGTGAGCGCGGCGCGTTCAGTGGCGCGCTGCCGTCGTGTGCGGTAGCATCAACCGCTGTGAGCGCGTCGGACCTCTATCTGAAGCAGCTCGAGCTCGGGCCGATGCAGAACTTCGTCTACCTGATCGGCGATCGCCAGGCGCGGGAATGCGTGGTGGTCGACCCCGCCTGGGAGATCGACACGATCGTCGAGACGGCCGCGCGCGACGACATGCGCATCGTCGGCGCGCTGGTGACCCACACGCATCAGGATCACGTCGGCGGCAGCCTCGCCTCGTGGGGAATGCCGGGCCGTATTCCGGGCGTCGAGGAGCTGCTCGGCACGATTGCGGCCAAGGTCTACGTCCACAAGGCGGAGCGCGAGTTCCTGCCCGGACTCGGCTCCGATCTCGTCAAGGTCGACAATCACGACACGCTGCCGGTGGGGCGGCTCACGCTGACTTTCCTGCACACTCCGGGGCATACGCCTGGCTCGCAGTGCTTCCTCGTCGACGGGCGACTCGTGTCCGGCGACACGCTCTTCATCAACTCCTGCGGGCGCACCGACCTGCCGGGGAGTGATCCGAGGGAGATGTACTACTCGCTCACGCAGCGGCTCGGGGCGCTGCCGGATGACACCGTGCTGTACCCCGGCCACAACTACGGCGGGGCGTCGTCGACCATCGGCGACCAGAAGCAGCGGAATCCGTTCATGCGGTTTGCCTCTCTCGGCGAGTTCCTGCGCGTGATGGGCGGTACCCGCGTGGTGATGCCCTGAGCGCGTGATCTCCGGACACGACGTCGCGGCGCTCCTGGAGCGCCATCGGTTCGATTTCTTCGCGGGCGTGCCGTGCTCGCTCGTCGAGGACGTCATCGCCGTGCTCGAGCAGGGTCGCCGCGCGCCGTACATCGCGGCCGTCCGGGAGGACGTCGCCGTCGGCATGGCGGCGGGCGCCTGGTTCGCCGGCCGGCGGCCGTGCGTGCTGATGCAGAACTCGGGACTCGGCACGAGCCTGAACGCGCTCGCCTCGCTCTCGCTCATGTACGGCCTGCCCGCGCTCGTGCTCGTGACCTGGCGCGGCCACGAGGGCAAGGACGCGCCCGAGCACATCCTCACCGGCGCCATCACCCCGAGCCTGCTCGACCTCCTCGGCATGCCCTACCGCGTGCTCTCTGCCGACACCGCCGCCGCCGACATCGCGTGGGCTGCACACGAAATGGACGCGCGCATGCAGCCCGTCGCCGTCGTCGTCCCCCCCAAGGTCGTCGAGATGGGCGCCTTGCATCGTCGCCGAGAAGGGCCCAGATGCGAGGCGCCGAGGGAGCGGGCCGCCGGCCGAGGCCACGAAGCAGATGAACCCGTCTCGGCGACCATCTCGCGGCTCACCGCACTGACGGCGGCGCGGAAGGCGCTCGGCGCCGAGCCGATCATCCACGCCAACGGGTACATCTGCCGTGAGTCGTTTGCCGTCGGCGACCGGCCGCAGAACTTCTACATGATCGGCTCGATGGGGCTGGCGTCGGCCATCGGCCTCGGGCTGTCGCTCGCCCGGTCCGAGCGTCCGACGGTCGTCTTCGACGGCGACGGCAATCTGCTGATGAGCCTCGGCGTCCTCGCCATGGTCGGTGGGCTGCGACCGCGGCACCTCGTGCACGTGGTGTTCGACAACGAGGTGTACGGCTCGACGGGCAATCAGGCCTCGCCGTCTCGCGGCGTGCGCCTGGACCGCGTGGCGGCGGCGGCGGGGTATCGGTCGGCGGTGGCCGTGAGCGACGCGGCCGCCGTCGAGCGCGCCGTCCAGCGGGCGATCACGACCGATGGTCCACATTTCATCCTGGCGAAGGTGACTGCCGAGGAGGCCGACGTGCCGCGCATTCCATTCAGTCCGGCGGAAATCCGCGACCGCTTCCGCGCGAGCGTGCTGACATGAGCGTGCGCAAGACCTCGCGACTGCGGCAGCTCATCATGCGGCCGGAGCTGGCGTTCCTGATGGAAGCGCACAGCGGAGTGTCGGCGCGCATCGTCGAGGAGGCCGGCTTCGAAGGGGTCTGGGGCAGCGGGCTCACGATCTCCGCCGGCTTCGGCGTCCGGGACAACAACGAGCTGTCGTGGTCGCAGGTGGTCGATCATGTCGCCTTCATGGCGGAGGCGGCCTCGGTCCCGCTCCTGCTGGACGGTGACACCGGCTACGGCAACTTCAACAACATGCGGCGGCTCGTGCGGAAGCTCGAGCAAGCGGGGGTCGCCGGCGTCACGATCGAGGACAAGCTTTTTCCGAAGACCAACTCGTTCCTGCGCTCCGAGCGACAGCCACTGGCCGACATCGACGAGTTCGCGGGGAAGATCAAGGCGGGCAAGGACAGCCAGACCGACCCCGATTTCGTGCTGGTGGCCCGGGTGGAGGCGCTCATCGCCGGCTGGGGCCTCGTGGAGGCCCTCAAGCGCGCCGAGACGTATCACGCGGCGGGGGCGGACGCGATCCTCATCCACAGCAAGGAGTCGAGCCCGGCCGAGATCTTCGCGTTCCTGGACGCCTGGGGCGATCGCGCGCCGGTGGTGCTCGTGCCCACGAAGTACTGGCGGACGCCGACGGAGGAGTTCCGTGCCCGCAACGTCAGCGTCGTGATCTGGGCCAATCATCTGCTGCGCGCCTCGATCAGCGCCATGCAGGCAACCGCGTCGCGGCTGCGCCGTGAGGATTCGCTGCTGAACGTCGAGCCGCAGGTCGCGCCGCTGCACGAGGTGTTCCGGCTCCAGGGCGACGAGGAGCTGCAGCAGGCCGAGAGTCGCTATCTGCCGTCCGGGCGCGCGGGCCTGCTGTCGGCCGTCGTGCTGGCCGCCGGCGCCGGCGCCGACTTCGGGGGCCTCACCGCCTCGACGCCGAAGGCCATGCTCAAAGTCCAGGGCCGGCCCATCCTGGCCCGGCTGGTCGACGACCTCGGGCACTTCGGTTGTCGCGCAGTCACCGTCGTCCGGGGGCACCACGCCGCGGCCGTCGACGTGGCGGGCGCGCGCTTCGTCGACAACGCCGACTTTGCGACGACGAGCGAGGCGTGGTCGCTGGCCCTTGCCGAGAGCGAGCTCGTACCGGGGACGCTGGTCGCCTTCGGCGATATCGTGCTCAAGCGCCACATCATCCAGGCGCTGCTCGAGGAGGCCGGCGACGGCGTCACGCTGATCGTCGATTCGGGACTCGCCGGCGCGGACGTGGCCGATCGCGTGCGCGCCGACCACGCCGATAGCGGCCGCATCAGCTTTGCGGAGACGCGGCTGCAGGCGATCGGGGAGGTGGCGGCCGCCACGAGCCACGGCGCGTGGATCGGGCTGCTCCACCTCGGGCGCGAGGGGGCCGGCTGGCTGCGGGAGGCCATCGACGCCGCGCGAAAGGACGGCACGCTCCTCACGGCGCGCCTTGCCGATCTGATCACGCGCGTGCTCGCCGCCGGCCGCCCCGTGCGCGTTGTGTACACGCGCGGCGGCTGGGTCAACGTCAACAACCTCCGCGACCTTCTCGACGCCGGAGGCGTGTAGTCAGGCGGTCTCGCCGCCGTCCACGGCCAGCACCTGGCCGGTGATGTACGTCGGACACGTGGCGAAGAACACGACGGCGGCCGCCACGTCCTCGGCGCTGCCCGCGTGGCCGCGCGTGATGGCTCGCCAGCGCGCGGGCGGCAAGGCCTCCGGCTTCAGCACGGCGCCCGGCGCTACGCAGTTCACGGCGATACGCTGGGCGCGGAGCTCGGAAGCGAGCGCCCGCGTCAAGGCCTCGAGGCCGGCCTTGCTCGCCGTGTAGGCCGCCCACCCGGGACGCGTGAGGCGCGTGATGACGTCACCCACGTTGACGACGTGACCGCCGTGCCGCATGCGGGCCACGGCCGCCTGGGTGGCGAAGAAGGCGGCGCGTAGATTCAGCGCGAGCAGCTGGTCCCACCGAGCTTGCGTCGTGGCGCCGAGCGGCGTCTTGTAAAAGAGCGCGGCGCTGTTCACCAGCACGTCGAGGCCCCGCAGCTGCCGGGCGGCGTCCGCCACGAGCCGACCGGCCGCCCTCCCGTCGCGAAGATCGGCCGCGATCGCCGTCGCCTCGACCCCGCGGCCGCGCAGCTCCGCCACGGTGCGGCGAGCCTCCATGGCAGAGCGGTGGAAGCCGATGGCCACGTCGAAGCCGGCATCAGCCAGCGCCAGCGCGATGGCGCGGCCGACGCGGATGGCGCCGCCGGTCACGAGCGCGCGGCCCGCGATTTTGCGATCGGTCGGTGGAGGTGTCATAGTCGATGGGCGATGAAGAACTGGCTGAAGGTCCGACTGATCGCCGGATTCTTCGTCACCGTTCCCGCCATCGCGACCGGCTGGCTGTTCTGGGTCTTCTGGGCCAAGGTCGACGACATCTTCGCGCCGATGTACGAGCGCATGTTCGGACGGCCGGTGCCCGGCCTCGGCTTCCTGACGGCGGTGGCGGTCATGCTGATCATGGGCATCATCGCGCGCAACGTCGTGGGTCGCCGGGTGCTCGCCTTCGGCGACAGCCTGTTGCACAAGGTTCCGGTGTTCCGGCTGCTGTACCCCTCCGTCAAGATGCTCATCGACTCCTTCTCACCCGAGCGGCGGAATTCGTTCAAGGCGGTGGTGCTCGTGCGCCACCCTCGGGAGGGCGCGTACGCCTTCGCCTTCGTCACCAGCCAGCTGCTGCTCGAGGCGCCGGGCGGCAAGGGCGAGATGCTGACGGTCTTCGTGCCGTCGAACAATCTCTACCTCGGCGACATCGTGCTCGTGCCCGCGGAGGACGTCGTGCCGACCGGGCTCACGGTGGAGGAAGGCATCCGCATCATCCTGTCCGCGGGCACCGCCACGCCGACGCGTTTGCCGCGGCTCTAGGTCGCCAGCGCCGCCGCCCAGCTTTCCACGGCGGCGCCGAGCTCGTCCAGCGCGCCGAAGAAGAAGTGATCGGCGCCGTCGATCACGGTGAGCGTGACTCGCGGCGCGCTGTCTCGAAACGCTTTCAGCGCCGCCGGCGAGCAGTACGGATCGTCGGTTCCGACGACGATCAGGATCGGGCCGCTGACGGTCGGCGCGGTCATCGGCGTGATCCTGACCGGCGGCGCGATCAACGCGAGGCCGGCCATCGGTGTGTCGGCCGCCACGGCGGCGGCGACGGCGGCGCCGAACGAGTATCCAGCCGCCGCCACCGCCGCGCCGACGGGCAGGCGCCGGCGCAGCTCCGCCAGCGCCGCGCGAACGTCGTCCTGCTCACCGCGCCCGTCGTCGTGCGTGCCGGTCGAGCCGCCCACGCCCCTGAAGTTGAAGCGCAACGTCGCGACGTTGCGGGCCGCGCATGCCTGGGCCGCCCGGGCCACCACGGGGCTCTCCATGTCACCGCCGTACAGCGGATGCGGATGGCACAGCACCACGCCGGCGCGGACGTCGGCGGGAATGGACAGACGCGCCTCGAGCGACACGCCGCTCCCGACGTCGAGCGTCACTGCGCTCACGAAGCGTCCGTGCGATCCGTATCGGCGGCGGGGCGGTGGAGCCCCCAGGCGGCGAGCTTCTGCACGATCGTGTTCCGGTGGACACCGAGGGCGCGGGCGGCGCCGCTCACGTTCCATTGCAGCTGATCGAGCGCGCGCAGCACGTACTGCCGCTCGAACTGATCGCAGGCGTCCTTGAGCGGCAGACCGATGTCCTCGGTCAGGCGCGCCCGCGGCCGCGGCAAGCCGACCTCCAGCGGGAAGTCGTGGGGCTGCAGCACGCGGCCGCTGGCGAGGACCACCGCGCGGTGCACGACGTTCTCGAGCTCGCGGATGTTGCCCGGCCAATCGTAGCGCGCGAGAAGATCGCGCGCCTCCGCGGACACGCCGGTGACATCGCGGCTGCACTCGCGCGCGATCTTGCGCACGAAGTGATCCGCGAGGAGCGGAATGTCCTCGCGCCGGTCCCGCAGCGGCGGCACGTGGACGTTCACGACGTTGAGCCGGTAGTACAGGTCTTCGCGGAACGCGCCGTTCTTCACGGCGAGCTGGAGATCGGCATTCGTCGCGGCCAGCACGCGGACATCGACGGGAATCGGTCGCGTGCCACCCAGGCGCTGCACCTCGCGCTCCTGGAGCACCCGGAGGAGCTTCATCTGCAGATCGGGCCGCAGGGAGCCGATCTCGTCCAGGAAGACGGTGCCCCCCTGCGCGAGCTCGAAGCGGCCGAGCTTGCGGGC
>Ga0075431_100000821_pt1 | contig 27095 bp, 25 predicted proteins | sample RhiMetdeltSRZDD5_FD_75297 | JGI IMG/M metagenome (GOLD analysis project Ga0075431, IMG submission 75297) | Populus rhizosphere microbial communities from Tennessee, USA - Rhizosphere MetaG P. deltoides SRZDD5 | ecosystem: Host-associated > Plants > Roots > Rhizosphere > Soil | place: USA... | reverse complement strand
TGCAGGCGCATGGCAAGCCTCCTCCTGCCCGCGCGCCCTTGTTGATTGCCCTCGCCGGCCGGGCGCGAGCCATGCCTTTCATACGCGCGACGAGCGGCGCGTCGTCGATGCCTCGCGCTCGAGACCCGCCCTCAGCTCGCGGCTCGGCCTCGGAGGTTCGCGCCGCTCCCCAACAACGCCAGCTGGGCGGTCGCACCGCGCGTGCTCACCAGCCGCCCCCTCCGCCTCCGCCCGAGCTGCTGCTGCTGCTGCTGGACGAGCTGCTCCCGCCCGACGAGCCGCCGCCGCCCCCCGAGCTCGACGAGCTCGCCGCGGCGCTGCTGCCGGCGGCCAGCGAGGTCGCCGCGAGCGCCCATGACGCCGTCGCTCCGCCGCCGCCGAAGGCGCCGCCGCCGCCGGTCCAGCTGCTGCCGCCCCCGCCGGTGGAGAGCACGGATCCCGACGATGCCTGGGCGGCGGATACGGAGTGCCCGGCTTGCGCCGCGCTCGCCGGGAGTTGCCCGCCGAACGACGAGAACCAGCGGTCGGCGTTGCGCCCGAGCCCCAACGCGATCAGGTACGGCGCCCACTCGTCGCGCAGCCGCGGGGTCGGGCGGCGCAGCTCGCTGGCGAACCAGCGCCGGGCGGCCGCGATCCGCACCCGCAGCAGCACCTTCTCTCGCGACTGGACGGTGCGCGCGGGGCGCAGCGCGAGCCAGTAGGCGACGAGCACGAAGGCGGCGGCGACGAGGAGCGGGTAGTCCCGGACCTGGGTCACCTCGCGCCTGGCGATGCTGGAGAGCATCCACGCGACCAGCAGCACGGGGATCGATGCACCCAGCCACCACAGGGGCAGCCGGCGCGTGCGATCGGCCGAGCGGCGCGCCACGGCGCGACCGATGGCGCACGCCGCTCCGCCGAGCACTGCCATGTAGATCATCAGCCACAGGCTGGAGAAGCCGAAGAACGCGCCGGTGACCAGTGCCCCGTACGCTCCGGCCAGCGCCAGCTTCTCTCCTTGCTCCCACCGCCGCGGCACGTCCTGCTTCCAGTCGGGATGGCGCAGCGCGGCCCCGACCAGGGCCGGCTCGATGCTCTTGCCGGGGTCGAAGCCGCGCTGGCGGTAGTGCTTGCGGATGGTGTCGGTATCGGTCTCGTTCGACCCCTTGAAGAAGAACAGGTGGACCAGCAGCTGCTCCTGGTCGCGGAGGTCGGCCCCGACGAGCGTCATGCGCAGCAGCGGGGCGCGCAGGCGCCGGCGCTCGACGACGCTGATGATCTTCCCCTCCTGCGCCATGCGCGCCAGGATCGCCGCCACCTCCGGCGGGCCGCTCCTGCCGTCGTGCATGTAGCCGATCACCTCGGGGAGCTGATGGAGGATGTGCTCCTCCAGCCAGCTCTCGTCGATCGCCGGCTTCTCGCGCGGGAAGCGGCCGCGCGCTCGTTCCCCCAGCCAGAACCGGATGAAGATCGCCGGGATGCCGGCGAGCAACAGCACGAGCACGGTGGAGCGGACGAGCGGCAACGGGCCGGCGAACGCCGCCGCGGGGGACGCAGCACCCGAGTAGGTGAGCACGCGCCGCACGACGAACGACTCCCCGGGCTCGAGCGGCCCGGCGGTGAGCTGAGCCGGCAGCGGCCGGCCCGGGTGCCATGCGGGATCGAGCTCGAGGGCGAGCGTGAAGCGCTGGATCGCTCCCGGACGATCGTCGAAGGCGAAGTCGTGGTCGAGCGTGTAGCTCCGCTCGCCGTCGCCACGCAAGGGGACGAGAATCCGGCCGAGCTCGTAGTCGATCTCATAGGTGAGCGGCGTGTTGTCGAAGGGCGGGTCCGAAGGCGCGCGGCTGCGCCAGCGCAGCACGTCCCCAGCGAAGCGGTACTCGTCCACCGCGGTCAGGTCGCCAGGACGAAGGTCGACGGTCGCGCCGGCCTGGTCGATGCGGCGCACGCCGACGATGCGGAGCTCCTGCCCCTCCTCGACGCGGAAGCGGCGCTCGCCGCCATTCCAGTCGCCGGTGAAGACGTAGTGCTGGCGCTCGCGCACGTGGAGGGTGCCGGCCTCGTCGAGGCGGGCCGTGACCTCGATGGCGTCCCAGTGCAGCTCGCGGGCGCTCAGCGGCGCGGCGGCGAGAAGTAGGAGGGCGAGCAGGACGCGACGCATGGGAGGGACCGATGATCTCACGCGAGATCCACGAGCTCGTCGCCGCTCGGAGAAGTGCCGCCCACTTCGCAACTCCCAGCGCTCGAGGCAGATGCGACGGGATCCATGCGCCGCGGGCGACGCACGAGACGCCCGAGCGGACAACGCTAAGCTCACATACGCCGCTGCTGACACCCGGAGCGCAGGAGTCGAACGATGGGAGAGACTCACAAGATCGTGCTCACCCGCGTTGAGCCACGCCACACCGCGGTCGTTCGAGAGCGTGTAACCCCGGCAAGGCTTGCTCAGTTCGTTCCCGCCGCGTGCGGCGAGGTGTGGGCATACATCCGACAGGCCGGCTCACCCAATCCCGGAAGGAACATGGCGCTCTATCGCGCCGATGGCTCGGTCGAATGCGGCGTGGAGGTCTCCGCACCGTTCCCTGGCGACGGCCGCGTCGTGTGCTCACAAACACCTGCGGGATTGGTTGCCACGGCAGCACACTGGGGCCCATACGGTCTCCTGGGCGACACTCATCTCGCCATTCGGCAGTGGTGCACCGAGCACGGGCACCAGGTCAATGGCGTCTCCTGGGAACTGTACGGTCACTGGCTGCCTGACTGGAACGCGGATCCCTCGAAGATTCGCACTGACGTCTGTTATACGGTGATCGAAGAGCCAAGGTGACACGGCCGCCGGCCTCGGTTGTCCCGCTACACCGCGTCCGTGGCGCTCGACTCCTCCCTCAGCGCCCTCGGCCCGACGCTGGCGGACCCGTATCGGCGCATCCTCCAGTGCCGCGGAGCCAATCTCGGACGATCTCAAAGAACCTCGCTCTCGCCTGGCGTTCGCGCCAGGGCTCATGACCTGAGCGTGGGAGCTCGACGTATTCGAGCTGCGGCACGAACCGGCGCAGCACATCGCGCGTCTCCGGGCCCGGATGGGGATCGGCGGGGCCGTGCAGCATCAACACGCCTGCCCGAATGTTGGCAAAGATGGCGGGCTCGATCCCCTCGCGCTGCAATCGCAGAGCGTCGTCCCATGTCTCCTGGAATCCAGCGGCATCCGCCAGCAAGCCCGGTTCCTCCGCGGAGTCGTCCGGAAACCGATCGTATGCCTCCGCCCGGCCGATCTCGGCTCCCAGCTTCGCAAAGAGCGCGTCCCGCCGCCTGGCATCGGGCTCGCCGGCGAGCTCTTTCTTGAGAGCCTCGACACGCGCGCGCCCCGTCTCCCCCAGGCGCTCCGCGAGCCCCAGGTGCAACTCGGCGCGGCTGGACTCGTCATACGTCCCGCATCCGACCACGACCAGGCCCGAAACGCGCTCCGGATGACGCGCTGCAAACGACAACCCCAACATGGCGCCCCAGGACCACCCCACGATCGCCGCACGCTCCGGCATCACGGCCGCCAGATCGGCGACGTGTCGCGCCACCGTCAGAGGCACGGCCCCGGACCGGCGTTGCAGTGGCTCGAGCACCCGAAAGCTCGCAGCGAGACAGCGCGCCAGGCCCAGCGCCGAGCCCGGGGCGCCCGGCCCGCCATGCAGCACGACGACAGAGCGTCCAGCCGCAACTTCAGCCGAACCGTGATGGCGTACGTCGATCGGGCGGAGGCGGATCACGCGGTTCGAGCTTAGCCGCGGCTGGGCCCAGGACGATTGGGTCCGGTGGGGAGCTAGCTCACCGAGATGAGGCCGACAGAGGGAGCCTCCTCGATCGTGCCGATCCTCGTGCGCACGCCAACTCCGCGGCCCTCGAGTGCGCTCATGAGCAACTCCAGGCGGTCGGGAGGGATGGCAATGAGAAGTCCTCCTGAGGTCTGCGCGTCTGCGAGAAGGAGCTGGATGTGGGGGGCAACGGACGGTGCGAAGACGGTGTTGGGTGCCGCGTATTCGAGGTTGCGCTTCGACCCACCAGGGCAGACATCTCGCCCGGCCAGCTCCAACACGTGGTCGAACCAGGGCATCTGTTGCGAGTCGAGGCGGGCGCCAAGCGCCTGCCCGTAGGCCGCCGACGAAGCACGCAGCACGTTCCCGAGGTGGCCGAGGAGCCCGAAGCCCGTGACGTCGGTGGCCGCCGTGGCCTTGGCTTTCACCATCGCCTCCGCGGCGGCTCGGTTGAGCGTGGTCATGCTGCCGATGGCCTCTCGCAGCGCGTCCGCCTCGAGGTGACCGCGTTTGACGGCGGTGGTCAGGACTCCAGTTCCCAGCGCCTTGGTCAGCACCAGCGCGTCGCCCGGCCGCGCGCCGCTCACCGTCACCGCTCGGAGCGGGTGCACGAGCCCGGTCACGAACAGACCGAACTTCGGCTCGTCGTCGACGATGGAATGGCCGCCAGCGATGGTGATGCCTGCTTCCCGGCACATCGTGGCAGCGCCGGCGAGAACGTCGCCGAGCGGATCGGTACCGAGCGTCGCCACCGGCCAGGCCACGAAGCTGAGAGCGCTGAGGGGCTGGGCCCCCATGGCGTAGACATCGCTCAGCGCATTGGCTGCTGCGATGCGCCCGTAGTCGAACGGATCGTCGACGATCGGCGTGAAGATATCGACGGTTGCGACGAGGGCGAGGTCGGCAGAGAGCTGGATGACCGCGGCGTCGTCGGACGTCTCGAGCCCGACCAGCACCCGAGGGTCCAGGCTCTTCGGTAGGTGGGTCAGGGCGGAGCGAAGGTCAGCCTGGCCGATCTTCGCCGCGCAGCCCGCGGTCTTAGCGAGTTGGGTCAGTCGGGGGTGGGTCAAGTCGCGCCGGTTCGGGGCAAGGAGAGGGGGGCACCCGGCGCCGCCCGCGACGGCGCGCGGCTCGGCAACGGCACCCACCAACAACCGAGGCCGAGCCCTACCACCACGACCGCGAGGCCGTAGAAGATCCCGGCGTACGAGCCGGTGCGCGCCAGCGTTTCGGCCAGTAGCAGCGGGCCGAGCGCCGACGCGAACACGGTCATCATCTGCGCGCAGCCCTGGATGCGACCGAGCTGGCCGCGACCGAACACGCGGCCCCACACTGAGAAGAACACCACCGTCACCACGCCGCCCGCGACGCCCATGGCGACACCGTAGAGCACGACGTGGAGGGTCGTGCGCACTGCCGGCAGACCCACGAGCGCGCAGGCGAGCACGGCCATGCCGAGGCCCATCACGCGCTGGATCGGCCAGCGCGCAGCGAGAAGCCCTCCTGCGAAGTTCGCCACGAGCCCCACCAGAGTGCTGATCACGAGCACCTTGTGGAAGGTCGTGGCATCGAAGCCCCGCTCCTCGAATATCGATTGGTTGAAGAGCGAGATGCCCGAGTAGACGAGCCCGAACGTCGAGCTCGACAGCGCGAACATCCAGAACGCCGGAGTCTGGACGGCTTCCCAGACCGTCAGGTCGATCGGACCTTCGACGCTCTCGGCGGTTGCGTCGCCACCGTCGACCACCAGACCCGCCGTCTCCGGGTCGTCGCGCACGAAGAGCCACACCAGCGGCACGAGCAGGACGAGTTGCACGACCCCCACCCCGAGCCACGCCGAACGCCAGCCAAAGGCGAGGGCTGCTTGGCCGACCGTGGGGAACGCGGCGATGAAGCCGATGCCGACCAGCACCGCGAACACGCCCATCGCAACGTCGAGCCGGCGCGCGAACCACTTGCCCACGAGCGCCAGGCTCGCGACCGAAAGCGCGCTCTGGCCGAAACCACGCGTCAGGGTGACCGCGACGGCGAGCGCTACGAGCCCGGTCGCCGCGCTCATCGCCACTACCGTGACGCCGAGCGCGAGCAGCACGATGGTCAGCACGATGCGCGAGCCGAAGCGATCGAGCAGTCGTCCGCAGGGGATGCAGAACGCCGCCCCCACGAGAGTGGCCCACAGGTTGACCTCGGCGTAGGTCACGCGGTCGATGCCGAGGTCCCTGATCAGCGGCTCGGTGACGAGGCCGAGGCCTTGCGTCCGGCCTGGCAGCGTCGCGACCATCGCCGCCGCGGCCAGCCCCAAGTTGATCCAACCGCTGTAGACGACCTTCCGGCTCATGCCTCTGACTGCCGCTCCGGCACGAGCCGTGGCCGGCAAACGCGGAAGGTGTACCCCAGGCCAGCGCCGAACCCGGAGCCGTACGCCAGGCCCCACGACAGCTTGCCGAGAATGCCGGCGGCCTCTCGCGAAAGCCCGCTCAGCAACCCACCGTCCGCCTCGCGGAGTATCAGCGCCATGAGCGCGCCGCCGGCGAAGTAGCCGCAAGTGTGTGCGGCGAAGAAGACCGCGCTCGCGACGGCGAACGGGCGCGGGTTGCCGAGCAGCCAGCCCGCGACACCGACGAACGCCACGCTGCCGAACAGCGAGCCCAGCCACTCTCCGAGCCCGAAGCCCAGCAGGAACCACGACACGCACCACACCACCGCGTAGGCGAGGAACGCCGGCACGAACACCCGATAGAGCTCGACCACGCGCCGTGGACCGGGCACGAGAGGAGCGAGCGTGACGCCGGCGAGCAGGATGAAAGCCGCGGCGATCGCGGCGAAGAGCGCGCCTTCGCCGGCGTTCTCGTGGAACCAGCGTCCGGCGAAAGCCCACACCGCGAACGCGCCCACGCCGGTGAGCGCGAAGCGCCAGGCGCCCGAGAGGGTCGACCGGATGACGCTAGCGGGAGACCCGCCGCTGGGAGAGGAAGTGAGCACCGCGCTTCGTGGGTCGGTCGTCCGTGGGGGCGTATCGTACCCCGCGCCGCGCCAAGGTGATCGCGTACGATAGGGAATGCCAAACGCTCACCGCAGCCACGATCACGGAGGTCGAGCTCGCTCTCGGGCCGAGGTGACCACCGGTCGACCCCTGGTCGGTGCCTGTGGTTGCCACCCCGGCCTGTGCCCGCCAACTGGTGGCAGCCGCTCGGGCGCGTGAGGTCAGCACCGGGCTTGGCTGGGGCCATCGCGTTCCTGTTGGCTGTCCCCATCGCGGCGCTCTCCGCCTGGGTAGGGGCGGGGTGCGCAACGTGAACGAGACCGTCCGCTGCTCGGGTTGCGGCGTCGCCGTCGCTGACGGCACGGTAGGTTGCCAGCGCCTCTTCGATTCGCAATTGCTCGCGACTTCAGTGACGCCCTCTTCTTCAGCGTTCATCGCTTGGCAGTCGATACGTATTCCCTCCAGCACCCTGATCGCTACTGCGCATCTGCGAAGTCTCTCGCTGCTCACCTCGTGGGGATCTGCTGGATCCTCGAGCACAAGGGCAATCCGGCGATCGGCAGCGACGCAATTCGGCGTTGGCTCGACGGGCCCAAGAACCTTCCCAGGCCCGAACCACCGACCGACCGGGGCGCGCTCACCATCGCCCACGTCCTCCCGAGCGACACTCCTGCCCAATACGCGACGGCGGTTCGCGGCTGGGCCGAATCCACCTGGTCTGCCTATGCTCCGCTCCACGCTCTTGCGCGAAGTTGGCTACACGAAGCACTCGCGCTTCAGACCACACGGAGCTGAAGATGGTCAGACGCCGACGAGCAACCCGGCGGCGATGCTCCCCGTTTGCAGAGAGAATCACCTTGGCTGAGTGGGCCTCAAAGCGATGAAACGTATTTGGACGATCCTCGGTGTAGGCAACGTCGTGCGCAGCTTTACCTGGTACCAGTCGCTCTTCGGCCAGCCGGAGACCTCTCCGGCACATGACCACTTCGGTCAGATCCTGGATACCGACGGGACCGTCCTGCTCTGCCTCCATCGATGGGGTGCGCACGAGCATCCCTCGTTGACGAGCCCGGACATCGCGCCACCTGGCAACGGACTCCTCCTGTTTTTCCGCGTCGACGATTTCGACCTGGCGCTGAAGAGGGCACGCGCTCTCGTCACCCAACTCGAAGAGGAACCGCACGTGAATCCGAACACTCGAACGGAGGAGTTCTCGCTTCGAGATCCGGACGGCTACTTCGTCACGATCAGTGCGCTCTGAGCGCACCACGACTTTGCTCGACACCGATCCGCACCCCTTCGACGATTGGTTCCGCGTCCTCGCCGCGGAGCAACGCCTGGCGGCGGAGCAGGTCCGGCAGCTGCACGAGGACGGGTTCATCGTCACCGCGGGCCCGGTCGCTCCACTCGATCTGTCCCGCCTTTCCACCGCCTACGATGCGGCGATGGCGTCCGCGGCTCCGGAGGACGTCAAGGTCTCGAAGTCGACGCGCGTCCAGGACTTCGTCAACCGCGGGCCCGAGTTCGACCCGATCTACCTCCACGAGCCGCTGCTCGGCGCCTGTTGCAGCGTCATCGGCCGTCCCTTCAAGCTCAGCACCATGCAGGCGAGGACGCTCGGACCCGGCACGCCCGACCAGGGGCTGCACGTCGACGTGCCGCACGGGAGCGCCGACTGGCCGCTCGTCGGCTTCATCCTCATGGTCGACGCCTTCGCCGCGGACAATGGCGCCACCCGCTTCGTGCCGGGCTCGCACCGGACGCCGACCACCCCCGAAGAGGTGATGGAGGACCCGACCCTGAACGTCGACGGGCAGGTGCTCGCCTGTGGGCCTGCCGGCTCGATGATCGTCTTCAACGGCTCCACCTGGCACGGACATTCGGCGAACCGTTCCGCGCGTCGCCGGCGCTCGATCCAGGGGGCCTTCATACCGCGGGAGGGGCGGCAGGGGCTCGATCAGGCTGCCCGCATCCGGCCGGAGACCCTCCTCCGGCTCGGCCCCCTGGCGAGGTACCTGCTGGACCTCCCCGGTTCCGACCGCCCGAAGTAGCGCCGACCCGCCGGTCCAGCCGCGGAGAGCGTGAGCGGTCCTCGTGCCCGGGCCTCGGCGCGCCGACAGGGCGCCAGCCTCGTTCGTGTCTCGCACATTCATGCGTTCTCCTGCGCACGCCGCAGGCCGTAGCCTCCGTCCATGTCCGCCTCGGCCCGATGGTCGCTGGTGCTTTCGGCGATGGCGCACCTCGTCGCGACCGCCGCCCTCGCCGCCACCTTCACCGTCGACAGCACGCTCGACCAGTCGGACGACGACATCGTCGACGGCCTCTGCCACACCCCCGCCAACACCTGCACCTTGCGCGCCGCGATCATGCAGGCGAACGCCCTGGCCGAGGGATCCACCATCTACCTGCCCGCGGGCACGTACACGCTGACGCGCCCGCCGGTCGGCGCCAACGGCATCGAGAGCGGCGACCTGAACTTCGAGACGCCCGAGGTCAACAACCCGGTCATCGACCTCGTCGGCGCCGGCTCCGAGTCGACGATCGTCGACGGAAACCAGCTCGACAGCGTCTTCACGATCGAGTCGGGCCGCCGGGCGAACCTCTCGAACCTAACGATTCGCAACGGCCTGGCGCAGCAAGGCGGTGGCGCCGTGGTCTTCGGCCCGAGCACCTTCACGCGCGTCGTCGTCCGCGACAACACGGCGATCGACGGGGCCGGCGTCTTCGCGACCAGCCCCGACTTCCGACTCGTCGAGGGCACGATCCGGGACAACCAGGCGGCGCAGCAAGCCGGCGGCCTCATGGTCATCGACCACGCGACCCTCGACCGCTCGACGGTCAGCGGCAACTCGGCCGCCAACGGCGGCGGCGTCTTCGTGCACCTCTCGTCCGACCTTCGGGTCATCGAAAGCACGGTCAGCTCCAACCGCGCGACGTTCGACGGGGGCGGGGTCTTCGTCTACAGCCTGGCCACCGTGAACGTCTACAGCTCGACGATCGTCTTCAACGCGGCCGACTCCGACCAGAACGACACGGGTGATGCGGGCGGGCTCGAGAACTTCAACAACCTGAGCACGGTCAACATCCGCAACTGCCTGATCGCCGGCAACTACATCGCCGCCCCTTTCGACCCGGACGACTGCGTGGGAACGATCAACTCCTACGGCCGGAACCTCTTCGAAGACGTGGCGGGATGCTCGGTGGTCACCGGTTCTGGCAGCTGGGATCTGCTCAACGACCTCGGCACGATCGGCCCCCTGGGGAAGCACGGTGGACCCACGCAGACACACGAGCTCTTTCCCGGCAGCAACGCGATCGACGGCGGGGATCCGGTGAACGGGTGCCTCAGCCCGACCGGGGTCCTCACCGTCGACCAGCGCGGCATGGGTCGGGTCGGCGGCGTGCGCTGCGACGTGGGGGCCTACGAGGAGGGAGTGCTCTTCGCCGACGGCTTCGAGCCCGGGGATCTTTCCGCGTGGCCCTCCGCGTCGTCGGGCTGACCAAGTCATCGGGCGAATCGGCCCGTCACGGAGGGTGACGGCCGAGGAAGGCGCGCAGCTGGCAGTTGCGATCAGCCGCCTCGATCGGACGATGGGCGCGATCGCATGTTCATGCGTTCTCCAAAGCCCGGTGTCGGCTCTAGCCTCGGGCAATGCCCGTCCGGGTTCGCTGGCCGCTCCTCCTCGTAGCGATGCTGCATGTCGCCGGCTCTGCCGCCCTGGCCGCGACATTCAATGTCAACAGCACGCTCGACCAGCCGGACGATGACGAGATCGACGGCATCTGCCACACCTCCGCCAACACCTGCACGTTGCGCGCGGCGGTCATGCAGGCGAACTTTCTCTCCGAAGAAACGTTGATCCTGTTGCCCGCGGGCACCTTCACGCTGACCCGCCCGCCGACCGCCAGCAACGGCGCCGAGAGCGGAGACCTGAATCTCGACGCGTTCCCTGCCTTCTTCATCAACCTGGTGGGCGCTGGAGCCGAGTCCACGATCATTGACGGCGGCTGCCTCGACCGAGTGTTCCGAGTCGAGGGGGCATGCTTGGCATCTTTCCGCTCCCTGACCGTGCGCAACGGCTGCGCAGCAAACGGCGGGGGCATCCTCGTCCTAGGCGTCGCGTCCCTCGAGCACGTGACGGTTCGCGACAACCGGGCAATCCAAGGAGGCGGCGTCTCCGCCGAGGGTTCCCACCTCTTCATGACCGCGAGCACGATCCGCGACAACCGGGCTACGGGCCCGGGAGGTGGCCTCTTCGGTTCCCGAACCCTCGAGATCGCGAGCTCCACGATCAGTGGCAACGTGGCGTTGGTCGATGGCGGAGGAATGTACCTGGCCGCACTGGCGGATCTGCATCTCTCCGAGAGCACCATCAGCTCGAACTCGGTCGACGATTCGGGGGGCGCAATCTTCGTCCGCGACCAAGCCACGGTGAACATCTACAGCTCGACGATCGTCTTCAATCGGGCGGACGCGGACGACGACGGTCTGGGCGACGGCGGTGGGATCGTCAACGACGTCAGCGGAAACAACACGGTCAACGTTCGAAACTGCCTCATCGCCGGCAACTACCTCGTCGCCTCCCTGGAGAACCCGGACGATTGCGTGGGAACGATCGGCTCCTACGGCCGCAACCTCTTCGGCGACACGGCAGGATGTTCGGTCGTCACCGGATCCGGCTCCTGGGGCCTCCTCAACGACATCGGCTGGATCGGCCCTCTGGCGAAGAACGGCGGTCCCACGCGGACCCACCAGCTCTTTCCCGGCAGCAACGCGATCGACGGCGGGGACCCGGCAAACGGCTGCCTCAGTCCCACGGGGTCCTTTGCGGTCGATCAACGCGGCGTGCCGCGGGTCAACGGCGTGCGGTGCGACGTCGGCGCCTACGAGGCTGGAATCCTCTTCACCGACGGCTTCGAACTCGGCGATCTCTCTGCCTGGTCGAACTAGTCGGGCGTCCCTTCTCGCTGCGTAGCGCATCTCGTGCTTTGCGCCGCCGCGAGAACAGCGTGCGGCTTTGGAATACCCGCGCCCTCGAGCTCGTAGCGTCCTGTTGAGGTGACCATGTCATTCACGCCGTCTTTCATTCCCGTCGTCGTGGCCGCACGCCAGCGGGCTACGGTCCGCAAGTTTCGCGCGGCCCGCGCGGACGACCCGACACGAGCCCGAGCTCTGGAGGAGCTGGATGTTCGGGACAATCACTTGTTGCGGCGCATGGTGCGCTCCGGAGTTCTGCAGACCGTCGACGGCCGTCGGTATTTCCTCAGTGCTGACGGGCTCGCCCGCTGGGAGCGGCGGAGCCGCATTGGAATCCTGATTTCCATGGGCGTCGTCCTGATCGGGGTGATCATTGCCCTGGGCTTGGCCGGTCCGTAGGACGGCGGCCGAGTCAGAACCTCACGCCATAGCCGACGTGGGCAATCAAGGGATCGAAGTCCCCAACGCGCTCGCCATGGTCATTCGCTCCCTCGCCGCTCACCTCTAGCGGCAGCTCCAGGTAAGTGGCCCCGAACGTCAGGAACGAGCCGCGACCACCGATCGGCACGTCGAGCCCCAACGCCAGGCCCCAGGCGAGCTTGTCGTCCCCGCTCGCTCGCGTCTCTCGAGTCTCGCGACCGAGCGGCCAGTCGACGATGGTGTGCGTGGTCACCTCGCCAATCCGCACATAACCGCCGACGGGCCCGCCATAGAAATCGACCCGGCTGGTGGGCGTGAAGTGCAGATCGAGGCGCGCGAGCACGGAGGTCATGCGGAAGCTGGATTCGGTGGCCAGAGACCCGCGCTGCGCTTCGGTCGCCAGCCCTCCGATCTCGAGACCGACCCACGGCGAGAGCCGGTACTCCAGGCCGACCCCGAGGCCGGCGCGAGGATCGCCTCCGAAGAGCTCGGTCGACGATGTGGAAAGGCCCGCAATCCGCAGCTGCCAGCGATCGCTCTGTGCCGACGCGCGGGCGCCACCGATGGCGACGGCAACTGCCAGCGCGCCAACGATCGTTCTCAACCTCGTGTTCACGGTCGCCTCCATTCGCGAATAGGGCGCGCCAGATTGCCGCGCCGCCGGCAGAGTACGTGGCGCACGGCCCTACCGTCGCGACGGAATGTCGAGGTTCGCATGAGGTCCCGATGAGGGATCTTCGGGGGAGCTCTGGGAAGGCTATCCAGCGGTCCAACGATGGTACCCTCCGGCCACCGATCGAGGGTCCGCTTGCCACCGCTGCCGCCGGCGCCCCGCCCAGCACACGTTCGATGAGCCAAGATCACGGCAATGCGGCACTGACGCCTCGGCGCCGTCGGACGCGCCGCTTCGTCCGCCTGCACGACGCGCTCTTCTTGTTGCTCTGCAGCGCTGGTGCTGCGCACGCACAGTTGCTGCCGGACCTCGAGTTCGAGCTCTCCCACCCTGGCGCGCGCAGCCTCGGGGTCGGCGGCGCCTTTGCGGCGCTCGCCGACGACGCGACCGCCGCGTATGCCAACCCCGCGGGACTGGTGCAGTTGACCCGCACGGAGATCTCGCTGGAGGGCCGATACTGGAACCGCCCGGACGACTTCCTGTTCGGCGACCTCGGAACGTTCGGGTCGCTGGTGTATCCGCGAGGCCGCTGGACCTTCGCCCTCTACTCGCATCGCCTGGCGACCTTCGAATCGTTCTCGCACACGAGTGGCGTCTTCCGCATCGCTGGCGCTCCCTACGACACCCGCGACAACGTCGATCTGCGGATAGCGACGTGGAGCGCTGCCGCCGGCTTCCGGCTCACCGAGCAGCTCAGCTTCGGGCTGGCGCTGGTCCAGGCCGACGCGCACGTGGACGGAAACAGGGAGGTCTTCCTGCAGGGTGCGCAGCCGCCGGGCATCTTCGTGCCCATTCCGCCGCAGCGGTTGCTGGCCACCGGCAAGCTCGCGATCGACGATCGCGACCTGACGCTCAGCGCCGGCATGTTGTGGAGCCCCTCCGAGGGGTTTTCCGCCGGAGCCTTCGTTCGCCGGGGGGCACGATTCGAGGGCCGTGGCAGTTTCACCGAGCGTCCGCACCCCGGCGGCCCAGCGTCCACGCGCGAGACGAGCGTCACCTTTGCGATGCCCGACGTGCTGGGCGCCGGCGGTGCCTGCCGCCTGGCCGGCGGGCGCGTCACCCTCGCCGCGGAGATAGACCGCGTTGGCTATGACGGGCTGGTGCGGGCGGCGACGGGCAGCTCGCTCGACGGCCTCTCCCGCCAATACCGGAACTCCTGGGAGTACCGGCTCGGTGTCGAATACGCCCTCCTGGCGTGGCGCCCGGTCGTGGCTCTGCGTGCCGGTGGCTGGATGGAGACAGCGAGCAACCAGCGCCGGCTCCAGCAGGCGACTCACCTCGCGTTCGGCATCGGCATTGCCGGCGAGCACGTCCAGGTGGATCTCGCCGCGGATCTCACGGCAACTACGGATACCGGGTCGCTGTCGCTGATCTACAGCTTCTGATCGCGCTCGGCGAGGTGGCACTCACTTCGCAACTCAGCACCTCGGGTTGCCAGCCACCCACCTTGCGCCGGCCGCCGAGATCCACGTCGATCAGGGCGACACGGCCCGAAGCAGCGCCGCGTCGATGGCCGCTTTTCGGCGGAGCAGCGCCGCGAGGTCGGCCTGGCCACGCTCCACCTTGACGGGGTCGGCGACGGCGATCCAGACCTCGCCGTCTTCCTCCCACACCTCGGCCCCCGGCGGGGGCGCGCCGGCGTTCGCGGCGTGCTCGACCGCGTGCAGGGCGCGTTCGAAGCGTGCCTTCGTCTCGGCCGCGGCGTACGGGCTCTGCTGCACGCGAAGCCCGGCGGCGCGCGCGGGCGGCCCCAGCCGCGGGTCGTACGCGCCGGCGATGCGACGCGCGAGCTGCGAGAGGTCGAGACCGTCCTTGTTGGCGAGAAGCGTCACGCAGACGAGCTCGCTCGGGTCCGTGAAGCGGCTGAGCAGCGACGAGAAACCCCCACCTCCGCCGGCGACGACCATCAGCCCCCGGTGACCCGGGAAGTCCCACGGTCCCGACGTCGCGGCCGCGCCGCCCTCTGCCGTGCGTGGCGGCTCGTAGAGCACCTTGCGCAGCGCGGGGTCCTTGATCAGCAGCTCGCCCGCCAGGGCGATGTCCCAGAGGCTCACGTCGACCGCCGATGCGTAGAGAGCTCCAGCCTCGGCGCGGACCGCTGCGCCCTCGCTCCCCACCGCCGGCTCGGTGGGATCGATGAGCGCGACGTCGCGCAGGAAGGCGCGGTGCCTGCCACCCGCCACGATCGGCTCGCGGCGGAGCCCGGAGAGCTCGCTCGCGAAGAGGGTGCGAGTGAGCCCCAGCCGCTCGATCTGGTTCTTCCGCACGAACGCCTCGTAGCTCGTACCCGAGGCCTGCTCGACCAGGCGGCGCTGCAGGAGCGCGTCTTCGGACGACGGCCGGCGGCCGACGAGCTGCCGCACGGTGAGCTCCGCCGGCGCTTCGGGGATCCGCGGGCGGATCGCTTCGTCGAGGCCCAGCTTGCCCGCCTCCACGAGCTGCAGGATCGCCACCGCGACATAAGCGCGCGCCAGCCCGTCGACCCGGAACACCGTGTGAGGCGAAACCAGCCTCCCGGTGACGGTGTCGCTCGCGCCGTAGGCCGACGCTCGCGTGATGTACGGGGCCTGCACGATCGCCAGCGAGAGGCCGGGCACGTCGTGCTCGCGCATGAACTCGGCGACCATGTCGTCGATCGAGCGTCCGGCGTAGGTGAGCTCCGGGTTGCCGCGCTGGGCGCGCGCCGCGGGTACCAGGGCAAGGAACAACGTCGAGATCACCGCCGTCGTTGCGACTCGAGCGCGCATGGGGCCTGACTATAGATAAAGGTGAGACCTCGGGCACCAAGCCGAGTCAGAGCCCGCCTTCCCTCCCCAGGCGCACGTAGACCGCGCCGCTGTCCTCGGAGCCGGCGATGTCCTCGCCGGGCGTGCCGACCAGCAGGTCGTCGTTTCCGTCGCCGTCGACGTCCCCCGCCGCGATGGCGAAGGCGAAGCGGTCGTCGGCCTCCGACGCCATCGACAGCGAAGCCTGGCTGAGGCGCTTGAAGCCGACGGCGGTCATCGACCCGTTCACCCGCCGCAGGAGCCCGTCTTCTTTCGAGCCGTCGAAGGCGATCACCATCCCGTCGTGGCTCGCGTGGTCGTGCTCGTCGGGCACTCCCACGGCCAGGTCCTCCACTCCGTCGCCGCCGAAGTCCCGGGCGCAGAGCGCGGCACCGAAGCGGTCTCCGTTCTCGTTGGTGGCGCCTGCGTGCCGCTGCGACAGGCGTTCGAAGGAGATCGCCTTCATGGCGCCGCCGACCCGGCGCAGCAGGCCCTGCGCCGAGGAGCCGAAGAAGACCACCACCATGCCGGCGTCGGCGGCGCCATCGTCTTCGTCGGGCACCCCCACGGCGAGGTCGTCGACGCCGTTGTAGTTGAAGTCGCCGGCCGCCAGCGCCCAGCCGAAGTGGTCGCCGTTCTCGGCCGTGGCGTCGGCGTGCTTCTGGGACAGCCGCTCGAAGGCGACGGCCTTCATCTCTCCGCCGACCGACTCGAGCATCCCGGAGCTCGACCCGTAGAGCACGACGACCATCCCGTCGTTGTCGGCCTGGTCGTTCTCTTCCGGCGTCCCGACGGCAAGGTCGTCGAAGCCGTCGTCGTCGAAGTCGCCGGCCGCGAGCGCGGCCCCAAAGCGGTCGCCCGCCTCGTTGGTCGCCTCGACGTGCGACTGCGCCAGACGCTCGAAGGAGACGGCGACGTTTTTGCCGTCGACGCGCCGCAGCAGGCCGTCGGCCTTCGAGCCGTAGAAGACCACCACCATGCCGTCGTTGGTGACGTCGTCGTCCTCGTCGGGGACGCCCACGGCGAGGTCGCTGACGCCGTCACCGTCGAAGTCTCCCGCCGCGAGGGTGGAGCCGAAGCGGTCGCCGCTCTCGCTGGTGGCACCGGTGTGCGTTTGGGAGAGGCGCTCGAAGGAGAACGCCTTCATCTCGCCGTCCACCTCCCGGGCGAGACCTTCGGCGGTGCCGTAGACGACCACGGCCATGCCGTCGTCAGTGGCGTCGTCGTTCTCGCCGGGGCTGCCGATGGCGAGGTCGTCGAAGCCGTCGTCGTTGAAGTCGCCCGCCGCCAGCGCGGCGCCGAGCTCGTCGCCCTCCTCCGCGGTGGCGTCGACCACCGACTGGTCGATGTCGTCGCTGTTGACAGCGGTCAGGCCATGGGCGTGGCCGTAGAACACGCGGACCATTCCTCGACCGCCCGGCGCCCCGGCGGCCACGTCGTCGAAGCCGTCGTGGTCGAAGTCGCCGACGGCGACTGCCTTGCCCAGACTCGTTCCCCTCGCGGTGAGACCGGGCAGGTCGTCGGCGCGCACGTCGGGGAGCGGCGGCAGCTCGTGATCGGTGTCGACGAAGCTGGCGTAGAAGCCGGCGATGGCGTTGGCGAGGGCCTGGGCGTAGTCGGCGCGCTGGGAGGCATGGCGGAGGTGGATGCCGTTCTCGATCTGGATCGCGTCGATGTCTTCGGGGCGGTTGCCGCCCGTGCAGGTGCCGTAGAGCTCCACGGTGTGCCCGCCGTTGAGGCCGCCGAGGCCCTCCGAAGGATCGCCTAGCGGAGCGTCGACGGGCGGATAGACGTCGTAGCCCTGGGCGGCCAGTCGACCGATGACGCTTCGCGGGCCGGTCAACGCGGCCTCGCCGTGCCGGTTGGTCAGGCCGCAGGCGGTGCGCCCATCCCGCGTCCCCCGGTAGGCGGTGCTGGGGAAGCGGCCCTGGCCGTGGATGTCGAACAGCACGCCGTCGACTGCGAATGTGTCGTGGATCTCGTCGATGAACTGGCGGATCTTGCCGTGGTAGGTCTGGTAGACCGGCCGCCCGTCGGCGTCGTTGTACGCCTGATTGGCGGCGAGCGACGCCGCGTTCCCCGGCACGAACGTGTCCTCGCGGTTGGCGTCGATGTATTGGCGGTCGAACTCGGCGATGACGACGTAGGGCTTGCCGCCGAGGAGGGGCTCGAGCCTGGCGGCGAGCGCCTGGGTCAGCTCCTTGGTCAACGAGTCGGAGCTCTTGTTGGCCCCGGAAGCGGTGCGCTCCGCGACGTCGGTCGGCTGCTGCGCGCCCCCGTGCGGGGCCGTGAGGATCACCGGCACCTCGCCCGGCTGGAAGGTGACGAAACTCTCGGTCGTGTATTGAGCGCCCGCGGCCGAGCTGGTGCCGAGGGCGAAGGCGAGGAGGAGCGAGCGGCGGGCGTGGGCCATGGTGGGGGTGTTCCTGCGAGAGCCGGCGTTTCTAGACTCTGCGCAAAACGGTCGGAAGTCGGCTCACGTCGTGCCGCCTGACTCTGCGGAAGACCCTCGACCGTGGCACGACACGCACTGGAGGGGGAAAAGCTCGCCCGCTGTCCGTCTAAGCACTCGATGCCGAGGTGGCGCGAGCGCGCCACCCCGTCGCGTGCACCCCCTGAAGGGCGCTCCGTCGTCGCTCCAGGTGGTCGACCTCGAATAGGCCGTTCACGGCTGGCGGTCAGTCGGCGCCGCGAGCGGCATCGGGGTGAGCCCCTTTCCCGGGCAGGCCGAGGCGCCCGGGCTCCTCGATGCCGAAGTGCCGCTCGAGCCCGGTGCGGCCGCGCAGCGTGATCGTCAGAGCGCGACCACGCGGCTCGCGCCGCAGCCAGCCGGCACCGAGGAAGGCGACGGCGAGCGCCCGGCCGAGCGGGCCGGCGAGATGGAGCCGGCGTTCGCTCCAGTCCATGCACGGCTTGCCGGGGAGGTCGGCTACGGCGAGACCGATCTCGCAGAGCCAGGCGAGGCTGTCGGCGCCGAGCCGCTGCTCGCGAGCGCTCCGGTCGGGACCCGAGCGCTCCAGAAGTCGCGCCGAGACCTCGACGCCGATCCGTCCGGCGAGATGGTCGTAGCAGAGCCGGCAGCGGCGCAACTGCTGCGAGGCGCGACGTTCTCCAGGCGTCGCGGCGCGGGCGCCGGGTGCGAAGCGCGAAAACGCCTCGAGAAACGACGCCACCTCGGGACCGGCGAGATGGAAGTAGCGGTGCCGCCCCTGCGCGTACACGGCGATCCAGCCGGCGCGACGGAGCTTCGTCAGGTGGGCGCTGGCCGTCGGGGCGCCGATGCGCGCCGCGCGGGCGAGCTCGGTCGCCGTCCAGCTCCGGCCGTCGAGCAGGCGGGCGAGCATGGCGGCGCGCGAGCGATCTCCGAGGAGCGCGGCGCCTTCGGCGAAGTCGGGGTCCGCTGTCACTTTCAACCCGAACGCATTCGATCCCGAACGCATTTCGATCCCGAACGAAGTGTTGCACGACTACATTCGCTGGCGAAGGGGGCGCGAATGATGAGTCGAGCGGTTCTGTGTCTCTCGCTGCTGGGCGCCGCACCGGCGCGCGCGGCTCCCGACGAGGTCGTGCGCCTGCCCTCCGGCCTGGGCAACACAGGCGCGGGTGAGCTCGAGATGGCGATGCGCCACCAAGCGCCGAAGCACGGCGAACCGCGAGCGGCCCCGGTGCTGATCCTCCACGGCGCGACCTTTCCGTCCGCGAACGCGGCGGCCTGGCCAGGCGAAGGGGGAAGCTGGATGGAGGCGCTCGCCGACAGTGGACGCGACGTGTGGGCTCTCGACTTCGTCGGCTACGGCGCCTCGGACCGATATCCGGAGATGTCGAGGGAGGCCGCCACGGGCGAGCCGCTCGGCGGACTGGACGCGATGCTCGAGCAGGTCGAGCGCGCGGTCGCGGCGATCGCGACTCGGAGCCGCGGCGAACGAGTCGTGCTCGTCGCGCACTCGGCGGGGACGTTCGTCGCCGGTCGCTTCGCCGAGCTCCATCCCGCGCAGGTCGCCGGGCTCGTGCTCTTCGGGGCACCGTTCCCGGAGGGCGGCCCCGATCCCGAGGAACGGCTGCCAGGAGCGCCGTATTTCGACATGACGCCGGAGGAGCAGTGGGAGTCGTTCGAGCCGGCGGTGCGCGACGCCGGACACTGGACGCGCAAGACGGCCCTCCACTGGGGCGAGGCATGGCTGGCGAGCGAACCGCGCGCGCAGGGAAGGACGCCGCCGGCCGTGCGCGTGCCGTACGGCCTGATCGCCGAGCTCCGGAAGATGCGGCGCACCGGCCGGTCACCGTATGAGCCGGCGCGGATCGCCTCGCCGGTGCTGGTCGTGGTCGGAGAGTGGGATGCCGTCACGCCGATCGCGCAGTCGCTCGACCTGTTCCGGCGCCTGCCGGGAACCGAGAAGCGCCTCGCGATCCTCGGCCAGGGCGGGCACCGGATGCACCTCGAGCACACGCGCGGCGCGCTCTTCGCCGAGGTCGCCGCCTTCATCGGAGGTCTGCCATGAAGTCCATCTCGTCGGCGCCCGTGCCGTCGATCGTCTGCGTCATCCGCTACCAGATCGATCCGTTCCAGCGCGAGGCGTTCCGCGAGTACGCGGAGCGCTGGGGAACCATCATCCCGCGCTGCGGCGGTTGGCTGCTCGGCTACTTCCTGCCCCACGAGGGGACGAACGACGTTGCCTGGGGGCTGATCGGCTTCGCCAGTCTCGCCTCGTACGAGAGCTACCGCGCGCGGATCAAGAGCGACGCGGAGGGGCGCGCCAACTTCGTGTTCGCGCAGGAACGGCGATTCATCCTGCGCGAGGAGCGGACGTTCGTCGCCACGGTCGACGGGACGTTCGCGATTCCTGGCGCCGCGATCGAGGGCCTCCGATGATCGCCGTGATCTTCGAGGTCGAGCCCGCCGAGGGGCGAGCGGGCGACTACTTCGCCGCCGCCGCGGCGCTGCGCGCCGAGCTCGAGACGATCGATGGCTACCTTTCCGTCGAGCGCTTCGAGAGCCTCTCCCGACCGGGACGGTTTCTCTCGCTCTCCTTCTTCCGCGACGAGACGGCGGTCGCCGCCTGGCGGAACTTCGCACCGCACAGGGCGACGCAGGGCGCGGGGCGGGCCGGGATCTTCGCCGACTACCGCCTGCGCGTCGCGGAGGTCTTGCGCGACTACGGCCTGCACGATCGCGAGCAGGCCCCCGCCGATTCGCGCGCCGCGCATCGGTGAGAGGATCGAACCCGATCCCGCCGGTCAGGCCGGGGGCCGGCGGAGGCCGCAGCCGGTGCGCTCGACACGGGAGGTCCAAGTGCCTGCATCAGTGCTCTACATGTCCATGTCGCTGGACGGCTACATCGCGGGTCCGAACGACGAAGTGGGCAACCCGGGCGGCGACGACTTCGACCGCCTGCACGAGTGGTACGGGGACTTCTCCCGGCCGCCCGGGGCGACCGGAGAACTGTGGGACGAATGGAACGCCCCGGGTGCGATCTTGGCGGGGCGGCGCACCGTGGAGCAGGTCGATCACTGGGGCGGTAACCATCACGGTGTCCCGATCTTCGTGCCGAGCCACCGGCCGCCCGGTCCCTCGGTGGCGAACTATCCCTCGGTGACCTACGTGGCCGACGGGATCGAGAGCGCGATGGCGCAGGCGAAGGTCGCCGCCGGGGACCGCAACGTGCTGGTGCATGGCGCATACACGGCACAGCGGGCGCTCGAAGCGAGTGTGCTGGATGAGTTGCAGATCCACCAGATCCCGGTTCTGTTCGGTCATGGCCGCCGGCTGTTCGAGGTGTTGCCGTCGCGCATCGAGCTGGAAATCGTCCGGGTGATCGACACGCCGGAGGCCACTCACATCCGCTATCGCGTCCGCCGCTGAGGCTGTCGACCGGCAGCCTCGCCAGCCTCGCCGCCGTCGCCGTGACGATCCGCGCGCCGCTCGTGCAAGGGCCGAGGTCCGCCGACTCGAGGATGGCCCCCTTCCGGCGGCGGCGCCGCATGAGCAAGCAAAGGCACCCTCATGGCCGGTCGCCGGGCGTGGTGGTGGACCAGGACCGCGGCGACGCGGAACGACCCGTCGGCCGGCTCGACGAGCCCGAGAGGAGAACGCCAGATGTCCCTTCGAACTCACACCCTGTTCGTCGCCGTCTTCGCCCTGGTGGCCGGGGCGGCAGGCGCCCAGCCGTTTGCCCACACCTATGTCTCCAAGCTGGGCAGCGACGCCAACACCTGCGCCAGCCAGATCGCGCCGTGCAGGACCATCACCGCCGCCCTCGGCAGGACGGTGGACGGGGGTGAGATCTCGGTGCTCGATGCCACCGTTTCGCAGCCCGTGCTCATCAGTCAGTCGGTCACCATCGACGGCACCGGCGCCGGGGCGGGCATCAACGTGGGCGCCGGCAGCGCCGGCATCAAGATCGCCGGTGGGGCCGCCGACAAGGTGGTCTTGCGCAACCTCTCGATCAACGGCTTCGGGGCGGGCGGCTTCGGCATCCAGGTGACGGGCGCCGGTCAGGTCACGGTGGAGAGCTGCAGGATCTCGGGCGTCGACGTCGGCATCCGATTCGTCCTCATCACCACCGGCAGGCTCTACGTCACCGATACCAACATCACCAACGTCGACACCGGCATCGTGGTGGGCAGCTCCACGCAGGCCGTCGCCAACCTCGACAACGCACGCATCGAGAACGTCGGAACCACGGGTGTCCGAGCAGACACCAACGCCTCGGTCACCATCTTCCGCTCGACGCTGTCGCGCGGCTCGGGGGTCGGCGTCATGGCCTTCAGCTCCATCTCTCGCGTCGACGTCCTGAGCTCCCTGGTGGAGTACTTCGAGGGCACTGCGATCTTCGTCCCGTTTGCAGGCGGTGTGATTCGCCTGTCGAGCTCCGACATCATCAACAACAAGACGGCCATCGCTTTCGGCGCGGGCGCCGTCGTGGAGTCGGACGGCAACAACCGAGTGGCGGGTTTCGACTTCAATACCCCACCCAACGCCACCATCGCGTTGCAGTAGCCCTGGCCGGCGGTCGCGGGACCCTGCCCGTTCGCCGGCGGACCTGCTCCGGTGACGGGCGCCTGCGAGACGCCCCCACCCACTTCGCGGCTCGGCACCGAGGGCTCCGCGCTCCCCTTCTCCGGTAGGCTCGCTCACGTGTCCTGGCGACCCATCGTCCTCCGCTGGGGTGCCGCCGGGGCGGTCCTCGCGGTGAGCGGCGGGGTTGCCTTGCTGTCCGGCGCCAGGTCGGTCGTCGCCGACGACCTGCAGCGCCCGTTCGCGGTGCGGCAGGCGGGCTGGGCCGGCTCCACGACGTGCAAGAGCTGTCATCCCGACCATCACGCGTCCTGGCACCGCACGTTCCACCGCACGATGACGCAGGACGCGACTGCCGGTGCGGTGGCCGGCGCCTTCGACGGGCGAACGGTCCGATACCAGGGGGTCGACGCACGTCCAGTCGAGCGGGACGGGCGCTTCTTCCTCGAGTTCGCGGACCTGGCGAGCGGGCGCACCGCGGTCTTCGAGATCGAACGGACCGTCGGCTCGCGCCGCTACCAGCAATACCTCGCGCGGCGCCCCGGCGATCCCAACTTCTACCGCCTGCCGCTGCTGTGGCACATCGGCGAGCGGCGCTGGGTCCACCTCAACGGCGCCTTCCTCGGCGCCGACGGCGAGGACTACTGGGCGCACTTCGCAACTTGGAACGCCAACTGCATCTTCTGTCACAACACCGGCCCCGAGCCGGGGCTCCGCAACTATCCGGCGATGATGGATCGCCAGAGCCGCGGCGAGCCGGTGAGCTTCGATCGCGACGCCCGTTTCGAGTCGCACGTTGCCGAGCTCGGCGTTGCCTGCGAGTCGTGTCACGGCCCGGCATCCGAGCACGCCCGGCGAAACCGCAACCCGCTGCGCCGCTACGTGCTCCATGCAGGCGCGCGCCGCGACCCGACGATCGTCCACCCCGAGGCGCTCCCGCCGGAACGACAGGTCGACCTCTGCGGCCAGTGCCACGGCCAGCGCACCGGCCACAGTGTCGACGATTTGGTGGGATGGATGGAGAACGGGCCGACGTTCCGCGCCGGCGACCGGCTCGCCGACCACGTGCAACCCGTCTGGAGGGACACGCCGGTGCCGCCCGGGGTCGACCCCGAGCTCTTCCGGCCTCGCTTCTGGGCCGACGGCACTCCGCGCCTCACCGCCTACGAATACCAGGGCATCGTGCAGAGCCCCTGCTTCCAGCGCGGGGAGCTCTCCTGCCTGTCCTGTCACACCATGCACGAGGGGGACGTTCGCGGGCAGCTGCAGCCGGCCATGCGAACCCAGGCGGCCTGCATCAACTGCCATCGCGGGATCGGCGCCGACGTACAGGCCCACACCCATCACCTGCCCGACGGCCCGGGCTCCAACTGCTACGGGTGCCACATGCCGCGGGCGGTGTACGGCATCATGGAGATCCATCGCAGCCACCGCATCGAGAGCCCCGACGCGGCCCGCGACGCCGCCGCCGGACGTCCCGACGCCTGCACCTCCTGTCATGTCGACCGCTCGCTCGCCTGGGCAGCTCGGTCGACCGCGGCGTGGTGGGGACCGTCGCGCGGCCGGGCGCCCGGAACGCGCGCCGAAGGCGCCGATCTCGAAACGGTCGACGTGGTGGCGTCGCTCGCGGCCGGCGATCCACTGCAGCGCGCCGTGGCGGCGCGCGTCGTCGACGTCGAGGAGACGCCGCTCCCCGCGCGCCATCGCGCCTTCCTCATACCCCACCTGCTGCTGGCGCTGGAGGATGACTACCCGGCGGTGCGGCGATTCGCCGCGATGAGCCTCGCCTCACTCGTCGCCGAGCTCGAGGCTGACGGCTTCGCATGCGGCCTGGCCGAGCCGCTCGCCGAGCTCGACTTCCTCGCCACTCCTGGTGAACGCCAGCGACGGGTGGCGGAGCTGTGGCGGCGATGGCGCGCCGCCGATCGCGCCGGGCTGCCGCCCCCTCCCGCCGGCGCACTGCTCACTGCCGACCTCCTGCCCTTGCCTGTCTTGGAGGCGCTGCGCGCCGGGCGCCGGCGCCCCCAAGAGATCAACATCGGCGAGTAACACACGATGGGACGAAGGAGCCACACGCCGAAGGGACCAGCGGGCGATCCGGGGAGCCACCTCGGCGACCGCGAGCCCGCCGCACGCGACGAGCCCCTCGCGAGCTGGCGCGAGGACCCGCCGAGCCGCGCGGCCATGACATACGGCTGGACAGCGGTCGCGACCTTCCTCGTGCTCGGCGTCGTCCTCGAGTCGCTGAACCTCGTCAAGGCGCCGTACTACCTCGACGCGCGACTGCGCCGAGAGCTCTGGACCCTTGCCCACGCTCATGGCACCCTCCTCGGCCTTCTCGCCGTGGCCTTCGCGCTGACCGCACCGCAGGCGGTCGCCGACGCCCGAACGCGCCGCCGGCTCTCGCGGCTGCTGCGCGCCGGCGCCCTGCTGGTGCCGGCCGGCTTCCTCCTCGGCGGCGTCGGCAACGCCGAGGGCGACCCCTCCCTCGCCATCCTCCTGGTTCCACTCGGCGCCGCCCTGGCGTTCGCAGCCGTCGCCACGGTCGCCTGGCGCCTTCTGCGCCGCAGGTGAGCGCGCTCGGAGAGGTGGCCGGCAACTTCGAAACTCGCGCTATGGTCCTGTCGGGGAATCCCAGGTTCGGTGTCACGGGCACCGCCCTCGCGTCACGCAAGGAAACGAACGAGATGCCCAGCTTCAAAGACATTGGTGAGTCACTGCTGCGGTCCGTCGACTCGGCGCGCCCAGCCTTGCTGGCGATCGACGATGGCGCAGCTTCCCGACCGCGCCCTTCCGGCAAGTGGTCCCAAAAACAGGTCCTCGGGCACCTCATCGATTCTGCTGCCAACAATCACCAGCGCTTCATCCGAGGCCAGCAGCCCGGTGACCTTCACTTGCCCGGGTACACGCAAGACCACTGGGTCGACGTTCAGCACTACAACGACCGCCCGTGGGTGGACCTCGTCGAACTATGGTCCGCCTACAACCGGCACCTCGCTCACGTGATCGGCCTCATCCCGGACAAAGAACGAGAAACGACTTGCACGATCGCTCCCTACGGACCACAAACGCTCGGCTTCATCGCCTCCGACTACGTCGATCATCTGTGGCACCACCTGGCGCAGATCGGCATCGACGAGCGACGTGACGCCTGACCCCTCGGAGGCTCCATGGCTGAACTGAAGACCAAGCAGACGGAAGCAAGCGTCGAGGAGTATCTCGACACCATCGAGGATCCGCGTCGCCGGGCCGACTGTTCGGCGATCTCCGCACTTTTGAAGAGAGTGACGCGATTCGAGCCCAAGATGTGGGGGCCGAGCATCGTTGGCTTCGGCAGCTACCACTACCGGTACGAGAGTGGGCACGAAGGTGACGCATTCCTCGCCGGGTTCTCGTGTCGAAGGCCGGAGATTGTCGTCTACATCGCAGATGGTTTTGCGTCTCGCGAGGAGCTCCTGCGGAAGATTGGAAAACACAGGATGGGCAAGGCCTGCCTCTACATCAAGAGGCTCTCGGACATAGACGTCGGAGTCCTCGAGGAACTCGTCAAAGCGTCGGTGGCCGAGATGCGAAGGAAATACACGTCGTGAGTGCGACGCCCGGCTCCTCGTTCCACCGGGCTCAGGGCGTGGCGGCGGACCAGCTCCCGACGTTGCCGCTCTCGAAGCCGTCGGTGAAACGCCCGCCGCAGACCACGTCGACCTCGGGCGTGATGCAGACGTAGCCCTCGACGTCGGCGCGAGTGTTGGTGCAGGGGGCATTGCCCTGCGACGGGAAGAAGACCTCGAAGTGATCGTCGGCCTGCCCGTTGTGCCGGCAGACGAAGAGGCGGTCCTCGTTGGCTGCGTCGGTGGTCTCGTCGTCGAGGCTGATGGTGCGCAGCGGCCGGCCGGGGAGCGCGGCGAACCGGTTGTTGGTGACCACTGTGTCCGGATCGGGCAGGTCGCAGCCGTTGCAGCTCCCGGGTGCGCCGCTCTTGCGATGGATGATGCCGGCGCGGGTCTTGAAGAAGGAGTCCTCGACCGCGATCGAGCCGTCGCGGAAGTAGGGCGGGTTGAGGCCGATCGTGTTGTAGAACGACGAGCGGGTGACCAGCAGGTCGGTGGTGCCGTAGTCGCCGAACCAGAAGACGCTCTTGAACTCGAAGTTGTTGCCGGCAGCGACCTCCGGATCGCCGTAGACCTTGAGCCCGTCGAAGACGTAGTTGTAGCCGGGGTAGCCGTAGTAGGCATAGCGCGCGGTGTGCCAGATCACCAGGTCGCGGACGGTGGAGCGCGGGCAGCCGGGCACCGGGGTGAAGTCCTCGGTGCAGAGCCACCAGAGCGTGAATCCCTGGATCTGCCCGTAGGTCTCGTTGTTGGCGAACTCGCGCAGCGCGAGGCCGTTGCCCTCGCGCAGCGTGTACTGCCCGGCGACCGAGGTGTCGGCACCGCGGAAGTTGGGGACCCGCAGGTTGCCGAGAAAGGTCATGTTGTA
>Ga0075431_100000820_pt1 | contig 27146 bp, 26 predicted proteins | sample RhiMetdeltSRZDD5_FD_75297 | JGI IMG/M metagenome (GOLD analysis project Ga0075431, IMG submission 75297) | Populus rhizosphere microbial communities from Tennessee, USA - Rhizosphere MetaG P. deltoides SRZDD5 | ecosystem: Host-associated > Plants > Roots > Rhizosphere > Soil | place: USA... | reverse complement strand
TGATCCCTGCGAGCCTCAACTGTGAGGAGCCGAGCGACTACGTGGAGTGGGCGAGCACCCCGTTCTACGTGAACCGCACCAACAAGCCCTGGCCGCGTCAACCCGGCAGACCCCGCCTCGGTGCGGTCAGCGCCTTCGGCATCAGCGGTACCAATGCTCACATGCTCATCGAGAGCTACGACCGCGAAGCTCGCGCTGCTGTGCCTGTCTCTGTTCCTTATCACCTCATCGTGCTGTCGGCGAAGAGCGAAGCGGCTTTGCAACGGAGCATGGAGGATCTTCTGAACGCTCTGCAGGACCGTTCGTGGGATGCGTCGTCGCTGCAATCGATGAGCTACACGTTGCTGTGCCGACGACATCACTTCAAGCATCGCTGCGCAATGGTGACTAGCGATGGACCGCAAGCAGTGGAGCTGCTGCGCAAGCTCTTGGCGAAGGAAAAACTGCCGAACTCGTTCGTCGGCACCGTCGCTGCGGATTTTACCGAGCAACCGCTGCTCGTCGAGTACGCCGACATGCTTCTGCGAACGCTGCAAACAGACACATCACGCTACAGTGAGGCGTTGCGCGCGCTTGCCGATCTGTATTGTCAGGGCTATCGACTATCGTGGCGGAAGCTCTTCGGCGACACGACGCCGACGCGCGTCTCCTTGCCGGGCTATCCGTTCGCAAATCGCTCCTATTGGGTCGAAGATCTGCCTGTGGCCGCGGCCGGCGCGACGATTCCGGTCGACAAGCCACGCGGCGTCGTGTTGACGGCATTGGATGTCGAGGCTCCGCCGAGCGATGGTCCCGCGGCGCCTGCTGGTGATATCGCGAGCGAGTTGACCGAGAGCCTCGCGGCCGCGCTGTTGATCCCCGTCACCGAGATCGACACTGCATCGTCATTCGTCGAGCTGGGCATGGATTCCGTCATCGGCGCGCAATGGAGTCAGACGATCAATCGTCGCTTCGGGACGCGTCTGACGATCGCGAAGCTCTACCAGTATCCGAATCTCCGCGAGCTCGCCGCCTTCCTGACGAATGAAACGAGGTCTGTCACGTGCCTGAACTAGACATCCTGAGTCTCGTCGTGCAGTGCGCTCGTGAGACGATCCCCGAGTTGGCCGAGCACGAATTCCGTCGCACCGACCGCTTGGCCGAGCTCGGTGTGAACTCGCTGGATCGCGCTGAGATCGTGGTGCGCGTGCTCGAAGCGCTGCAATTGCGGATTCCATTGGTCTCGTTGGCCGGGGCGAAGAACATCGGCGAGCTGGCCGACCTGCTGCATGAAAAGCGCACCTCCTGAAGTCGTCCTGTCGGGCGTCGGCATTACCGCTGCCATCGGGCAGGGTAAGGCGGCGTTCGGCGCCGCGTTGATGCGGGGCAATCATGCATTTCGAGTCATGCAGCGGCCGGGGCGTCAACGGGGCAGTGCATACCTCGGCGCGGAACTCCCTCAGCAGACCTGGCCCGAGCAAATCTCCAAGCGCTTGCTGCGAACGGCGACGCTGTCCGGACAGGTTGCGCTCGCGACGCTGCACGAGGCCTGGGTCGATGCGCAGCTCGACGCAGTGGATCCGCTGCGCATTGGCTTGATCGCGGGCGGCTCGAATTTTCAGCAACGCGAGCAGGTGCTCGTGCATGACGAGTATGCAAGTCGCATCGAGTATCTGCGGCCGAGCTACGCGCTGTCGTTCCTGGATACGGACGTCTGTGGTCTGTGCACCGAGCAGTTCGCGATCCAAGGCTTCGCGCACACGCTCGGCGCGGCTTCGGCGAGCGGGCAGCTCGCCGTCCTGCATGCCATCGAGGCCGTCGGCAGCGGCAAGGTCGATGTCTGCATCGCGCTGGGCGCGTTGATGGATCTCTCATACTGGGAATGCCAGGGCCTGCGCACTGCGGGTGCGATGGGATCGGATCGCTACGCGAATGAGCCAGAGCTTGCCTGTCGTCCGTTCGATCGATCGCGCGATGGCTTCATCTTCGGCGAGTGCTGCGGCGTCGTCGTAGTCGAACGGCGAGATCATGCAGTCGCCCGCAGAGTTCGTCCGTACGCTTCGGCCGCGGGCTGGGGCACTGCAATCGATCGCAATAGAAACCCTGACCCTTCCCTGCAGGGAGAGATTCGCGCCATCCGCACGGCCCTGGCCGCAGCGGATCTAGCGCCGCGCGACATCGACTACATCAACCCCCATGGCAGCGGCTCCGTCATCGGCGACGACCTGGAGTTGCAGGCAATCCGCAGTTGCGAGTTGTCGCACGCACTCATCAATGCCACCAAGTCCATCACCGGTCATGGTCTCAGTGCCGCGGGCGCCGTCGAGATCGTCGCAACATTGCTGCAAATGAGAGAGTCCTGTCTGCATCCCTCCCGCAACCTGGAGCAGCCGATGGATCCCGATCTCAATTGGGTCGGTGCGGCCGCACGCGCCCATGACATCAGTCACGCGCTGACGCTCAGCATCGGCTTCGGTGGAATCAATTCCGCGCTGTGCCTGCGTCGGTGGCAAGGTTGACAATGAGCGCGCGCATGCACGCGGTAGGAATCGAGGCGCTGAATGTGTTCGGCGGCAGCGTATATCTCGACGTGCAGGAGCTGGCACAGCATCGTGACCTGGACAATGCGCGATTCGCCAATCTGATGATGAAAGAGAAGGCCGTCGCGTTGCCTTGCGAAGACCCGGTCACCTTCGGCGTCAATGCCGCGAAGCCGATCGTCGATGCCCTCAGCGCCGCAGAGCGCGACCGCGTGGAGCTGCTGATCGCCTGCACCGAATCGGGCATCGACTTCAGCAAGTCGATCGGCACGTACCTGCATCACTATCTCGGCCTGAATCGTAACTGCCGAACGTTCGAGATCAAGCAGGCTTGCTATTCCGGGACTGCGGGTTTGCAGGCGGCGATCAACTTCGTGCTCTCGAATGCCTCTCCCGGCGCGAAGGCCCTGGTCGTCGCGACCGACATTTCGCGGTTCATCTTGGCCGAGGGGGCAACGGTCTCGCACGCGGATTGGGCCTACGCGGAGCCGAGCTCGGGTGCCGGCGCGGTGGCGCTGCTCGTGGGTGCCGATGCGCCGGTCTTTCGCGTCGACGTGGGGGCCAATGGTTACTACGGCTACGAAGTGATGGACACGTGCCGCCCGGCGCCGGACAGCGAAGCGGGCGACGCTGACCTATCGTTGCTGTCGTATCTCGACTGCTGCGAGCAATCGTTTCTCGAGTATCAGCGACGCGTCGCTGGCGCCGACTACGGCGCGACCTTTCAGTATCTGGCGTTTCACGTGCCGTTTGCAGGCATGGTCAAGGGCGCGCATCGCACGATGATGCGCCGGCTCGCAGCCTGCGGCCCCGCGGAAATCGAAGCGGACTTCCAGCGGCGCGTCGTGCCCGGCCTGAACTATTGCCAGCGGATCGGCAACATCATGGGCGGCACAGTGCTGCTCGCGCTTGCCAGTACCATCGACCATGGCGACTTTTCCGCGTCCCGGCGTGTCGGCTGTTTCTCGTACGGATCGGGCTGCTGCTCGGAGTTCTACAGCGGTGTCGTGACTGCCGCAGGCCAAAAACGCCAGCGCACGTTCGACATTCAGAGGGGCCTCGACGCGCGGCGAAGACTTTCGATGCAAGCATACGGCGAGTTACTGCAAGCGAGCGGCGCCGTCAGATTCGGCGCCCGCAACGTAGTGCTCGAAGATGCGTCGGCTGTCAGGGCCGGATCGTTGCGACTGAAGCAGATCAAGGAGTTTCACCGTACCTATGACTGGGTCTGAGCGCAGCATGCAGCCGCCGGAAGCAGCCGTCGCGATCGTGGCTATGGCGGGTCGCTATCCCGGCGGCCGCACGCTCGAGCATTTCTGGCAGACCCTCGCGAGCGGCACTGACTGCATCACAGAGATTCCGCCTGATCGCTGGTCATTGGATGACTTCTACGTTGCCGATACCGAACGTGCTGTAAAAGAAGGCAGGAGTTACAGCAAGTGGGGTGGGTTCATCGAAGGATTGGAACAGTCCGATCAGGCGGCGGAGCTCGCTTTCATGCAGCTGATCGGCACGATGCTGGAGAGCGCCGGCATTGCGCGGCGGGAGATCAGAACGCACTTTCGCGCGGACGTGGGTGTTTACCTTGGGGCGCGCGCGGACGGGATCCTCGGCACGATGCCGATCGACTTGGCGAATAGCGTTGCTGCATTTCTCGGCTCGCGCGGTCCGAGCATAGCTATCGATGCGAACTGCGCGTCTGCGATGGCCGCGATCCACGTTGCCTGCCAAGGACTGAGGCGCGGCGATTGTTCCATCGCGATCGCCGGCGGTATCAACCTTCTGGAAAAGGAGAGCTACGTCCACCTTAGTCGGATCGGAGTCGCGGCGGCCAGCGAGCAGTGCCGCAGCTTCGGCAACGGCCGCGGAATGCTGCCGGCGGAAGCGATGGGGGTCCTGTTGCTGATGCCGTTGGCGCGTGCAGTTGCCGACGGAGCGCAGGTCCTTGGCGTCATCACCGCGACTACGCTCGCAAGCATGGGTGCGCAGTCGGCGAATCCACCCGCCATGCGCGGTGCGATCTCGAGCACGCTGACGAAGGCAGGTATCGACGCGCGAGCGATCAGCTACGTCGAAGCGGCTGCGATGGGAGGCGCGCTCGTGGACAGCATCGAGTTCTCGGCGCTAGCCAGCGTCTTCTCGGAATCCGGCGTGCCGCGGTCCTCGTGCCCGATCGGCGCCGTCAAATCGAACGTCGGTCACGCGCGTGGCTGCTCCGGAATGCCACAGATTGCGAAGGTGCTGCTGCAGATCCAACAGCGTCGCCTGGTACCGTCGATCAAAGCGGACCCACCGAACCCGGATATCGACTTTGCGGCGAGCCCGTTCTACCTGCAGCGGGACTTGTCCGCTTGGCATCGACCGCCGCGCGCCCTGATCAATTGCATGGGCGGCGGCGGCGCGATCGTCAATATCGTCATCGAGCAGTTCAAGGCAGCGCAACAGCTGCCAGCGTGATCGGCAACTCCTGCGCCTTCGCGGCGATCAGGCGCAGCGTTTCGGCCGTCAGCTCCGCGCCGTCGAATTCGATTTCGGCCTCGATGTATTCGAGACCCAGTCGCCGTGCGCGCACCGCGCGCGGCACGATGTTGCGGATCTGGAAGAGGTGCAGCAGGCGGATCAGAGCGCCTGGGTCGGCTTCGACTATCGCTTTGAGCCGCAGCGCTGCGGCCTCGGGAGAAAACATGGATGGGTGCATGGGAGAGTGCCTCGTACCTGGTCTGACGCAAATTCGCAGCGACGCCCGGCATCCGCGGATGCCGGGCGGCGAATCTGAATCAGGCTCAGAACGAGGAAATTCATGCGCCGCCAGTATAGTGGCTCGACTCGTGCCGTGTGAATGGCTCTTCCAGCGCCGGCGCAGCCTGGGCACGCTTCCGCAATGATCGACCTCGACCGACGCCAGCTGTTGGCCTTGTTTGCAGCCGTCCCGGGGCTAATCGCAGTGAGCAGCGCCCATGCCACGCCCGGCGCCCCGCGCGATTTCGATGCATTCCTCGGCCAGTGGCAGGTCCGGCATCGCCGGTTGAAGGAACGCCTGGCCGGCAGCAACGATTGGGAGGAATACGACGGCACCTCGCGCTGGCAGTCGATCCTCGGTGGCATGGCCAACTTCAACGAAAGCGTCGTGCATCGCTCCGGCGAGACTTACCAATCGCTGGGCCTGCGGGCCTACGACGCGAAGACCGCTGTCTGGACCGACTGGTCGCTGAGTGGCCGCGATCCGACCAAGATCACGGTCGACGGCGTCGGCCGGTTCGCGAGCGGCGTCGGTACGTTCTTCGCCGACGACACGTTCGCGGGCAAACCGATCCGCGTGCGCGGCATCTTCACGTCGCTCTCGGCGCGCTCGATGCGGTGGGAGCAGGCGTTCTCGCCGGACGATGGACGCACGTGGGAGACGAACTACGTGATGGAACACACGCGCGCCTGAGAATCCCATCAGGCGGGTGCGTCAAAAAATGTAAGGAAGGTTGACCTGTCAATCCCCGCAAGCGGAGGCTCTCGCACGGATCGCGAACGCCAACGACAGGGGGACTCATGCGCTCGATACGCAAGCTGGATCGACGGGCTTTCGTTCGCGGAGCAGGGCTGCTGTGCGCCGGAATGTGGGCCGCGCCCGCTCTCGCCATCACCGAGGCCGAGCTGTTTCCGGTAGCGACGACGCGCTACGGCAAGATCAAAGGCATCACCTGGTCGGGCGTGCATGCATTCAAGGGCGTGCCGTACGGCGCGTCGACTGCAGGGAGGAATCGTTGGAAAGCGCCGCAACCGCCCGCCAGCTGGCGCGGCGAGCGTGAATGCTTCGACTACGGCGTGATCTCGCCGCAGGTGACCACCGACCGCCGCTCGGAATACTCCTCGTTGATCATGTGGGATCGGCATGTCGGCGGCATGGGCGAGGACATGCTGACGCTCAACGTGTGGTCGCGCGTCGCGAAAGCCGATGGCGGCAAGCGGCCGGTGTTCGTATCGTTCCACGGCGGCGGCTACACGACGGGCTCGGGCAACGCGCCCGGCTACGACGGCGATCCGCTGGCGCGGTTCGAAGACGTCGTCGTCGTGACCGTCAATCATCGCCTCGGCGCGTTCGGTTACCTGGATCTGGTCGGTGCAGGCGCTTCGGCCGAATTCGCCGACGCGAGCAGCGTCGGGCTGCTCGATCTCGTCGCCTCGCTGAAGTGGGTACAGGAGAACATCGAGAACTTCGGCGGCGATCCGACGCGCGTGTTCATCTTCGGTCAGTCCGGCGGGGGCGCCAAGACCTCTGCGATCTATTCGATGCCTGCCGCGAAGGGCCTGTTCAGTCGCGCGGCGGTGCAGTCTGGCTCCGCGCTGCGCGGACAGACGCGCGAGACGGGCGCGAAAGCAGCGCAAGCCTTGATGAAGGAATTGGGCGTCACGAAGGCGGAGCGTCTCGTCGACGTGCCGTGGGCGAAGCTGCTCGCCGCACAACAGACCGTGCAGGCGCAGGGATCTGCGTTCTCGCCGGTGGTGGTGGAGGGCACGGCGTTCGGTCGTCATCCGTTCGACCCCGATGCGCCGCCGAGCTCGCAGGACGTGCCGCTGATCGTTTCCTACACGGCCGACGACGCAGCGTTGCGCTTGACGAATTTCAAAGTCGACGCCGCCGGAGTGAAGGCGGAGCTGACGAAGCAATACGATGCCGCGAAGGCGGAGCGCATCTTCAACGCCTACCGCGCCGAGTATCCGGATATTTCCGACTATCTCATCAATGCACGTATCGCGACCGACACGCGCAACGCACGCTCGGTGATCAAGCAGCTCGAATTGAAGGCGGCACAACCGGACGGCGCACCGTGCTACCAGTACATCTGGGAATGGAAGTCGGTAGGCATGGACGGCAAGTTCGGCGCCGTGCACGGCGTCGACGTGCAGTTCTCCTTCCACAATCCGCGCGGGCCGCTCGAGGGTGGCGCGGGCATGGAAGCGCGCTTGATGTCGGATCGGCTCGCCTCCGCGTGGGTCGCGTTTGCGAAGACGGGCAACCCAAATAACCCAGCACTGCCCGAGTGGCCGGAGTGGGAGCCGGATCAGCGGGTCGCGATGATCTTCGACATCAACACGCGCGCAGTCGCGCGTCCGCACGCACGCTTGCAGGAGCTGTGGCGCGAAGTCGGGAGCGAGCAGGTGAGCCGTCAGTAGTTGCGCGCGCCGTTACCGGCGCGCGCATTCTGACCCGCGTTACTTCGAACCGAGGATCCGCTCGGTCTGCTCGGCCGAGAGCGCAACGCCCGGTTGCACAGGCGTTGCCGGAGATCGGACCGCGGCAGCTTGGCGTGCGCCCATGTCGATGCGACCGTTGAACAGCGCACCGTCGATGAGTCCGACGCGTGGCGCGAAGATGTTCCCGGTAACGCGGCCGGTCGCATTGACGACGACGGAGTCGCTGCCGTGCAGGTCACCCTCGACCAAACCGTCCACGACGATGACGCGCGCGTGAATGTTTCCCTGCACGACGCCCTCGGTACCGATCGTCACGCTCTGCGTGTGATTGATCGAACCTTCGATCCGGCCCTGCAGGACGAAATCCTCGTCGGCGCTGAGCTCGCCCTTGAACCGCAGCGTGGGTCCCAGCACCGCGACGTTGCGATTACCGGACGCGGCGGGCAGTACGGAAGCTGGCGTGCTCGTTGCCGGGCCGAAGGTACGCGGTGCGACCGGCTCCTGGCGCTCCTCAAATGCGCGGTTAAGCATGAGACGTCTCCATTTCATTGTTCACGAGTGTTCGATTTGCCGTCTTTGCGCGGGGCCGGCTGCGTACCCTTCTTCATGTCCATGTCGATCGCGCCGTTGAAGTGCGAGCCTTCGACCAGACAGACGGAAGGCGCGTGGATATTGCCGCGCAGGTTGCCCGACTCGGCGACGAACACCGATCGTTCTGCGGTCAAGTCGCCCTCGACTGCGCCTTCGACCTTGATGATTTGCGCGCGAATGTTCGCCTTGACCTTGCCTTCTTCGCATACGGTCACGCGCTGCGTGTGATTGATGGTTCCCTCTATCGTTCCCTGAATCAGCAGGTCCTCGTCGGCAGACAACTCGCCCTTGAATTTCAGGCTCGGTGGCAGGACGGACATGCGCTCGCTGGCCGTATCGTACGGATTCGTCATGCGTGATCTCCCAGTTTGTCGCGATGCGTAAGCGGTGCCGGCGCGAACTGCGCCGGTCGACGTTGACAATCTACGCAGGGAGCGCTCGGGAGCAGCCGGACCCACGTCACACATTTTTCGACCGTAAAGAATGTAACGAGCGGCGCCAGCGTTTCCCGCAAGCGAAACGTGCAGGTGTTAAGTCACTGTCGCGTTATGGAGTGTCGCGACGCCAATGCGCATTGACAGCAGGTGGCAGCGAATCCATGCGGCTGACGAACAACGCCCCCCATGAATATCTGAACGGCGGGGCTGAATCAGCTGCAGCTCAATTCGTCTGCAACAGCCGCTGCTTCTCGCCCTCAAATTCGCTCTCGGTGAGCAGTCCCTGCTGGCGCAGCTGGTTGAGCCTCAGGATGCCGTCGGCCAATCGATCGACCCGTTGACCCTTCGCGGCCGGGGGAGCGGCAGCCTGCTGAGGATCGACCAGCCTGAAGTTGTATTCGACCACCTGTGGATTGCAGCTCGGAAAGCCCGGAAGCTCGTCGAACGGCACGGGCAGCGCGCGCTTGCCCTTGCTGTCCGCGAAAGCATTCGCTTCCTCGATCATCTTCGCCTTGAGCGCAGCCGCGTTGCCGATCGCCCCGCCTGGGTCAAGTCGCGTCAGCAGGTATTGGTCGGGCGCGACTTCGACGATTCCGGGATTCGAGAGCATTCCGGTAGTGACGCACGCGCTCAGGCACGCAGCACAGGCAATGGCAAGCCCTGCAAGCATCCGGCTCTTGTTCATGGCTCCCTCGGCAGTGAGTGCTTGGCTCACTCTGCTTCTAGCAACATGATGCTGTACAGCAGATGAATCGGTAGCATCTGACCGCAGGGCCACTACGTAGTCCTTGCATGAGCCTGGCAGTCAGACCTCTGCCGCTGGCCGCTGCCGGCGCACACGCGCGACTTTGGTTTTATCCGCCGCGGTTGCGGCAGGCGGCGCACGTTCACGAATACGCGCATGTGTCGATCATCGTCGGCGGCAGCATCCGCGAGGTTTGCGCCGGCCGCGACGAGATCGGGTTCGGGTCGCAGCTGCGCTTGCGTCCGTACCAGATCAAACATCAGGTCGAGTTCGGGCCACAGGGTGCGCTGATTCTCGCCGTCGACGTCGAGCACATCGTGGCGCGCACGACCGCGAGCAGCTGGATCCATCGGGATCTTTCGGTTGCGCAGCGTGTGCTGCTGAAATGGGTGCTGGCAGAGGGCGTGTCGTCCGATGTGGACGTCGGCGACTGCATTCAGGACCTGCTGGCTGGCATCGAGGCAGAATCGTTGCGAGGGTCGCCGCCCGCGTGGCTGACGCAGGCACGCGAGCGTTTGATCGAGGATCCCGCCAACGTGCGCATCGACCTGATGGCGCGCGCCGCCGGCGTCCATCGAGCGCATTTTGCGCGCAGTTTCCAGCATTGGTTCAGGACTTCACCCAGCTTGTTCCGGCGTCGCGCGATGTTGACGCGTGCCATTGCCGCTATCGCGTCGGGTGAAAGACTCGTAGCGGCGGCGCACGCGGGTGGCTTTGCCGATCAGAGTCACTTATGCAGAACTATGCGCAGCATGATCGGCACGACGCCGGACCGTCTCGTGCCGCGCGGGTAGTGCCGGCACCACCAACCGGAGTGTGCGGACCAGCTCGCGCATGGCGAGGGTAAGGGGGCGTTGCGGGGAGTAGGCGATCATGAGCTGCATCGTGACGTCTGGGTTGATGAGGCGGCGAATGATCAAGGTGGGATCCGTCGCTTCCTTCAGGAGCGATCCGTGCGGCAGGACCGTTGCAGCGATACCGCGACGGACCAGTTCCTTGAGTGCCTGCTGAGCATCCATTTCGACGATGACGTTCAGCTTTGCGGCCTTGCTCTGCGCCACCGCGTCCAGCTGGCGTCTGAGGCCATGGTGTCGCCCCGGAAGAACGAGCGGAGCGCCGAGCAGCCGATCGAACTCGACGGTGGATTGATCGCGTTCGCCACTATCGACCGTGCTCCTCAGCGCCACATGGAACAGGTCCACCGTCAGTAGCGGATCCATGCTGACGTGGGCATTGCGGCGGGCGCCATTGAGGATGGCCAGGTCGAGACTACCGGCGACGAGCCATTCGTTCAGATAGCCACTGAGTGCATCGACGATCTGTAGCTTGACCCGCGGGCAGCGCCTCAAGAACACCTCGGTCAGGCGAGCGCCGATGAGCGCGCACATCGACGGCGGCATTCCGAAGGAAATCGTTCCGGCCGGAACGGCGGCGCCGGCGCGTAGATCGGTACCGGCTTGCAGCAGCTTGCGCACCAGTGAATCGACCCTCGCTTGGAACTGCGCACCCTGCGCGGTGAGTCGGATGCCGCGCCCATGTCGGTGGAAAAGCTGCGTCTGCAGCGCCGCTTCGAGCTGGCGCATGGAGCGGCTCAGGGCCGGTTGCGCGATGCCGAGCATCGCCGACGCTTTCGAAAGACTGCCGCTGTCAGCGACCGCCAGAAAGTAGCGAAGCTGCCTGAGCTCCATGGGGCAGCAAAGTAGCGCGGCGTCGATACCAGGTATTGAACGGATGTTGCATCACGCGGATTTATCCAATACGCGCCGCAACCGGCCTCGCTAGACTGCGCCATCCTTCCGGGGAGAGTGACATGCTGAGAAACATTCTCGGGGTGGTCGCCGGACTGGTGAGTTGGCTGATCGTCGCGGCCATCGCCGGCTTCATTCTGCGCGCGTCGTGGCCTGAGTACGTGGCCGTCGCCGACTCGATGAATTTCACGCTGCCAATGATGATCGCGCGCCTGTCGATCGGTGCTCTCGCCACGCTCTCAGCGGGATTCGTCATAGCACTCATAGCAAGGTCCAGCATCGCCCCGCTGATTGGCGGCGTGGTGCTGCTGATCGCTTTCGTCCCTCAGCACGTGATGCTGTGGGACAAGTTCCCGCTCTGGTATCACCTGACGTTCCTGCTGTCGCTCGTGCCGCTGAGCTACGCCGGCGGCCGCATCCGTTCGGCGCTGACTACTCGCGGGGAACCAGACTTTGCAGGCGTGCGACCTCGATGATCTTGCTTTCGTTGACTTGGGAATGGCCCAGGTCGATCAGTTGCTGCAGCTGTCCCGCCGCCACGCGCCCGAAGGGAGCGCGCATGCCGATCCCCGCAGCCAATTGCAAGGCGTAGTCGGTATCCTTGAGGCGCAACACAGGCGTGAACACGACGTCTCGATCGTGATCGTCGGCAACGATCCGCCGCGCATTGCGTACGACCTGCGGACTTGCGGCCTGTCCCGTGCTGATTGCGTTCGCCACGAGATTCAGATCGAGGCCAGCGCGCTCGGCTAGAGCCATCCCTTCGGCCAAAGACGCGATCTGCACCGCGCCGATCAGATTGACGATCAGCTTGTAGGCGGTTCCGGAGCCGACTGTGCCGAAGTGCAGGATGCGGTCGCAGATTGCGTCCAGGATCGGCCGAGCCGATTCCAGGTCTGCAGCGTCGGCGCCGACCAGTAACGTCAATTTGCCTGCTGCGGCGTGTTCGGCAAGGCCGGTGACCGGCGCGTCGAGGTACCGAAGGTTGAGCGCGCGTGCTTGCGCGGCAAGCTGCATCGCCCAGTCATAGGAGAGCGTCGAGCATTCGATTGCGAGCGCGCGCGGCGCGAGTCGTGCAGCCAGTACGCCATCTGGTCCCGACCAAACTGCGCGAGACGAAACGTCGTCGGCAGTCATTGCGAAGACGGCGTCGGCATCTGCGCACGCTTCCCGAGGCGTGGCGTACGATTGTGCGCCGGCGCGCTCGAGTTCCGCCGCCTTGGACTTCGTGCGGTTGTAGAGGCGCAGGCCATGGCCGGCCTGGAGCAGCCGCTGTGCCATGCCGCGGCCCATGTTGCCGAGTCCGATGAAGGCGATCGTTGCCACGTCTTGCTCTCCTCGCGCCGGGTGCTGCCAAAATATATTCTATTGATAGGAGCAATGAGATGACTTGGTGCGAAAGCGGCGGAACCGGCTCGCGAAGCATCCTGCTTCTGCACGGCCTCGGGGCAACCGCGGCGGTGTGGAACGGCGTGCGGCGGGCGATCGAGCAGCGCACGATGGGCCGGTGGCTTGCGCCCGATCTCGGCGGCCATGGCGGCTCGGGCTGGGAACGTCACTACACCGTCGGTGGGTACGCTGCCGAGGTCGCAGAGCTGGTCCGCGGCACGCAAGAGCTGTTCGTGATCGGCCATTCGCTGGGCGCATACATCGCGCTGGCGCTCGCGAGCCGCTGGTTCGGCGTCGAAGTTGCCGGCGTTCTCGGCGTCGGGCCGAAGATCACCTGGTCGGATGCGGATCTGCAGGGCTCGCGTGAGCTTGCCGCTCGACCCGTGCGTTCGTACGCCACTGCAGAGGAGGCGTGGGCGCGCTATCGACGCGTGTCAGGTCTCGACGTCGCTGTCGCACCGACCGATGAGTGGCTCGCGCGCGGGGTAGTGCAAGGCGAGGAGGGGTGGCGGCTGTCACAGGATCCGCGGACCTTCGGCGTCGCCGGCGCGCCGTTCGATTCGCTAGTGTCGAGTGCGCGAGCGCGTGTCGTCCTCGCGCGCGGCGAGAGCGATCCAATGGTGTCGACTGCCGAGCTTCGCGCGCATGTTACGGACGCCGTCGAGATCGCGGGCTGCGGACACAATGTGCACGTAGAGAATCCGCAAGCGATCGTCGACCTGCTGCAGAGATTATGAGCGTGGACGAGCAGCGAGCGCTGGCAGCGGCCTTCGATCCGAACAAGCTCGATGCGGCATTCTACGAGAATCCCTATCCCGTCTACGCGGCGCTACGCAGCTTCGATCCCGTGCATCGCTGTCCGGACGGCACGTATTTTCTCAGCCGCTACGCCGATCTCGATCGCATCTATCGCGACCGGACCGCGTTCAGCTCCGACAAGAAGCAGGCGTTTGCGCCGAAGTTCGGCGTGGGCTCGCCGCTCTACGAGCACCACACGACGAGCCTCGTGTTCAACGATGCGCCTTACCACACGCGCGTACGGCGACAGATCGTCGGTGCACTCACGCCCCACGTGCTCAAGGCAATGGAGCCCGATGTCGTCACGCTGGTGGACGCACTGCTGGATCGCATGCAGGAGGAGCGCGACGTCGATCTCATTTCCGACTACGCGGCCGCGGTGCCCGTCGAAGTGATCGGCAACTTGTTGCGAGTGCCACGCGAGGATCGCGGGCCGCTACGGGGCTGGTCGCTCGCAATCCTCGGCGCGCTCGAGCCGGCGCCGACGCCCGCACAGCTCGCGGCCGGCAATGCAGCCGTGACGGATTTCTGTGCGTACCTGCACGAGCTGATCGCGCAACGGCGTCGCAATCCGGGCGGCGAGGATGATCTGCTCACGCGGCTGCTCGGCGACGACCAGTTGACGGCAACGGAGCTGGCGCAAAATTGCGTGTTCTTGCTCAACGCAGGTCATGAGACGACCACGAATCTCATCGGCAACGGCCTGTATTTGCTGCTCACGAATCCCGGCTCGCTGCAGCGGCTGCGGGATGAGCCGCAGCTGATCGCGGCGGCGATCGAGGAATGCCTGCGCTTCGAAAGCTCGAATCAGCTTGGCAACCGGCTGGTCGTCGAGCGCACCGTCGTACGTGACGTGGCGCTCGAAGCGGGCACGTATCTCACGCTGTGCATCGGTGCCGCGAATCGCGATCCCGACGAGTTCGCCGATCCGGATCGATTCGACATTGCGCGACAACCGAATCGGCATCTTGCCTTCGCCGCCGGTGCGCACGCCTGTGCCGGGATGGCGGTTGCGCGGCTCGAAGGTCGGATCGCAATCGGCCGCGCGGTACTGCGATTCCCGAAGCTGCAGCTTTCCGGTGACCCGGCGCGGGGTCGCCGCGCGCGATTCAGGGGATTTACGTCGGTGCCGGCTCGCGTCGGCTAGGGGCGATTCCGCCTATCGGGAGCGGTCCTGAACCTTTGCAGCGCCGGCGCGCCACGAGCACAATGCCCACCATGGCCGCGCTACTCACTGACCACGAAATCACCGAGCGGGTCCTCTCGCACATCGCTAACCGCAGCACCGATGCCGGCAATGAGCTGTGGCGCGAGCCGGTCGAAAACTATCGCTCGAAGCAGCGATTCGAGGCCGAGATGGAACGGGTGCTGCGGCGCTCGTACGCTGCGTTCTGTCCGTCTGCAGCGCTCCCCGAAGTCGGATCGTTCCTCGCGCGCGATGCGGCCGGCACTCCGATCGTCGCCGTCCGCGGCCAGGATGGCGTGGTGCGGGCGTTTCACAATGTGTGCCGCCATCGCGGCATGCGAATCGCGACCGACAGCGGCTGTACCAAAGCATTCGTCTGTCCCTATCACGGGTGGACGTACGAGTTGAACGGAAGGCTGCGGCACATCCCGCATGCCGAAGGCTTTCCGGGGCTCGACAAGCAACAGCATGGGCTCGCGCCGCTGCAGGTCGTCGAGAGCCATGGTCTGGTGTTCGTTTCGCAAGCTCCGAGCGGAGCGCAGGCTCAGCTCGCGGGTCTGCCGCAGCTCGTCGGCGAGAATCAGAAGCTCTACGCCACGAGCGCGCGCGTGACCGAGGCCAACTGGAAGATCGTTCTCGAGGGCTTCCTCGAGGGATACCACATCCGGGTGACGCATCCGGAGACGTTTTTCCCGTACGGCTTCGACAACCTCAACGTCGTCGAGCACACGGGCCCGCACAGTCGCGTGACGTACCCGTTCCGGCGCATCGAGAAGCTGGCCGCCGTGCCGCCGAGCGAGCGGCGTGTGATGGGCTTCGTGACCTTCGTCTATCACATCTTTCCCAACGCGCTGATCACCATGCTCTCGAATCACACCAACTTGCTGGTGCTGGAGCCGCTCGGCGTCGATCGCACCAACGTCGTGTCGTACTCGCTGACGAACTGGACCGGCGACCCGTCAGAAGCGCTCGAAGCCGCGACGCGCGACGCCAGTTTCACGGAGATCGGCGCAAGCGAAGATCGTGCCGTTGTCAGCGCGATTCAGCGCGGCGTTCCCAGCGGTGCGAACGAGAGCTTCGTCTTCGGTCGCTTCGAGAGCGCGATCGTTCATTTCCATCGCACGCTTGGCGCCGCGCTGGCGCAATAAGCGTCTCAGGATCGCGGCAGCACCAGCACCGCCCACGCAACCAGTGGGGCGAGTGCTACCACGACCGCGCTGTAGGCCAGAAGCTTGCGATACAGGGATTCGCGGTCGATGCCATGTGCGCTCGCGAGTACCAGCGCGCCGTTAGTCGAGAACGGGCTTACATCCACGATGGACGATGAGATCGCCAGCGCGGCGACGACGCTCACAGCGTCGACTTGTCCGAGCATCAACAAGGGAACGGCCAGTGGGATGATTGCGCCGAGCACGCCGACCGTCGATGCGAAGGCTGAAACGACTCCGCCCACATAGCAGAGCAGCAGCGCGCCGATGAGCGGTGCACCCGCGTTGGACACGGACTCCCCGACGTACGCGACGGCGCCGCCTTTCTGTAGCACCGCGACGTAGGTGACTACGCCGCAGATCAGCAGCACGGTCGACCAATGGATCTGATCGACAGCGCGTGCCTGGTCCTTGCGGAACAGAACCGTCAACACGACTGCGATCGTGAGTGCCACGAGCCCGACGTTGAGCTCGAACACCAATGCGCCGACGCCGAGCGCGATCAACCCGATGAGAGTCAGTACCTGCGGATAGGTGAGTCGCCTGGCGCCGGTCGACTCGCTTGCTTCCACGGCCTCGACGCGAACGGCAGGCTGCGCAAGCAAGCTGCGTCCGCCGAACACGAAGAACACGACGACCGCGACGAGCAGGTTGAAGATCAGGCTCGCGAGGAACAGATGCATGTCGTTGCCTTCCAGCTGCGCGCGCGCCACGACCTGATTCGTGATGCCTCCGTAGATGCTCATGGGTGAAAACCCACCGCCCTGTGCGCCGTGAATCACCATCAACCCCATCAGTAGCGGGTGAATCCGATACTGTTGCGAGAACCGCAGGGCGACTGGCGCGATGATCGCCACTGCACCGGGACTGACAGCACCGACGCTGGTGAGCAGCGCCGTCACGAGGAACATCATCCAGGGAATGGCCGCCGTATGACCGCGCACCGAGCGGACTGCCTGTCGGACCAGCCAGTCGATCGTGCCGTTGTTCTGGGCGATCGCAAACAGATAAGTGATGCCGACCAGCGTGACGAACAAGTCACCCGGAAAGCCTGCCAGGACAGCGGCGGCCGGCATGTCGACGTACAGGCCGCCGACGACGAAGGCCATGACGAATGCCAGCGCACCCATGTTGACCGGCAGCACCGTGCCGAGGACGAACAGGACCACCAACCCGACGATGCATGCAATTTCCGGCGACACGGCGCGGCATATTAGTACAGATGGACAGCGCCCGACTGCGGGGCCGCGGTGTATCAAACCCGCGGACCATTCCCAGCATCACAGAGAGATGCTCGAGGAATGACCATGACGTACCGCTTCGTCCGCTTGCTGCTCCTTGCTTGCTCGATCGCGGCAGTGTCGGCTGCGTACGCGGCACCTCCATTGCCGGTCGGATTCGAAACGCGCGAATTCGTCGACGAGAGCCGCAGTAACTGGCAGAACACAGGCCATCGCCCGCTGAGCACGGTGATCTGGTATCCGGCCGCGGCAGGCGCGCCGTTGACGGTGCCGCAGATCGGCGATCCGGCCTGGCGTCCCTATTTCGTCCAACGGAGCTTCGGTGTGGCCGCTCCGCTGTCCACTCGAGCCCATCGCTATCCGATCGTGCTGTTGTCGCACGGCTCGACGAGCGTGAATCTGTCACTTGGATGGCTCGGGGCATATCTCGCGGAACATGGCTACATTGCCGCAGCTGTGAATCATCACGGCAACACCGGGGCTGAGGGAGCGCCGCTCGCGCAGGGCTTCATGGCTCAGTGGGAGCGCGCAGCCGATCTGAGCGCGCTGCTCGATCGGATGCTCGCGGATCCGAAGTTCGGATCGCACATCGACCAGCGCCGGGTGTTTGCAGCCGGCCATTCCTCGGGAGGTGCGACGGTCATCATGCTCGCTGGCGGCCAGTTCAGCAGCGATGAGATCGGAAAGTTCTGCGCCTCGACGGCCGCCGACGCGGGCTGCGAGCCTCGTCAGTTGATCGATAAGGTTGTCGCAGAGGTCAAGCAACTGCGCACGCATGATCCGGCGGTGCAGGCATCGCTCGCACGGGCCGCGCGCTCATACCGGGATGAGCGTATTCGTGCAGTCGCTGCGATGGCGCCGGCGGTTGGCCCTGCGTTCACGGAAGCCACGTTGCATGCCATCGCAGTTCCGGTCCTCGTCGTTACTGCGAAGGCCGACGGCGTTACTCCGCCGGCGACGAATGCATTGCGCTATGCGCAGTTCATTCCCGGAGCGCAACTGCTAACAGTGCCCGGCAACGCAAACCACTTCACCTTCGGCAGCGACTGCACCGACGAAGGCCGCCGCGCGCTCGAAACGTGTCGCGACGGCGAAGGCACCGACCGCGTACAAGTTCACGAGCTCGTCGCGCGACGAATGCTGGCGCTGTTCGAGCAGCAAAGAGCTCGCTGACTGCGGCAGCTCAGCGCTTGCGCGAGTCGTAGCTGATGGCTTCGTTCCGGAACAGCAGCGCGAACAGAATCATGATCAGCGCGGCGAACGCGGCCGGATAGATCCAGATCTGGAACCAGTCGTGCCCACCGCCGATGTTGAAGCGATCGGCGATGGCGCCCGCAGCCGAGAATCCGGCGAGCATGCCCACTCCGTAGGTCGCCAGCGTGATCATCCCCTGCGCAGCACTACGGTAGTGCTCGCCGGCCTTCGAGTCGGTGTAGATCTGCCCCGACACGAAGAAGAAGTCGTAGCAGATGCCGTGCAAGGCGATGCCGATGATCAGCAGCGTCGAGATGTTGGCCGGCCCGCCATAGGCGAACAGCACGTAACGAATGGCCCAGGCCAGCATGCCGACCAGCAGCGTCTTCTTGATACCGAAGCGCAGCAGGAACACCGGCAGCAGCAGCATGAAGCCGACTTCCGACATCTGACCGATCGTCAACTTGCCGGTGGCATTGCTGGTACCGATCTCCGTCAGGAACGGGCTGGCGTTCTGATAGTAGAAGGCGAGGGGGACACAGATCAGCACGGACGAAATGAAGAAGATTGCGAAGTTTCGGTCGCGCAGCAGCTTGAGCGCGTCCAACCCGAGAGCAGCGCGCAGTGAGAACCCACCCGCGCCAGTGTCCATCGGAGGCGTGGCCGGCAGTGTCACGCTGAAGATAGCCAGCAGTAGCGACATCACCGCGCCCATGAGGAAAGTGTTGCGCAACGCGCCGCCCGCGACCGCCTCCTGCGAATCCCAGTGGAATACGAAGCTGATCACGAGCCCGGCGACGATCCAGCCAATCGTGCCCCACACGCGGACCAGCGAGAACTGCCGCGACGGATCCGCGAGCTGGCGGAAGGAGATCGAGTTCACCAGCGCCAGCGTCGGCATGTATGCGATCATGTAAGCGAGCACGTAGGGATAGAACTGCACGAAGTTCTGCGCCCGGAACATCTGATACATCAGCACGGCGCCCGCCAGGTGCAGCACCGCCAGAATGCGCTCGGCATTGAAGTACCGATCGGCAATCAGCCCGATGATGAACGGCGCGATGATCGCGCCCCAGGATTGCGTGGAAAACGCCAGCCCCGTCTGGGCGCCGGTGGCCTGAAAGTTGGCCGCCAGGAACGTTCCCAGCGTGACGAACCAGCAGCCCCAGATGAAGAACTGCAGGAACATCATCACGCTCAGCCGTGCAGTAATCGCCCGCATCGTCGCCTCCCGGTCGGTTCGTGTTTTCGTGCTGCGTGCGCATGCTATAAAGCGGCGATGCCCAGGAGCAAGCGGCCGAAGCGTCAGCCGGCCCAGGCCAGTCAACCCCGACGGCGTTTGTCACCGGCGCTGCGTCGCCAGCACATCCTGGATGCCGTCGCGGCTATCGTAGTCCAGCAGGGCTACCTCCCGGTTCCCATCGAACAACTGGCACGAGCCGCCGGCACCAGCAAGGCACTGGTCTATACCTATTTCCCGACCCAGTTCGACATCTTCAACGCGCTGCTGGAGCGTGAGATGACGGCGCTGCTGGCCACCGGGCTCGACACGGCGTCCCAGGTGCAGGATCTGGAGCAGGCGACGGTGCTCTCGGGGATGCTGTATTTCGAGCATGTGGCTCGCAATGGCCCGCTGCTGCGCATCCTGGTGGACGATCGTTACATGCGCGGCCATGTCGATCGACGTCTGTCGAACATGCGGGCTGCCGTTCTCCACCGGTTGGCGCGGCTGTGCAGGAAGACGCTGCCGCTGACCACCAAGGAAGTGCTGGCAGCTGCGCAGATGATCAGCGCCATCCCGGAGGAATCCGGCCGCATGGTGTTCCATCGGGAGCTCGAGCCGGGACTCGCGCGGCAGATCTGTCGATCGCTGCTCGTGAGCGCGCTACAGGCGCTGCGCTCGCCCGGTGCCGTCCTTGCCGGCATCGATGATGTTGCGTGATCCCTGTACGACGATCGACAGGCAGAGCTTCTCGCCGGCGGCAAGGTCGATGCGCTTGTCCGCAATCAGCTTGCCGGCTCGAAGACACAAGGTAGTGAGCACCGCCGTACATCCCAGCGCGAGCGCACGAGAAATGCCGTACAGCTCGACCAGGCCCTGCGCATGCGAGCGCAGGTCGTTGGTACGCTGTTTGCGGTGTTCCTCGCGCAGCAACGAACGGACCTCGGGGCTGCTCAACAAGGTCTGCAGCAGATCGCCGCGCTGACCGATTTCGCGCAGATACGTACGCGTGGTCCGCGTGATGCGCGCGTAGTGGTCGGTCGTGCTCTCGATATCGATCTGACGCGCTGCCCGGATCTTGGCGAATTCCCGCCGCGCCAACTCGACGAGCAGCTGCTCGCGGGTGCCGAAATAGTTGTACGCCTGCGTCTCGCTGATGCCGGACTGTGCAGCGATCCGCTTCATCGTTGCGGCGTGCAGGCCGTCCGCAGCGATCAGTTGCTCCGCTATCGCGATGAGCTGCTCGCGGCGCTCCTCAGGAGCGAGGCGCGTGCGCGTGCGGCCGGTCGGGGCTGGCGGGAGCGGCGGCCGATCAATGGAATTGCCACGATTCCGTTTTGACCAGTAGCCGCGGGGCGGATAGGGGACGAGCAGGCGGTTGCAGAGCTTGGCGAGCGCATTACCGCTGACGCCGAGATCTGCGGCGATGGCGGTGAGCGGTTGCGACCAGACGCGATCGTAGAGCGCCTTGCGGGTCAGGGCTGGGTCTGGAGCCATATAAGAAGTATATATGCGCGCCGCACCGCTCCAGTGCAGGGTTAATTGACGAGAAAACCAGTAGCAGTTTCTAATGCGGGCATGAAGTTGCCTGCTGCATTGATCGCCACGCTGTTGTCAGTTACCGCTGCCGCAGACGGGGACCCGGACGCCGGCGCCGAGCTCTACAACTCCGTCTGCAAAGGGTGTCATGGCGTGTCGATTGCCCCAACGCTGCGCGGCGTGATCGGCCGCCGCATCGCCAGTGTCGAGTCTTTTGCGGCCTACACGGATGCGTTGAAGGCGAAGCGGGACCTTACCTGGACCGCCGATCTGCTCGATCAATTCCTGCAGGCGCCGACGCAGTTCGCCCCTGGAACGCTCATGACGCAGGTGGTCCCGGATCCGCAGGTACGTGCGGACGTTATCGCCTATCTCGCGACGCTGCCGCCGCCGCGCTGACTGCTCCGCAGGCGTTGACGATTCTCTGCGAGCGAGTTATTGACTATCGCACCACCAGCCAGTATCTAGGCCGAAGCGGGCGAACGGTCTTGCGGGGGATGACGCAATGCTGAGGAATAGAGGCCTGGCCTATGCCGCGGCCTTCGGTTGCGGAATGGTGACCTTCCTCGTCGGTGCGACACCGGCACCGGTCGCAACCGACCCGGGGCCCATCAAGGTGGCAGTTCGCCGGCTCACGGAAACCCAATACCGGCACACCGTCGCCGATGTCCTCGGCCCCCAGATCAAGATCGAAGCGCGCTTCGAGCCGGAAAAGCGCGAGGAGGGATTGCTGGCGATCGGCAGCTCGCAGCTCTCGCTCACGTCCGCCGGATTCGAGCAGTACTTCGCGCTCGCCGGATCGATTGCCGAGCAGGCCCTCGCCGAAGGACAGCGCGATCGCGTCGTGCCTTGCAAGCCAGCCGATGCGACTCGGGCCGACGACGGCTGCGCCCGCCAGTTTGTCGCTGCTTACGGTGAGCGGTTGTTTCGTCGTCCGCTCACTGAGTCGGAGATCGCGGCCCGCGTCCGCACGGCTGCTGCGGGTACGGCACGGCTGCACGACTTCTATGGTGGTCTTCAGCTCGCGCTGACCAGCCTGCTGGTTGCTCCCGAGTTTCTGTTCCGCATCGAAACGGCAGAGCCCGATCCGGCGCAGCCTGGAGCCTTCCGGCTCGACGGCTACACGATGGCGTCGAGACTCTCGTTCCTGTTCTGGGATACGACGCCCGATGCAGCGCTGCTGCAGGCTGCACGCAGCGGAGCTCTGCACACTGCGGCGGGACTGCAGGAGCAACTCGAGCGGCTGACTTCGTCGCCACGCTACGAGCAGGGCGCGCGCGCCTTTCTTGCTGACGTGCTGCAACTCGACGGCTTCGCCAACCTGGTCAAGGATCCCGCGATCTATCCGAAGTTCAACCAGTCCGTCGCGGACAGTGCGCGCGAGCAGACACTCAAGACTTCGCTCGATCTGCTCGTCCGGCAACAGCGCGACTATCGCGACCTGTTCACTTCCAACGAAACGTACATCAACCGGTCGCTCGCAGCCGTGTATCAGGTGCCGTTCGTCTCCGACAAGGAGTGGGCGCCCTACACGTTTTCCGATGCGTCCGAGCGCGCCGGCATCCTGACGCAGGTCAGCTTCCTGTCGTTGTTCGCTCATCCCGGCACGTCGTCGCCGACCCGGCGCGGCATCAAGATCCACGAGATCTTCATGTGCGAGCCGACGCCGAATCCGCCGGCCGACGTCGATTTCTCCAAGGTGAAGGACAGCACGCAAGGAACGGTGCGCGGCCGACTCCTCGATCACATGCAGAACACCGGCTGCACTGCGTGTCATCGCCGCAGCGATCCGCCGGGACTGGCGCTCGAGCACTTCGACGGCCTCGGGCAGCTGCGCACCACGGAGAACAACGTACCGATCGATGTCAGCGCCGATCTCAACGGCAGCAAGTTCGTCGGCGCCAACGGCCTCGCCAACTATCTGCACAACGATCCGCGCGTGCCTGCTTGCCTGGTGCGCAACGTGTTCGCGTACGGCGTGGGTCGCAAGACCGAAGAGCGCGACGAGGACTACCTCGCCGAGCAGACGCGAATCTTCGCCGCCAGCGGTTATCGCGTCCCGGGCCTGATGCGACAGATCGCCGCGACGCCCGAGTTCTTCAAGGCCTCGATCCCGCGAGGAGTCTCGCCATGAGCCTACGCTTCGATCGCCGCTCGCTTCTCAAGGGAATGCTCGGCGGCTCCGCTGTCTATCTGGGGTTGCCCGCGCTCGATGTGTTCCTCGATGGCAACGGCACCGCGTTCGCTGATGGCGCGCCGCTGCCGCTGCGCTTCGGGACGTATTTCTGGGGACTCGGGCTCACCGACACACCGACGGGCGGCACGCGCTGGGTGCCGACGACGACGGGGCCGGGTTACGAAGTCACACCCGAGCTCGCCTCGCTCGCCGCGTTGAAGGACAAGGTCTCGGTGTTCTCGGGCTTTCGGGCCATCGGCGATGGCAAGGCGAATCTCGTGCACTGGTCGGGCCACGCTTCGATCCTGTCGGGGATTGCACCGGCGTCGCCGAATCGCTTCGACGGTGCGTCGTTCGACACGCGCATCGCCGATGCCATTGGCACTGCGACGCGCTTCAAAGCGATCGACGTGGACGCGTCGATCTCGCGCTTGCCCGTCAGCTACTCGACTCGCACCGGCAACACGTTCGCGACGCCCGAAACCACGCCGCTCGCGCTCTACACGCGACTGTTCGGCCCCGGCTTCCAGGATCCGAACAGTCCGGACTGGAAGCCCGATCCGTCGATCATGTTGCGACAGAGCGTGCTGTCGGCGGTGACGGACGAGCGTCAGTCCCTGATGCGCAACGTAGGCAAGGCGGATCAGGTCAAGCTCGATCAGTACTTCACCTCGGTGCGCGAGATGGAGACCCAGCTCGCGGTCCAACTGCAGCGGCCAGGAAAGTGCGAGGCGTGCGTCGTGCCTGGCGCGCCGAAGGATGCGCCGCGTGCGTCGTCGGTCGATGTCGTCAATGCCAACACGCGGACGATGGCGAAGCTGTTGGCGATGGCGCTCGCTTGCAACCAGACGCGCGTCTTCAATGTCGTGCACACCGCCGGTGCGTCGGAGACCTATCTGGCAGGCCAGAGCAAGATCTATCACCAGATCACGCACGACGAGCCGACCGACGCGCGACTCGGCTACCAGCCGGAAACCAGCAAGCTCGCCGCGCTGGTCATGCAGGCACTCGGCGATTTCCTCACCGAGCTCGATGCGGTCAAGGAGGGTGACGGCACGCTGCTCGATCACAGCCTGGTCATGGCGTTCAGCGATACGGGCTACGCCAAGATCCACTCGATCGAGAACATTCCGATGTTCCTCGCTGGCCGCGCGGGCGGCCGCCACAAGGCTGGGCAGCACATCGTCGGCAAGGGCGAATCGGTGACGCGGGTGTCGCTCACGGCAATGCAGCTGGCGGGTGCTCCGGTCGGGGAGTTCGGCACCGGCACGATGAAGACCGCGCGACCGATCTCCGAAGTGATGACATGAAGCACGCAATCGCAAGCTCGCTGGTCGCGGCCAGCATCGCGCTCGTAGTTCCGGGCATGGCAGCAGCTGGTTGGACGCGCACGTATGTCGTCGAGTGGAACGAGCCGGCGATGTACTACGGCGCCAAGAGCGGCGTCATCGATCCGGGAACGGATTGTCCGGCGGGCACGAACCCCGAAGTCGACTGGGTCAAAGTCCTGGTCGCCGCCGGCTACACGGAAGAGGAGGCGAAGTGGCTGCGCAATCCCGCGAATCCCACGCGCAGCCCGGTGCACGGACAGAATCAAATGGCGTTCCGCGGCAAGGACCGCGCGAACGTGTACGTGAATCCCACTTCGACGCCGGACGCGGGGCTGGTCGGCGTGTCGGGCACGATCGCCGAGGGCATCGATCTCGACGGTAACGCGCACACCGGGCTCACGAGCCCGACGGGCGAGCAGGGCATCGACAACAAGTTCTACGAGACGCTCGGTTGCTGGAAGACGTATCGAGGACCGCCGCGGCTTTCCAGCGGCGCGCTGCAGTTCAACGATTCGATGCGCAACGGCGCGTGGACGACGTTGATCGTCGTCACTGGCAAGGGCAGCGACCCGCTCAATGACAAGCACGTCGCCGTCGGCTTCTATCTGAGCAACGACAAGATGGTGAAGGATGGGAACGGCGCCATTGCGCGCGATTACACGTTCCGCATCAAGCCGCACGCGAAGTACGAAGCGGTCTTTGCTGCTCGCACGGTGAATGGAGCGATCGTTTCGACCAAGCCGGCCGACGTCATGCTGCGCGATCCCAGCTATACGCAGGACCTCGAGCTGCTGCGTGCACGCGTGAATTTGCAGATGCAGCCGGATGGTTCCTTGAAGGGATACGTCGGCGGCTATCGTCCGTGGGAGCCTGTCTATCGAGGCTGGGTGAACGCGCGCGGCCCGGTCATCGAGGTGCTGACGTGGGTTCAGCTGCCCGCGGTGTATTACGCGCTACGCCGTAACGCGGACTTCAGCCCGGGCGGACGCAAGGGCGAGAAGACTCATATCTCATACGCGATGCGTGTTGAAGCGCTGCCCGCATTCGTCATCACGCCGGATGCAACCGCGCAGGTTGCTGCCGTGATGTCCTACAAGGTGCAAGCGCCGCAAGAGGAAGAACGCAGAGGCGCCGGGACCTTCCGAGTGGTCGACGGCATCGTGATCGATCCCAAGATGACGGTTCAGGCCGGTCCGAATGCCGTCATCCTTCCCAGCACCTACCAGAAGTAGATGTAGATGCCGGCGATGATCGCGAGGATCACGCCGGTGTGGAAGATCTCCCAGAAGCCGAAGCTCGCGCGCGTCGCAGCGTTCTGTTCCTGCGTGACCGAGCCGTAGGTGAGCCCCGCAAGTTGCTCCGGCGACGCCTTCTTGGTGACGGCGCTGACTGCGAAGATCAGCACGCAGGTGAACACGAACAGCAGGAAGCTGAAATACAGCCAGTTGATATCGACGAAGGCCTGTACGAGGCTCGGCCACTCGATGTGGTACATCTCGTGGGTCGCCTGCAATACCAGGCGCGACATGCCTACGATGAATCCGGTGACGATGCCGATCAGACCGGAATGCGGCGTGACGCCGCGAGAGAAAATGCCCAGCATGAAGACGGCCGCGATCGAGGGCGCGAGCAGCGACTGCACCAGCTGCAGGTACGTATAGAGCTGGCCCTTACCCAGGTCCTGCAGGAAAGGAATCCACGCCATGCCTAGCAGGATCACCACCGCGGTGGCGAGACGGCCGACGAACACCAGGTGCCGCTCGCTCGATTGCGGCCGCAAGCGCTTGTAGAAGTCGACGGTGAACAACGTTGCCGTCGAGTTGAACAGCGAAGCGAGCGCGCTCATCAGGGCTGACAACATGCCCGCGAGCACCAGGCCGCGCAGCCCGACCGGAAGCAGGTTCGAGACCAGCACAGGAAACGCGCCCTGCGGATTGGTACCGATCGACTCGAATCCCGGAGCGCCCTGCTTGAACAGCGCGACAGCGATCATGCCGGGCAGCAGGAAGATGAATACCGGCGTCAATTTCAGATAGCCGGCGAACATCGTGCCGCGCCGCGCCTCGCGCAGATCTTTCGCGGTCAGCACACGCTGCACGATGTATTGGTCCGTACACCAGTACCACAGACCGATGATCGGTGAAGTGAGGAGCACGCCGAGCCACGGCGTGTTGCTCGGGTCGAACAGAAAGCCGGGGACTCCTTGCGTCTCGGGCGTGGTCGACAACGGCCGCCACAAGTGAATCGTCTCGGGATTGGCGGCCCGCAGCGCGTCCAGGCCGCCGATCTGCGTCAGACCTACAACCAGCAACACGATCGAGCCGGTGAGCAGCACGGGTACGTGCATCGCCTCGGTCCACAGCACCGACTTCATGCCGCCGAGGATGACGAAGACGCCGGTGACGGTCACGAGCGAGAAGGCGGCGAACCAGAAGAAATCCACGTCACCGAGCAGCGGCACGTGGACGGACTGGTAGCCGAGGATCGTCTGAATCGCGAACGCGCCGGCGAAGATGGTGACGGACGCCTTCGTGAGGATGTAGCTGACGAAGAAGATCAGCGACAGCACCGTGCGAGTAGCGGGCGTGTAGCGCCGCTCGAGAAATTCCGGCGTGGTGAATATGTTGGCACGCAG